>Ga0180438_10000142_pt1 | contig 150589 bp, 132 predicted proteins | sample SS_ome_12_FD_132455 | JGI IMG/M metagenome (GOLD analysis project Ga0180438, IMG submission 132455) | Hypersaline lake sediment archaeal communities from the Salton Sea, California, USA - SS_3_D_2 metaG | ecosystem: Environmental > Aquatic > Non-marine Saline and Alkaline > Hypersaline >... | reverse complement strand
TTGACGATATATGGTATGGATTTGTTAAAGCTTTAGAAGATATTGGAGTTGGTGATAAATTTAAAGAAACGGTGCAGAATTTTTCGGGTTGGCTTGTTCAACAATGGTGTGATTTGATGCTACCGTCTAAGGTAATTGATTACGATAAATATATTCCAGATAGTGGTGCTGCTGTTTTATGTACTAATCATAATTCAGAATGGGATGTAATCATGACTGCGCAAACCATGATATATTATCGAAAGAGAGTTATCTATCAAATGGCAAAACAAACATTATTTAAACCACCAATAGTCAATGCATGGATTAGGAATCATCACGCGTTCCCTTTAAAGCGAGGGCAACATGATATTGATTCATATAACTACGCTAAATATCTTCTTGACAAAGGACAAATTGTTATGATTTATCCCGAAGGAACCACAAACCTCGGAGATGGTCAGTTATTGGAAGGTCATACCGGAGCTATGCGATTAGCTATTGAAAAGCAAGTACCTATACTTCTAATTGGAATTACTGGCACCGAAAAAGTATATCCAAAGCATGCGAAAATGCTAAATTTCTATAAAGGAACGATATACAAAGCAGGACCTGCCTTCATGGAACATAAACAATATTGGGGTAAACCTATGCCAGAATATGAGGAACTGAAACGTCTCACTAATAATATGATGGCTCAATTAAAAGAGTTATTATTTTATGATACTCCGGACTTCTAAATGAGTTATATAGAATTACTCTAAAGAATAAAAACAAATTAAAAGGTGATAAAAGATTGGTAGAAACTACTCAAGAACCAGAAACGAAACGAAAGGATAAAATAGTTAGCAAGGATTTAATGGAAGATATTCTTTATGCTGCTGTAAAAGGATTTAGTGGATTCGGTTTAATAAACCTTACTGATTTGAAAATTGAGGGTAAAGAAAATATTCCTATCCGCGGTAAAGCTATTTTAACTACTATCAGCGATAATGCATTAAGAGATATGGCAATAATTAGTCAAGTTTCGGCTCGAAGAATTCATTTTATGGTTCATCATAAACTAATGAAACATCAAATTTATGGGCCAGTTCTTAAGACATTAGGTATGTTTCGAAGTACTATAGATAAAGAAGATACGGAACCTATTGACATGGTGTTTAAATATTTAAATGAGGCAGGGGATCTTGTAGCAATGACTCCAGAATCGAGACTTGATCCAGAAACCCAAGTAAAAGCAATGGCGGGAATTATCAAATTTGCTGTTGCTGGAGAAGCTCCTATTATTCCCATGGCAATTTTTACAGAAAAGGCGAGAATACTGAATTTATTCGATGGACGGGGAATTCGAGTTAACATTGGTACCCCATTAAAAATTGAGAAACGTTTGACTCGTGAAAAGTATCGAGATCAACGATATGAACTCGCGGGAGATATTCTGAAAATTATTGACACTCTTAAAGTTAGAACAGAACAAGAAGAATAGTTTAAGTTCAAGAATTTTTAAATTTCTTATTATTTCATTTTAATATTACATCTTAAAGATGAAAGGATCCAAATTAATTTCTATTCTTATAAGATTAAAAAAATTAAAGAAAATAGGTTAACTATATTAATTAATACCTAGTTCTTGTGGCTTGAATTCGAAGTTTGGCCTTTGTTTTTTCTTTATCGTCCTGAAGGATTACATATTCAGTAGGTTGAGGTAATCGTATTTCAAATTCCTGCTCAGCAACAGTAAAATCTTTCTTAAGAGGATCTTTTTCTCTTAGAATGACTTTGACAGGTAAAATAATGCTTTGATCAGCCCGAACTGTTTTGAATTGAGTCCAAAGAGACATTTCAGCTTTTGATGTAAACTCTTGATTTCTTTGTAATTTAATTACTCCCTTATTGGGCCACCGAGCTTTAAACAATTTTTCTCCATCACACTTGAAATAAAATTCACCTCGCCAACCGAGTATATCATAATCTTTAAGAGTTTTCAAGCTCATAAGCTCTATGCTAATTAGATAGCGCTCTTTTTCTTTTCCTACTTGATCTTGTGTGAAGGATTGATCCTTGGCGTAAGTTTTCTTCGATTTAGCATAATAACGTCTTGGAATTTCATACTCACCATTAAAAATTTTACTTTTTTTGAGTTTTTATTGATTCATATATATTGCAGTTATATAGCTTTGTTTTAATAAAAAAACTGCTAATAAGGGGATAATAAAGCAAAGTTCTAAATTTTACTTAAGTATTAAAATTATTATCGAAATTTTAAATAGGAAACTAAGATAAATTTAGAATTATAGAATAAATAGTTATAAAGAAGATCATGGAGTCATTGGAAGATTTTTACAATCAAATTGCTTTAGCTATTGTGGAATTGAATGAAGATAGAGCTAGAGAATTAGCAATTCGTTCTATTAATGAGGGTTTAGACCTTCTTAAAGTAATTGAAAGAGGATTTGGAGAGGGAATCCGCAGAATTGGGAACTTATGGGAAGATGGAGATATTTTTTTACCAGAACTAATGTTGGGAGGGAATATAATGCAAGAATGTATGGGGTTACTATTACCTCATTTAAAATCTAAAAATAAAGGTTACTCCCCCGGATCTATTGTTATTGCAACCATCGAAGGAGATATTCACTCCATCGGAAAAACTATCGTCGCTACTTTGCTAAATGCTAATGGATTTGAAGTATATGATTTAGGAGCGGATGTTCCTGCAGATAAAATAATAGATGTTGCTATTGAGAAGGAAGCGGATATTATTGGTATCTCTGCTTTATTAACTACAACGATGATCGGGCAAAAAAAAGTTATTAGTTTATTAAAAAAGCAAGGAATACGGAATAAATTTAAGGTTATCTTAGGAGGAGCTCCCGTCACTGAAGCTTGGACAAAAGAATGCGAAGCTGATGGATATGCAGAAAATGCAATAGACTCTATTAAACTTGTAAAGAAATTATTATCTAAATAAAAATAATTAAGGAATGTAAGATGATTTTTCAAGATTGGTTAAAAGATGAGTCTAAAATCATATTGTTTGATGGTGGAATGGGAACTGAAATATTTAAGCGGGGAATTAAACCCGGAAAACTTCCAGATCTCATTAATTTAGATTCACCAGAAACAATTGCTGATATCCATCGCGCATATTACACAGCAGGAGCAGATATATGTCAAACAAACACATTTGGTGCTAGTTTATTAAATCTTAGAAACTATAAAGTTGATAACAAAATTCAAGAGATAAACGAAAATGCTTTAAGAATCATTAAAAGCGTTTGCCCTCCTAATAAATTGACAGTAGGTGATATAGGTCCCTCAGGAGTGTTTAAACCACCTGTAGGTAAGGCAACCTTTGAAGATTGGAAGTCAGGCTATAAAGAACAAGCGAAATATCTTGAATTAGGAGTAGATCTTTGGCACATAGAAACTATCTCTGATATTGATGAAATGTTAGCTGCAATCAAGGCGATCCAAGAGGTATCAAAAAAGCCGATAATTAGCTCTATGACTTATAAAAAAACAAAAAGGGGATATTATACGATAATGGGCCATTCCCTAGAAAAATGCGTAAATGTATTAGAAGATGCTAAGGTTAGTGTGATTGGTGCTAACTGTACTCTTGGTTCTGAAGAAATGATAGATTTAGCTAAAGAGATGGTTAAGTTAACTGATCTTCCCTTTTCTGTAAAACCAAACGCTGGAAAGCCAAGACTTGATGAAAATCAAATAGTTCATTATGATCAACCCATAGCTGATTTTATAAAGCATATTAAAGAAATGATATCATGGGGAGCAAAAATAGTAGGAGGTTGTTGTGGAACATCTCCAGAAACAATCAAAGAAATTCGTAGGTTGTTAACCTCTTTAAAAAGATAATTAAAACTTATGAGGTAGAAAGGATGGAAATTTTAAGACCAAAAATACAAATTTTAGACGAAGAACATAAAGAGAAGATTTATTATGAAGCTAAAACTATTCTCGAAACCTTAGGTATTTTTATTGAAAATCAAGAGGCTAAAGAGTTATTTGGAAAGGAAGGTATTAATCATGATGAAAATCGATACTTTATACCAAGTGATTTAGTTGAAAAAGCATTAAAAACAGTTCCTTCCGAGATTAAACTATTTGATAGGGAGGGAAAGGAACAGCTTTCATTAAGTAAAGATGAGGTGCACTTTGACCCTGGTTCAGCGGCAATTTTATATCTTGATGAGGCTTCTGGAGAGATTAGAAGCCCATTATCTAATGACTATGTTAGGTTTTCTAAAATAACAGAACACTTAAAATATATTGAAGCTCAAAGTACCGCAATTGTATATCAGGATGTGCCAAAATTGGCTCAGGATTGGCATAGACTCTACTTAGCGCTTAAAAATTGTTATAAGCCGATTATAACAGGCACATTCAGAAAAGAAAGTTTTTCGATAATGAAAGAATTCTTACTAACTTGTAGATTATCGGAAAATGATTTAGCCAAAAAACCTCTTGCTATTTTTGACGCATGTCCAAGTCCGCCATTAAAATGGTCAGATTTAACTACTCAATCTGTTATTGATGCTGCTAAAAGCATGATCCCTTCCGAATTTGTATCTATGCCATTAGCAGGAGCAAACGCTCCAATCAGTTTAATAGGATCTATTACACAGCATTGTGCAGAATCTCTTGCGGGAGTCGTAATAACTCAATTAGCAAAATCTGGAGCACCAATAATATGGGGCGGTTCCCCTTCAATATTGGACATGAAACAAGGTACAACACCCATGGGGGCTATTGAAACTATGATGATTAATTTAGGAGACATTGAAATGGGTAAACTCTTAAAGCTACCGACTCATGCTTATATGAGTTTAAGTGATTCAAAAATTCCTGATGCTCAATCCGGTTTAGAAGCAGGTATGGGTGCTTTACTTGGAGGTCTTGCGGGTGTTAATATGATCTCTGGACCAGGTATGTTAGATTTTGAGTCAACCCAGAGTATTGAAAAATTAATTATTGATAATGAAATTGTTGGAATGGTAAAAAGACTCATTTGTGGGATAAGGAATTATGGAGAGCCTTTTGCTATGAACATTCTGAAGGATTACGGGGAGAGAGAAGAACTGCTTTCTCATTCTACAACGCTTAAGTTATTTAGAAAAGAATTCTTTATAGTAAGCCCTATCATTGATAGATTAACTAGGGATAGCTGGAAAAATCAAGGATCGAAATCAATTAGAAAAAGAGCAAGAAGTGAAATAATTAAATTAATCAATACTCCTCCCCTAAAACCAATAGAAACGGGTCTCTCTCTGGAATTAGATAATCTGGCTACTATGTATTTAAAAGCAATATAATCATTTATAATTAATTACAAGAACTCCGAATAAAACAATAAAACCACCAAAAATATTCCAAAATACAACAATTTCACTTCGATTCAACATAATCGAAAACAATAGTGTAATGAATGGTTCTATATACAAAAAAGAACTAACTTTAAAAGACTTAAGAGTAACTTGCGATTTTTGCCATATATAATATCCTAAGATGTAGCAACCTATTCCTAAATAAATACCACATAGAAATAAGGGAAAGTTAAAAATATTTTCAAATAATATAAGAAGTTGATTTCCAATTGCTGCAAAAATCAACAACTCTATTGTCCCAAAATATGCAACTAATTTATTCAATTTCATACTTGATTTCCTTCGTGCTATTTTTTTGGTGAAGGTTGAATAAAGCGCCCATAATATAGGGGTTGCTAGTGCAGCAATATATCCTAAAAAGTCCGGAGACTCTGGTGTTAAATTACGAATATCATTGCCCGTTATTAAAAAGAATCCTCCGATGCTTGAGATAATAAATCCTAATATTTTCAGTTTATTTAATTTTTCCTTAAAAAATGTCAATGCTAGCATCGAGATTAATACAGGAGCTAACAAACATACGAAGAGCGCTGGTAAGGAGGGCCCAATTCTTTGAATTGCATAATATTGAGCAAAAAAAAATAATGACACTCCACATAAGCTTGATAATAATACCATAATCCATTCATTTTTGGTGTATTTTTCATTTTCAGGTTCAAAATTTATGTTTTTTACGCGATTGTGTTTTGAGAAGACTTTATACAAGTCAAGAAATAAAAAGGCTACTGAGGCAATTATAAAACGATATAACGCAATTGATAGTGGTGGGACGATATCAATAGCAATATCAACTAAAACAAATGAAAAACTCCAAATTATTACCATAAGCGTGAGTAATAAATAGATTATTATCATTTCTGAAAAAATTACGTATCCAATATTTTAATGTTGTATCATTAATTTTTATTATATAAATTAAAAACATTAATTATTCTTTTTGAAATAGTTAAACTTGAAAGAATTTAGTTATAAGATTAATTTAGCCATTATTGGGACTGACACGAAATGTAATGAGATTTTTTTAGATTATTTAGATCAAATTTCTTTAAATTCTCAAACGATTGAGAGCGAAGGAGAGAGATTCTTTATACAGAACGACATTCCAGTAAAAATTAAAGCGTTTGTAGCATTAACATTTCATGAAATGATAAATAATTATGATCAAATCAAAAAGTTAAGTATTTTAATATATGTTTTAAATATCAATGATATTAATTCTATTAATAACTTGAATTATGATAATTATACAGATTTTTGTAATATATTCAAGTTTAAAGGAATTTCTGCATTGGTTGGGGTTGATTTAAATCATATCTTGGAGGAAAACAATAAAAATGAAGACTATATTAATGAATTTTCCTTAATACAAAAAACTCAAGAACTTAATTTTATATATTGTTTTGAAGTAAAAGATACTCCGAAAGATCTCATTTTACTTTATAATAGTATTTTTAAAGATATCTTCTTAAAATTCAGAATTCTTAATCCTGAATTGTTTGAAAAAGCAAAAAATTATGGTAAAGAATTACTAAAGCTCAAATTATCATCAGAATGATGATTCTAACTTAGGATTAATTTACCCAAAATTTGATCTTTCTTTCTACTAAAGTTTAATAAGTTCAATTTTTAATATTTATTCAAACGGAAAGTTATTAATAATTAAGCTTAGAGTTGAAATTTAATGGGAGAAAATAATCTATTAACCATTGAGAAATCTGAAGGCCGTAGAAAATGTCCTTCATGTGGGGAGGAGAATAAACTAATGATCCATGAGTCTACTGATAAAAGTAATATCATCCTCGATTATCCACGAGTTTATGGTAAAAAGTATCGCTGTGGAAAATGTGCTACTGAATGGCGCGAAAAATAGAGATTTTGGAATATTTTTATTGTTAAAAATAATCAAATAGGCAAAAACACATTCCCAAGAACATTTGTAGGCAAAATTAAGTTTATTTTGGTTTCTAGTATATAATTAAGGTCCTAAAGAAAAAATGCTGTTATGATTAAATTAGGAACATTAAGATATGCTTAATTGAATATTACATTTCTAAAAATCTACTTAATTTGTACGCGATTATAATTATCCTTTCGGTATAAAAATATAATCTTATAAATAAAATAATTTTATTATTAATAGACAAAATTAAGTATAAAACCTCAATTACAAAATAGTTTAGGGGTTTAATCGTGTTATTAGAAGAGATAATAATAGATTTACCACGATTTATACAGATTTTTATTGTTCAAGGATTAATTGGTATCATCTATTTATATATGGCATATAGAATTTTAAAAAGAGAAGCCAAGGGTTTAAACTTAATTTTAAGCGGATTTTATGTATGTGGTGGAACTGGAGTTATTATTAATATCATTTATGCTTTTATTTTTCAGGAAATTATTGTAACTATTTTACATTTCTTTACTTATTTTGTACTCTGTTTATCGCTTGTATTTTTAATGGTATTTGTATTAATTGTAGCGAAATCGGAAGCAAAAATCAATAAACACGTTCAGAGAATACTCATATTATCTTTTGGAATATTACTTCTAGGATTATTATTTATCCCAAATGGAATTACCATAAATTCTTCTACTGAGTGGAAACCCGTATGGAGTATCTTGTTTTTTATCTATAGTATAATTTTATGCAGTTTATTTGCTATATTCCCAACAATATATTATTCTTTAAGATTATATAATAAATTTGAACATCAAGAACTTAAGAAACGGTGGAAATATTTTATAATAGGAATCTTTGCATATTTTTTTTTATATTATGGAACTTCAATATCAAATACATTAGCTAATCCGACATTTAGATTAGTATGGTCTTTAATATCACTGCCAACCTTGATATCTCTTTACTTTATTTATTATGGGGTTGTTAAACAAATTTAAGAAAAAGTTGAATTTTTCTATTTAAAGATATCTTTGATTAAATTACAATTAAATAAGTAGACAACAATAATAATTATAAAAATTAATAAATTTAAAAAAATATAGTTTTGTACTTATAACCAATATATTGAGGATTAAATCATGGTTTTACTACAACTTACCCCCACCAGAATTCTTATCATATATATTGCTCAAGGAGCTGTGTTTGCATTTTTTCTTTATTTAGCCTTTAAAATCCTTGGTAGAGATCGAAAACGATTAAACGTGATTTTTGCTGGGTTTTATATAACTCCTGCTATTGGACTATTTATCAATTTTATCTATGGTCCTCTAACCGATGAAGGTATTGTCTTGTTTCTTAACTTTTTGACGAATTTTGGTATCTTCTATGCTCCTATATTTATGGTTGTTTTTGAGTTAATTTTATTGAAATCTGAAAAAGTGATTACTCCTGCCAAACAAATATTAATCCTAATTATTTACGCTATCGCGATGTTTTGTATGTTCTTTTTTCTACTTATCCCAGGGTATGGTGTTGAAATTAATGCCGGAACAAACTGGAGCCCTAAGTGGTATCCTCCATTTTTCATTTATCTCGTAATAATTGAATCTTTAGCAATTGTTCCCTCAATTTATTTAGCATTAAAAATTTATGCTAAATTTGAGGACGCATTGCTGAAGAAAAAATGGAGATATTTCATCTTTGGATTTTTATTCTTAGTAATCTTTATGTATGGCATATTTGTTTCAAATTATTTAGCCGATAGCACTTTTCGACTTATAATGGGGAGCATTAGTATAATATTAGCAATTTCTGGCGGATATTTGATGTATAAAGGCGTAGGACAACAATTACAAAAATAATTTTTTTTTCTATTTTTTATCTAAACTAAATTATTGAAATCTCAATATCTTAGTTCTATAAACTGAAAATTTAACTTTAAGAATATATAATATATATTTATAAAGTTGCATGACTACCAAATTAGTGCTTTTCATACGATTCTTCCAATTTATTATACCATAATACCATAGATTTGTGGAAAATATGTACAATGAACTCGAAAGAGTAAGAGGCATTGGTCCTATCGCAGCAAATAATTTAATCAAAGCAGGAGTTAGAACAATTAAGGAGATCGCAAAAGCAAGACCAGAAGAACTTGCTTGGATTAAGGGAATAGGTATAACTTCTGCTAAAAAGATAATAGAAAATGCTAATGAATTACTTAATTTAGAAAAAAATATCCAACAAGTCTTAGATTCAATCAAAGAGAATTTTGTAAAGCGATGTCCTAAATGTGGTGGATCTATGAAAGATAAATATATAATATTAGGGCCTGAAAGAAGGTTAAGAGCTAAGCAATGCACACTTTGCAAATTTTATTTACCAGAATAATTTTAATTTAAATTAAGATTTATACCCTGAAAAGAAGGAAATATGCAAGGATATAAATTCCAATGAAAAGTAAACCAATCTTTCTGTCTAATTTTTTTCTTATTACTATAACAGAGATAACTATGATACTCGCAATTAAACCATATAAAACAGTTGGAAGAATTATGTTAACTGAGATTTCTTGTGGAAAAAATGCCTGCCCAATCCCAATAGATAAAGTGGAATCAACAATGCAAGACCCAATTATATCTCCAACAGCGATTGAATGATATCCCGTGCGCAATGCTCTAATATCGACAGCTAATTCAGGTAAAGAAGTTCCTATGCTTAAAACAAAAAAACTTATAATATATTCATGAACACCTACTACTGTTGAAATATAAATAACTGATTCTACAATTGCGAAAGATGCTAATGCCACACCTGAGAACCCAATCACTATATATAAAAGATGACTTTTCTTTTTCTTTGTAGGGCGAAAATTATCTAATATCTCTACTCTATGAAGTATACTTTCTTTATTAGCATTGTAGATTAACCAAAAGTATACAATCATACTAAAAATCATCATTAGCGCACCTAATCTTGTAAAATAACCCTTTTCTACAACAGTAAAAATTAAAATTATTGATAAAATCTGACATGCACCAGTAATTATTATATCTCTTCTATGAACATAAAAAACTCCACAAATAAGTGGTAATAAACCAAAAATTAAAGTGATCTGGGTTAATACAGAGCCCGTTGCATCCCCTACATTAATATCAGCATGACCTATGGAGCTAGATATGAGTGAGTTAAAAATTTCCGGAATATCCGTACCAATAGATACTAAGGTTACTCCGATCACAATTGGAGAAATTCCTAAGGCATTAGCAAGCATTGCAGTATGTTTTACAGCAAACTTACTTGAATATATGATTAAAATCACGCCACCTATAAATGCAAGTATAACTAAAATTAAAACAGACATGTCAATTATCACTCCTAATAAGTTGGTATTGGTTCTACTATTCCCTAACTCCTATTTACTCCTAACATCAATGAACCGAATAGAGATAAGCTAATACGTCTTACAATGATATATTAGTTTAAAGCGGTAAAAAATGCTTTAATGCGTTAGAGTAGATATGAATTAAGGTTTATAATTTGAAATCAGCGTTAGTTATAAATCTCAATTTTTTTGAACACACTTACCATTCTTATCATTTTATGATTCTATTTAAAGTTTATTTTTCCTAAAAAAAGTAAAATAAAAGGATGTAAATTATGCTAATCTCATTTGATTGTAATAAGTTGAGTTACAATCGTTTCATAATCTCAGTTAAAATTTCCCCTGCACGCCCTTTTATAAACACATCCGCTAACTCATCCATGGCGGTGTAGTCTTGGTTTATAAAAATTAATTTAGCTTAGCTTTGATTAGCAATCTGGGGAATGAAATTTGCGGGAGATACCGTCACGAACTTCCTATCATAAGAAAACAATCATAACTGCTCGAAACTCTTATTGCATCCTCTAAAATCCTTGGAGGAGAGATTCTTCAAATAACACCACTTTAGGCTTGATGTATCCTCCCTATTCACATACCGGATATTTAACGTTATTAGTCTCAATCTCTTCGAATTCAAATTGTTTTTTGCAATTGATACATTCAAGCTTTTTATAGGAACCGTGTAATTCATAGATCAGAGTCGTTTCTCCACTATCAGCAGCCTTATGTAGCGCATCAATGTTTTGAGTTATTACTGCATCTATTTTTCCAAGTTTTTCGAGATTCGCAACAGCATAATGGATTAGATTCGATTTTGAATTTAGCAAGATATTTACTAATTCATTATTCATTTTACAAAATTTGCCTGGATCTTGTAAAAAATAGTGATAATTAGCATAAATCGAGGGATCATATCGAGACCATAGACCACCCTTACTTCGAAAGTCTGCTATCCCTGATTCAGTAGAAGAGCCTGCCCCTGTAAACACTACAATTTTTTTTGAGTACTTGATAATATCAGTGGCTTTTAAGATTAATTTATGTAGATTGATACCTATCAAACTCTTATTTATGATTACCAGTAAAATATATAAATTTACCTTACAATTTAATTAATGGAATCTTCATGGAGTTAAAAAAAAATATTTTATACCTTCTAATAATTTTCTTATTGGGTTTTTCTTTACCTTCAAATATCTCTCTAAATTCAAATTTAAAGAATATTAAAGCTTCTTCTGAATTGCAATCAATCCTATTTTTTGACTTAATTAGAGATTCTTTTGAATTAACTGACGATGAGATTAACTTATTAGAGGAAAATAATTTTATAGTATTAAATAGAATGGGGACGGAGGATGTATTAGATGCATATAAGTATTATTGGGTTGAAGATTTACCGATTTTTATAACAACTGATACAATGGCCCATACTTGGCATTTAATTTTTGACCATTCTTTAGAAGATTTAGAGGAGTATATTTTTTATCCCATTTTTTCTAAACTGACAGATGTTATGCTGTCACAAGCTTTATTGGAATATGGAAACACTCTTATTTCAGAATCTACACTTATTTACATTGCTGTTGCTGCAGAACTCACTAACTTAACATATGAAACTAAATTACCACCAACTATTCGTAATGATGTTAACTTTATTGTAAACGCTATATTTCAAGAGATTTCATTACCAGAAGCAGTAGCCCAATTCGATACAAATATACTCAAGAGATTCATTGATGATTTTAGTCAATATAAACCACGTGGTCATTATATTCACTCAGAAAATCTAAGGAATTATTTCAGATTATTCAAATGGCTCTCTAGAATTCCATTCTTTTTTGATGATTATGCAGGAATTACTTATTTAGATATTGATCATGAAAATATGATAGAATCTGCTATTGAAATAACTTGGATATTAAAACATATATCTCTTAATTGGCATGGCACTTCTATTTCAGGTTTTAAGGTATTAGAAGTTTTCAATTCATTTTTAAAAGTAGTGATTGGAAAACCTAATTCAATTTCACCTGAAATGATTGATTTTGTTTGTAGAGAGTTGTTTGGGGAGGAATGGGAAATTGATGATATAGAAATTATTCAGGTAAAAGAATCTGTTCTAAATGATAATTCAATCCCAGTTCCAGAAGCACCTTTCATTATTGATGCATATTCAAGGTGTCCATTTTCTCCTAAAACTTTTGTTTTTTTTGGAGAAATTTTAACTTTAGATAGTTATGCTCTTAATCATCTTGTTTATCCATATACGGGTTATAGATTTATGCCTGTAGGCTTGGACTTTGCCACAACATGTTTAAATTCCTCTCGCTCTAAAGATTTATTATCAAATGACTATTATCAAAATTCTCTCTATAAAAGCATGACATTTTCGCTAATTGATGAGATTGCAAATACTTCTAACGATAATAAGCAAACTATACAATGGAAATGGATAGAATCAATGAAAAATCTTGCAGCGATAGTGCCCAAATGTGATAGTATAATTAATTTGCCAAAATTCATGAACTCCACTTCCTGGTTAGATGAGAAATTAACTACGATTATGGGATCTTATGCTCAGCTTAAACATGATTTAATACTTTACTCAAAACAATCAATAACAATGATAATTTGCTCCACACCGATGGGGTATGTTGAACCTTATCCCGAATTTTACCAATCATTAAGATACGTTAGTCAATTATTTAAATCTTCGTTGATCCCTTTAAAAAGTATCGGGTACAATATTACTGATTCAGAATGTTATTATTTTACAGTTTTAGATGAATTTTATAATGCAACAATCATGCTTGAAAACATTTCCGTTAAAGAATTAACAGGAATTTCACTAGAGGATCATGAGAAAATGTTTATTATAGAAACTTATGGAGAATTTCATTCAGGCCTTTGTGGTGATCCTGGAGAAGTTAGGGGTTGGTTATCAGATATAATTAAGAAGTTAGATATAGCATATGATAATCCAGATACAATCCCAAATTCTAGAGTTTCTTTAATTGCAGATCTTCATACAGATTTAAATTCAAAGTCAGTTTTGCATATTGCAACGGGGCTATTTGAACCGTTAATTGCCATCGTTCCAGGATGGAATGGGCAGGATATTGCAGTGGTTGGTCCAGTTTTCTCATTTTATGAATTTGATCTTTCAGATTATCAAAGATTAAATGATAATGAATGGAGAGGCATATTAAAACTATGGATAGATTGCGATGATCGTAGTAAGTATGATTTTGACCTTTTTAAACGTGGATTTTGGGCAGAAAGCTATATGATTTCAACAGATATAACAAAAGATATCCTTTTTTATGATAGTGAATGGTTTTCACCTCCCACTTGGTTTGCCAATTTATCAGGTCCAGAAAATAATCCTGATGATCCGTCGATTGACCCAGAATCTAATCCCTGGGATATGAAAGATATAATTATTTTGGGAGGAATAATCGTTTTTCCAGCTATTATAACTATCATTTATATTGCCCAAAAAAGGAAGAAATCTTAAAAGTTATAATATTTATCAATTTCATCATAAGTATAAATCCCATAAGTCCAGGTTCTAACTTTCTTTAAAAATCTTTTATACATTTTCCAAGTCCATTTGATTTTAGCTTGAGATTGATAAATTTCTAGCCATTCTTGTAAAATATTTGCATCATTCTCATCAATGTTGTACTCAAATTGGTTCTTTTTTGAATCTTCTTGAAACTTGCCATAAGAAGGGATAAAATACACAAAATATTCAATGTCTCGTAACTCTAACTCTTTTGCTGCACCTATGGCTATATCATGAGTAGCTTGATGATCTTCATGTCTATTATTATTACTGGGTAATACTATACGATCGGCTTCTTTTAATAAAGGAATCGCTTTCGATATCCCTTTATTGACATATTTTTGACCATCTGCATCATGAAAATTAAAAAGATGATGATTCTTCTCAAGAATTCCTAAATATTTGACTGCTTGTTTCGCTTCGTTGATTCTCACCTCAGCTACATCATCTTCAGTCATTCTTGATACATCTTCAGAATAAGAATTTTCTCCGGACCTATAACAGGCTCTGCCATCAGTAACCGTTATTATATGAATTTCATTCTCTTTTTCCTTTATCCAATTCAATATCATAGGGCCTGGTCCAAATAATAAATCGTCCGGATGTGGTTCAAAAATCACGATTTTCATAATAAATAGCTGAAATTAAAACTAAAACGGATAATTGATATTAATTATAAGGAAATTTAAATTTTTTTTCGAGCTTATCAATAATAATTCTAATTTTGGGTGAATAAAAAACGTATATATTTATATCACACTATTATAATAACATTAAGATAGGGATTTTGAGATTTAAACTATTACCTTTACATTAGTTCTATAATTATACTGTTCAAAAAAGTAATATCTTTATGATTTAAGTAACCTTTAAAATATTTTCAAAATATATACAATAAATATATTTTTAAAAAGGTCTTATAAAAAACCCCTCAAAAAGTTAATTTTTAAGGGGAATAATATTAAAAAAGTGATTTTTTTATGTCAGAAGATATAGAAGTATATAATAACTCTACAGCTATAAGGGCTAGCTACGGAACACGAGAATTATTCGGTCAATGGGTTTCTGCTGCTTTTGGTTTTACTGTATTCTTCTTTTATGAAGTAATGATTGGATTACCCATAATTCTTGCAATGACGGCATATATTTTATATGCCATATGGAATGCGGTAAATGATCCAATTGTCGGATATATAATGGAGCGGATACACATGCCATGGGAGAAGAAACAAGGAGTAAGGCGTTTTCCGTGGATGATTATTGGTGCAATAACCTGGTTATTTTCCTACCTTTTGATTTATTTGGTTCCTTCTAGTTGGTATGGAAGTCCAGCAATTGTTGCCGCAAATCAATGGTTAATCTTTGGATGGTATATAGGAACGTTATTCCTCTATGATTTTTTGGTTGCTATATGGGATGTTAATGTATTATCGTTATTTCCCGACAAATTCAGAGGATTAAATGAACGTCGTTCAGTTCAAGGATTTGGAACGATATTTGGAATTCTTGGTCTTGTATTAGCTGCGATAATTCCTCCAATGTTTATTCCCGCGGAAGGAGCTGTAGTAGCAAACTATATTACATCAGCAACTGTAACTACAACACTTGGCTTTGTGTTTCTTCTTTTTGCGATTCCTGGAATAAGAGAAAATAGACATGTCTTAGAATACTATGCAGAACGGAAAGAAAAAGGATTGGATGAAAAAGTTGAATCCTTTTTTAAATCTGCTAAAATAGCATTATCAAATAAAATTTTTGTTGCTAAAATTGTACACTTCTTTGGATATCAAGTTGGAGGAGTAATGATTCAAACCTCTGCATTATACATTGTTGTATTTTTATTAGATGATGCGCCAGGAACCATTACACTGATATTAGGAGCAATGTTACTAGGAGCACTTATTTCTGTACCACTTTGGACATTTTTCTCTAAAAAGGTGAATGATAACAGAAAAATGGGAATAATTGCAGGATTTACACTCTTCATAACCTTTATACCAATGATATTTGCTCCAGATTTGATTACTTGGATTATTTGTGTTTTATTTTTTGGAGTAGGAATTGGCGGACATTGGTTCATCGATGCACCCCTTCTAACGGATGTTCTAGATGATATTGCAGCAAAGACGAAAAAAAGACAACAAGCAATCTATTATGGGTATCAAGCATTTTTGGCGAGGTTCGGAGGTACATTTATAGCACTAACAATATCTCTAACACATATATTGACGGGATTTGTTGAAGGCCAGGATACTTTAGCAGAATTAGCAGCAGTCAGTCCTTCGTTGGATTTAGCTCTATTTGGAATTCGTATCCATTCAGCAATTGTTCCTGCGATATTCGTTCTATTTACAGTAATAATATTCTGGAAATATTATGATCTTACTCCAGATAAAGTAGCTGCTAATAGAGAAAAATTGAAAGAATTAGGAATATAATTTCTTTATAATTAAATACTTTTTTTTATATACGTTATTTTTGCCTTATTAAATACAATTTTATTTATTAAGAAAGAAAAAAAATATTTATTTAATTATTTTTTTAAACCTCTTTTTAGTAAGAAGAGTTGAAATAGCAATGAATGAATAAATTACAAGAAAGAGGTTATAACTTGGAATAATCGGAAGTTCTTGTGATGTAGGATTTACAATTTCAAAATATGAGCTATAAGCATAAATTGAAGAATTTTCAAGGTCCACAATTTTTATCTTATATTGATTAGAAGTGCTAAGTCCAGTTGAAACTAGCCATTCAAACTCACCGTTATTAATAGTAGTTAAAACGATATATGTCACGAACGCATTATGTCGATAAAGTTCTATTTTAATGTTTGAAATACTCCCTGTTGATGTCCAGATAATGAGTTGAGAAGTATTAACTTCCCAAGAACTTGATACATTCGGAGAAATAACAGTTAAAGACTTAAAAGTTTGAATTTCAACACTAATATAATTAGATAATGTTGTACCCGTAGCATTTACCGCTTCAACAATGTAATAGTACCCACCGTTTATAGTTTCTATTACTGAAAGAGGAGATGTAGCATTTTGATGAGCAATTATATCAAGACTCTCATTAATTTCTGTAATAGGTGCGATATATCTATAAACTGTATAATTATCTGCACCCTCAGAGGAAGTCCAAAACAAGTTGAAAATGCCATCAAGATCTGGATCGTCAGCATCACTAGTTAAAGTAAACGGTCCAGGCGAAGGACATGATATATTAACATAAATGTTATTTGACAAAGTAGTACCTGTATCATTTACAGCTTCAATAACATAATAATGAATTCCGTTTGTGGTTTCTATCACCGAATATGGTGAAGTAGCACTTTGATAAGCGATTATTTCAAGTGCCTTGTTAATTTCTGTGATAGGTTCGGTGTGACTATAAATAGTATAATTGTCTGCACCTTCAGAGGAGGTCCAAGACAAGTTAAAAATGCCATCAAGGTCTGGATCATCGGCATCGCTAGTCAAAGTAAAAGGTCCAGGAGAAGGGCGTAAAACATCAACGTAAATACTATTTGATAATGTTTCTCCCGAACTATTATAACTTACTGCTATAAAATAATAATCTCCCGTTTTAAGATTAGATATTTTATAAGAAGTATTATCATATTGATGTGTAATTAATTTAAGATTCTGGTTTAGAGATGAGATAGGAGAATTGGATGAATATATAGAGTAACTATCTGCTCCCTGAGATTCTGTCCAGCTTAGAGTGAAGCTTCCATCTATTTCGGGACTCTCTGCATTTGTTGTTAACGTAAAAGTTCCTGGAGGATACAGGGCTTCAATAAGGTTATTAATCCCCCAATAGGGTATTATTAATGGTGCTGTAGCAATCGAATTAGGATATATAATATTATAAGATGGTACTACTTGTTTAAGCCCACCTGTTTGCCATTGACAGAATAAATAGGTATTGTAAGGCCATCCTTCGAAAAGATCGTGTGATGACGTGAAAGCAATGTTTCCGCTAGCTCCTATGAAAGGATCACTCAAGGTTTTTGTCTCTAATGTTGAAACAATAGTATCAGAATTTAAAGATTGTGAATCATTAACAGCATTCACTAATAATTTTACTGCATCATAAGCTCCTATACCTGTATAAAAAGGTTCTTTGCCAAATTCATTTACGTAATTATCCCAAAAAGGAATTGTTGCTATTGTTTTATTTGTCCGATATGTATGTTGTATAATGATCTCATACTTACAATCACCACTTGTATCATCCCAATACGTATTTAATTCTGCAAGACTGTCAAAACCAGCAATTATGCACTTAGGTTGAATATTCTCGTAAGCTATATTCATTAGAATACCTCCTTGGGCAGAAATAAGGGGAATGAGAATCTGAGCATCTGAAGCATCGATTGTTGCCATATAAGACATAAACTCAGTCGCAGTTACAGTGAGTGGAAAAGCAATATCCTCAACTACCGTTAATCCAAAGGATGGGAGATAATAATTTAATGCAGTACTTAGAGCTGCGGTCCATGATAAATCCTCTCTAATTATTGCAACTTTATCAACAGATCCACTAAATTCCGTCCCTAGGAAAGTTGCTAAAGCGTCGATATAATATAAAAATTCAATTGCTTTTGAAGTAGTATTTAAGGGCATAATCCTAAAGAAATATTTATATCGAGCATAATTGTCATATACCTTTTGACAAAATTGATCTGTAGGACAACCTGTTCCCATAAAAGGAATATGATCGTCCATAATTACTTCTAGATAGGTCAATAACGCTTCTGTTCGAAAGCCCCCTATAATAAAATGAGGATCATGAACATTAACCATTGTTTGAGCAGCTGTAACTGCTTTTGATATATCTAGATTAGGGTTAGCTTCTTCTGTATTTTCTGCAATAATTCCTACATAATAATTTAATCCACCGACAACAATACCCCCCGCTTGATTTGTTTCTTTTGCTGCAAGTAACGCTCCATTCACCGTATGTTCTCCAGATATATAGTTTAGATCGTCTAGTACACCAATCTTTATTATCTGATCGGAGCTTAACGAACTAGATACTCCTGGTATAGTATAGCCATCAATAATTACATCAGATAAAAGAGGTAGGTCTTTTTCTTCTGTAACTTTATCTGAATAGTTATAAAAAAATTGAAGGTTAAAATAAACAGTCGATATAAAGGGATATATTAAGAGTGTTAAAATTAAATATTTTTGATATGGTTTCATTTTTTTGTCTTTTTTGGATAATTTGTAATTGTTAAAATTTATGTTTTCAAATTATATAAAAATATCGTAAGAGAAATCAATGGAAAGATTAAGCTCTTAGATTGAGTTATAATTGAAAAATACTCTCTTTTGGAAGATTACATTTATTTTGTAAAATCAGGATTCGATCTTACATCAATCAAATAAAGAGAGATTAATCAAATAAAAAAAGAGAGATCTTCTAATTAAATTGGCAGATAATATAGAGTCTACCAACGCCAATAAATATCTTCCGCATGACCAAGCATTTTTTTAATATTTAATTTTTCTCCATTATCCAATATTATTTCACCCGAATAATAACCATGCAAAAGAGAAGAATTTAGATAAATAACGCCTAAATTAAGTTTTTCTCTATGTGGAATAATCGGTTCTAAGGTCATATTAAATCGATTATCATTACTGGTAAATTTCCAGGGTTTTGTAGGGTCGCGGTCATTTTCATGATGAAAAGTGATTTCATCAATCTTGTGGGCTTTGCCATCATAAAAAATAATATTTTCCGTATGTGTAGATAAATCTCCAAAACCATAGCCGATATTAAATCCAACTGGAACTTCATTCACTATTCCACAAGCACTTCCCCAGAGCCAGTGTGTCTTATATGGCCATATTCCTCTTCCCCAATCCATTAAACTAAATGAGGAATCCGGTTCGAAATAATAGTCTATATCTCCAATAGTGATGGTTCCTTTAGCGGGCATCATATTTATCTTATGATTATAATAAAACATTGTAGGATCTTCTTCATATCCAGTTACAACTACAGTATTATCCCATTCTGGTTTATCATCTAAAACTATTTTTCCCTTGATACCTTTATCTAAAAATGTTTGATCTTCAATTGTTAATATTCTCTTATTTCCTTCTCTTCCGATTGTTGCGTTGAATTTTTTTGTCGGAAATTCAACCAGATAATCATCCATAGAACTTTGGGGAAGAATTTTACCCTTTGTAAAAAATTTCATAATTGCTTCCCCATTTCGTTCCTTGTTTTTGAAATCTAACCAAACGTAGCTCATTTGAGTTAAATAGCCTATATCTCCCAGAGTAAGTTGAAATCCAAAATCTTTATTTAAAACAGAAAAATGGTCCCACTCCTTTAAACGAGTCCAGCTCTTTCCAATATATTCCTTATTGTAGATTAATATAGGTTTTCGTGCCCAACCTCGTTGGATAAGAGAACCATCTTCATTGAATAGGTTAGTGGATTCTATTATTTCATTTTGTTCTGTCATAATTATCACATCTATTTGTTAAAAGGATATTAAATTAAATTATAATTCTCTATTTTAATAAAAATTTTATTTTATTTATAGAAGAGTTATACCCCTTCAATTTTTTGGCAAATATTATCAATTTTTTTTATAGTTTGGTCGATAATCTCATCACTATGAAGCATACAAGTATAAAATCTGCTCCCAGCTACGGAAATAATTTCTTGATCGACCAAAGCGGCACCCATATGCTCCATAAATTCTTTACGTGCTGGAATTTCTCCTGCTTGTTTAGGATCTCCTAGGTTTAATCCAAATAGACAACTTGTATGGAAATGCACTGTACCTCCTAGATTATAAGAAAACCAAGGTAAATTATAATTATTAAAAACATCATTTAATCCATTTGCTAAACGAGTACCTGCTTTACTGGCAATTTTGGTAGCATTCGTTTCCTCTACTAATCTAATAGCATGATAAGCAGCCGCACACGTTAAAGGATTAGCAGCTAAAGTCCCTCCACTGTAAGCTCTTTTTCCACCACTAACACCGGCAGAACATAATCTCATTACTTCTTCTCTACCTCCAATTGCAGCGGCACTAGGGTACCCATGTCCCACAATCTTTCCAAATACGGATAAGTCAGGAGTATAACCATAATAAGCTTGACCACCACCCATATGTAAACGAAATGCACATACTACTTCATCAGAAATAAGAAGTGCTCCATTTTTATGACATATTTCCTCTACTTCCTTATTAAATTCGGGTTTGACAGGTATAGATCCGCTCTCTCCACCCATTGGTTCAATTAATACCGCAGCAATTTTTTTCTTTTCCTTAAATAATTGTTCTAACGCTTGTATATCATTTGGAGGTATTGATTCCGTAAAATCCAACACATTCTTAGGAATTCCGTGGGATTCCATTCTTTTAGTCCCAGGTACATGCATATCATATACTAACTGGTCACTCCAACCATGATAGCTGCCTCCAACTTTAACAATCCATTTTTTACCCGTATATACTCGAGCTATCCTAATAGCAAGCATATCAGCCTCAGTTCCAGATTGTAACCATCGTATAACTTCACATGAAGGAAAATGTTTTTGTAACCGTTCTGCTGCTAAATATTCATATTCATGAGTGATTCCATGGCATGGACCTACATTTTTAATTACATCTATGATTTTCTCAGTTAATTCTGGATGATTATGTCCTAAAATTATCGGTCCACCATCCATTAAATAATCAGTCAGGATAATATTATCAACCGTTTCCATATAACACTCAAAAACACGCTTTGAAGCTAATGGAAAAGGAAAATTGAAGGCTAAATTATGTTCTACGCCCCCAGGAATAACCTTAAGAGCTCTTTCGTATGCTTTTTTTGACAGGATATGATTTTTTTCATATCTTTCAATAATTCCTCTAAGTTCTTCAGTTTTAAAATGAGTTATAGGATTGGTAACAATATTTTGGATTTTAGCAATTTTCTCTTCGTATTCCATTAAATTTCATCCTTTCATATTTAATCATTACTTATTTTAATCTGATTATGAAAGCATTACATTAAAAATAAGATTTATTATAGAATTTAGTGCTTTACAAAAAAGTAATTTTAATTGTTTATAGGGACGATGATTTTTTTCTCTATCAATGATTCAATAGCATCAATTACTAAATCTTCATTAACTCTATTTAATTTTTGAACAACGTCTAAGAGTTTAAAGGAATTATTTTGAGTTAGAATTAAGAAGATATTTTTCAATACTTGGTTTTGTAGGTTGTTTAGATGATGTTTCCTTTTTATCAAATCAATGTCGTTCTCTAAATGACTAATTTTAAATTGATTTTTATAATATAATTCGAAATATTCATCAAGATAAGGTGGTATTACTTTTTGATAGTAATTCAGATCATGATCAAAGTGGTTTAATTCACTTTCTATCTCAAAATATATTCTCGATGCAAAATTAAAAAGAATTTGTTTTAATCTTTTAGAAGCTTTTGTCATAAGAACAAGTACTGCACGTAGATCTTCAATATCCAGGATAAGACAATGAAACGTTTTTAAATCTAATTCTACAACCTTTTGTTCCTCAATTTTGCTTTTTGGTCCTTTTAAAGCCTGTTCGTTAAATTTTTCATTAGCAATTTCTTGTCCAATTATGGATATCGCTTGAATAAATCCTGAAAACAAAACATCCTTATCCCTTAATTGCCTAGAATAACTGTGAGTGAAGATTGCTAATCCACTTGGCTTATGCATCAACAATAATGCTTGGATATTGTTTATGTCCCTAAATTTTTGAGTTCTTCTTAATAAATAATTCCTTTTCTTAATTTTTCTTGGCAGTAAAATATATGCTCTAAAACTTAGAAATCCTAATATCAAAATAAGGATTAATGAGGAGATTAATATAATTAATAAAAATGGATTAAAAGGTGGTGAATCCTCAAAATGTAATACATAAGATATTTCAAGATTGATTTCATCAATTGATATTTTAATAATTCTATCTAAAACAAAATTATCAGCAATAAAAATTTGAAATGAAAGTGAAACATTAATATTCTTGAAAATAAAAGGGGTAACATCTATTCCACCTAGTTGTAATTCTTGGAATGTATTATTCATTGAATTTAAATTTAGAGATATTTCACTGTCGTAATTATTTATTAAAATCCTCATCTCAGAATTAGGAGTAAGCAAAGGTATCCAATTTGAATCTATCTTATATTTAAAATTAAGAGTAGCCGCAGTAACTTCAACATTATTTCCATTGAGTGAAGCTCCTATTTGATTCCAAGATATGGATGTTAATCTATCTATATTTTTCTCATAAGAAAAGGTCAAATTTATGTATTTAATTAACAAATCATCAAAAGTATCCATATCCCAGTAATTAGCTAGGTTATCTTCGATATGAAGTTTAATTCCTAAAGTAATGGTAAAATGAGAATCATCAGTACTTAAAACAGAAGTAAGATAGAATATTAAAACTTCTTCCGGAACAGATATCATGTAAGTATCGGACAAAACATCTTTACCTGGAGGACTCCCAGATCCGATTTGCTGTGTTTGAAAATAAGAGATTTCATAAACTTTATTTTTTGCTAAATCTGAAATCAGAACATAAAATCTTATATAATCACCAACACTATATGTATCCACATTATAATTAGGATTTATTCTTGCTAATCTGGAAAATAAGTAATCATAAAATCGATCAAGATTTTCATCTACCGTTGCATTTACAATAGCTTTAATAGATGCAGAAGTTATAGTATAATCAGAGAGATTTACAGGGAGAGTAATATTTTGATCCCAATGAACACAAGGATCTTGAATAGCGGTCATATCATTGAATTCATGTGAAACTCTACATCCATAGTCTGTGATTTCGTAGACATCTGGAAAGTTTGGAAAATTCGGATTCTCTGTTGCTATCCAATTTAAAGCAGATGGTGGATCAGATATAACTGAAAATGTTTTCTTCTCTCCTAAAATCTCAAAATTAGCACAACCGTTGCTCACATTCATAGTTACATCAGTAGAATCTCCTTCGATGAGAGAAAACCAACTCTCTGTTGAGTTATCAAAAGAAGGATTATCTATCCATTGGGTAGTGTATTGTTTAGTAGAAGAAGACTTAATGTATAAAGGCTCTTTATTAATGAATTTAGCGATTAAAGTGGATTGATCTCCTAGATTGTGAACCAAAAAGTTTGTATTCAAAAGGTTCCAAAATATAATTAAAAAAACTATTGATTTAGATAACCGTTTTCGTATCAATCGTTTATCAAATTTACGAATCATTTAATCGCATCAAAATTGATTTAATATACTAAAACTAAAAACTTGTACTCTAGAGTGCCATAATCCTGTAATGATGATAAAATTTGACAAATTTATATATGATCATTTTCAAGATTTTCAAATTAAGAACGAGAAATGAATAAACTCATAAAATAAATCTTTATTTAGATTAGGAATCTTAATAATAATTATGTCTAGTTCAAAAAAATACATTTTAGCTTTAGATCATGGTACTGGTGGTCCCAAGGCAGCATTAGTATCGACTCATGGAGAAGTTGTTGATTGGGCTTTCCAAGAAGTTTCAATACATGTGGAAAAAGGGGGGTGTGTAGAACAAAGCCCAGATGAGTGGTGGAATGCTATGATTAAAACCTCTAAGCAACTAATTGATAATGGAATAATAAGAGTTGAGGATATTGTAGGAGTTTGTAATTCAAGCCAGTGGAGCGGTACAGTCGCAATAAATAAGGATGGAGAAATTTTGCATGATTGTATGACATGGATGGATACTCGTGGAGCAGTACAAATTGAGAAATTCTATAAAAGCTTATTTCAGGTTTCTGGTTATTCGTTAAGTAAAATCTTAAAATGGATTAAAAGAACAGGAGGGGGTCCATCTCAAAGTGGTAAAGATCCTATAGCTCATATATTATGGCTAAAAGAGAATATGCCCGATACTTATGCAAGCACCTATAAATTTTTAGAGCCACAAGATTATGTGAACTTTAAATTGACGGGGAAAATAGCTGCTTCTTTTGCTTCAATACATATGCATTGGATAACAGATATCAGAAACATAAATGATATTAAATATTCAAAGAAATTAATGAAGAGTTTAAAAGTCGATCCCCAAAAATTTCCAGATTTAAAGCGATCTACAGATGTTTTAGGACCAATTACAAATGAGTTTGCTAATGCTGTAGGACTTAAAAAAGACACTAAAGTCGTTATGGGTGCTCCAGATCTTCATTCGGCTACAATAGGTTCAGGAGCGGTTAAGGATTATGAGACTCATATATATATAGGAACATCAGATTGGGTATTATGCCATGTTCCATTCAAAAAAACTGATATTTCACATAATATGGCAAGTATACCGTCAGCAATTCAAGGGAGGTATATGATAGCTAATGAACAAGAAATTGCTGGTGGTGCACTACAATATCTACGCGATAATATTCTTTATCATAAAGATGAACTCCTTAGAGAAGAAGCTGTTCCAGATGTCTATAAAATATTTGATCGAATGGTTGAAAATGCTCCAGCTGGCTCAAATGGTCTTATATTTACTCCTTGGTTAATTGGAGAACGAACTCCTGTAGAAAACCATACCATTCGTGGAGGTCTCTACAATTTATCATTGGAGATGAATCGCAGACACTTAATAAGAGCTATATTCGAGGGAGTTGCATATAACGTAAGATGGTTGTTTATGTACGTAGAAAATTTTGTCAAAAAGTGGAGAATAAAAGATGACCCTAATATAAAAAAGTCCGGAATAGTAATTCCCGAATTAAGTATTATTGGTGGAGGCGCTCAAAGTAATGTTTGGTGTCAAATATTTGCGGATGTTCTTAATAGACCAATTAAGCAAGTGAAGAATCCAATTCAGACAAATGCAAGAGGAGCTGCATTTATTGCATCAGTAGGGTTAGGGCTTCTTACGTGGGATGAAATTCCACGACTAATGGAATATTCCAATGTTTTTTATCCAAACCAAGATTATAGAGAAACGTATGATAAGCTTTTTAAAGAATACCTTAATATATATGATGCGATGCGAAAAATCTACAAAAGATTAAATAAGTACGCTTAAGAGAATCATTTACTCTTTTCTTTAAATAATCTTTTTTTATTTTTGTTCCATTATTCAATGTAGATGAAATCTTTTAATGGTGGAACTAAAAATTCGCATCCATCTTTCGTAATTATTATCATTTCTTCTAAAGCGACCATTCCATAATTTTGTGTCTTAATACTTGGCTCAATAGTAAATATCTGTCCTTCCTCTAAAAGAAGGTTAGGAGATCCACCATATCGTTCCCATAAAGGTCCCATAAGTACCCCACCATCATGTGCTTTTAACCCTACTTGATGACCTAAACTGTGCTTAAATTCTTCATAGCCTCGCATTTTAATGAAATCTCGTACTAACTTATCTACTTCCCATCCATGCAAGCATGGCTTAATCGAATCTGCAGCAAGCTGTATTGCTTGAATTATTGTTTTAATCGCATGGTTTAATTCGTTGGGAACCTCTTCTTTTTTTCCAAAAAACCACATTCGTTGTAAATCGGAACAGTAGCCATGATATTTTACCCCAAAGTCATTATGAAGCGTATGTCCTTTTTTTGTATAAATATTAGGTTGTGGAGTGATGTGTCCGAACTCCTTATTAGGTCCAGCATCACACATAGGATTCTGATGCTTTTGCCATGCATAACCAACATTGGCATCTTCAATTGATTCATAAAACATTTTTTGAATCTCAAATTCGCTTAATCCCTCTCTTAAATTTGTAGTAGTTCTTTTATTTATTTCTTCAGTAATTTGACAGGCTTTTATTATGAATTCAAGTTCCTTTTTTGTTTTCCTCCCTCTTAAGGCTCTAATAATCGCCTCAGCGCTTACAAAACGCTCTTTGAATTTGTGTAAAATTTCTTCCAACATTAGATACATTCCATACGAAAGTCCATCCGCAGAAACATCATCTTTTGAATAATCTAGGGCAATAGTATTTGGATTATAGCGTTCTATTGTCTGTTGTAATAATTCATTAATACCTAAGGTATATCCAATAACCTCATCCCAAATCTGTTTTTCCTTTTCAGCATTAGCATCAAAATTTCCCACTATTGCGATCTTTTTTAATTTATTATTTTCAATAGCAAAAATAAACGCTGATTGCAAGACTACTGCATTGCCTACTACTAATTCCATGATTGAGTCAGGAGACATCTCCGTCTCCCGAACAAAAATTAACCAGCAATCTATCTCATTTTCAACTAAAATGTCATATATTTGATTATGCTTTTCTTTAAGTATTTCTAATTTCAATTCGATAGATAATTCCGCTTCAGACATTATGATTTCCCATTTTTTAGCTTATATTAATTAAAAAAAAATATTTCGATCAAATATAAAAATAAAAAGTAGATAAAAAAAATTTATAAAAAGGCTTTTTAACCTTTAATCTCTTTTCCTTGTTCTATCTTTTCAAAATCTTTTTCTTGAAGTTCTCTTCTTTGAACTTTTCCAGTCATGGATACAGGCATTTTTCGAATAAACTCTATGTATTTTGGAGATTTCCATTTAGCCATATTCTGCATACACCATTCTCTCAATGCTTCACTAGTTATATCTTTATCTGCTTTGAATCCTTTTTTCAAGGTGACCCATGCTTTCACTGCTTCTCCAGTTTGCTCGTCCGGAATTCCTGCAACTGCAACTTCATCCACCATTTCATGATGACCCATAAGGTCTTCAACTTCTTTTGGAAATACAGAATGTCCTGAAACTTTTATTAGAGATTTCTTCCTATCTCGGATTTCTATGAATCCATGTTCATCCATAAATCCAATATCTCCACTGAGAAGCCATCGTTTACCGCCCCAATATTTCAAGTTATCTTCTTGCTCTTTTTGTTCTCCAAGATAACCTAACATGATATGAGGACCTGCAATACAAATTTCTCCAGTATTTTCTACTCCAAAATGATTAAGTTCCTTAGTACCATCACAAATCGGACCTGCTTCAAAATTCTCAGGATCAAAAATAGCCCAATCAACACCAGGTATTGGAAGGCCTAATTTTCCATCTTTATTTGGACCCCAGAAAGGTGCAATACTCGTAACTGGAGATGTTTCCGTTAGGCCGTAACCAACACGAATTGGACAAAAAATTTCTTCAAATGGTATCCGGACGTAATCATGAAGTGGACCAGCACCAGAAGTAGCAAATCGGAGTTTTTTCCAAAAATCATACTTCTTTTTATATTCTTCTATTCCAACTTCTTCTACATAATCGGTTAAGCGTTTAAATAGCATTTCTACTCCCGTATATATGATTCCTTCAGGGGCGTCAAGCTTATTTATAGTTTCTGAAAGTACATCATCCGTAGGTGGTTTTGGAAAAAGCAGCATTTGCATTCCTATAGCAAGTCCACCATTCATTACACATGTCATACCAAAACTGTGAAAGAAGGGAATACTTCCAATAGAAATCATTCCGGGTTTCAAATTTACCCAAGGCTTAATCATATGGAGATTTGATACTAGATTTGCATGACTAAGCATTGCTACTTTAGGTAACCCTGTTGTACCCCCAGTCATCAAAAATACCGCTGAATCTTTCCAAGGGTCAATATCAACTTTGATCTCTTTAGGCTCCGTTTTGTCAATGATATCTTTCATCCAATATACCTTATAATCATCAGTTTCATTAGGGATCTTATCTTTAGCGTTAGGGACTCCGAGAGCATCGATAGTTGCTTGATCTGCTGTGAAAAAGTCTGTAAAATTAGTGGGAATTAAATATTTTACAGATGTTTTTGGTAAAATTGTTGATGGACCAGCGATGTATAACATATCCATAAGAACCAGCACTTTTGCGTTTGTCATACTTAAAGAATGAAGTAGTTCCATTGGTTTATAAGTAGGGTTAATTCCTTGTGCAATAGCACCTATGTACATACAACCCATATAAGCTACAACGAAATTTATGGCATTAGGTAAATCTATTGCAATAACATCCCCCTTTTTAATACCTAAATTTTGGAGGAATGTCCCAAATTTTTTTGCATATTCAAATAATGTTCTAAATGATACTTTTTCCATATACGACCCATAAACGAATACACATACATCTTCATCCCAAATTTCATAATCATCAGCAGTTTTCATGAAAGTGTTCCATAGGTCAGTTATTTCGACACCTTCTACATTTTTAAGCTGTTTTGGTACGCCTTCAGGCCAATACCCTTCAGTAAACCATACTTTGTTTTCATCCACTAAAAATTCTTTATCTTCTAAACTTGTCATATTTATTCATCATTTTTATGTAAATTTAAGATATATCTTATAGTCAAAAAGTAAAATATTTCTTTATTTTAATATGTTTGATATATAGAGAATTAATTAAATAACTTGGATTCCTACTGGATTTAAGAATAAGTTATACATTTTTGGATATTCATGAAATTTAAAAAGCAGTTAAGGGAAAAACTTTTAGAGGATTTTACTGAAGAAGAACTTTCATTTCTTCCTAGAGGTTTTCAAACAATTGGAGACATACTTATACTTAAACTTCATCCTATGTTATTAAAGAAGAAAAATATTATAGGAAGAATATGTCTTGAATTATATCCAAACATTAAATCCATTTATTTGAACCAAGGGATAATCAAAGGTCAATATAGAACCCCTGAAAAGATTGAATTTGTTGCAGGAGAGGATAATCCAATGGTAGAACATAAAGAACATGGGGTAATCTACAAATTTGATATCACAAAAATTATGTTCAGTAAAGGAAATATTAATGAGAGAAAATATTTGGCCTCTTTGGTAAAACAAAATGAAATTATCGTTGACATGTTCGCAGGAATTGGATATTTTTCTTTACCGATCGCTAAAAACGCAGCGCCCTCTAAAATCTATAGTATTGAAATTAATCCAACATCTTATGAGTTTTTAGTACAAAATATTAAGATTAACAATTTTGAAGGTTTGATAATTCCTATTAATGGAGATAGTAAAATTGAAGTCCCTAAATTAGCGGAATCGGGTGTAAAGGCTGATCGGGTAATAATGGGCGTGTTCCCGGCCCCAAGTGATTATATAGCAGAAGCATTGACAGTTGCAAAAGATAAAGGGACCATTTATCATTATGAAGGAGTGGAAGAAAAAGGAACTTACCTAAACCTTTTTGAAGAATTTAATGAAATTGCCGCAAAAAGTAACTTTAATTGTGAATTGTTAGATAAAAGATTTGTAAAAAGTTATGGTCCAGCATTATATCATTTAGTTATTGATATTTTAGTTGCTAATGCTTCTTAATTTAAAAATTTCTTCTACACGTAAAAGTATTTGTCCGTGGAATGAAATTACATTAAATTCTTGTCTATAGGGTTTAATTTTTGTGTTTAATAGACATTATTCGCTAACTTTTGTTCCTTTTAACGTTAAAGCTCTTTCTTTCATAATTTCATTAACTTCTATATAATCTTTCTCAGCGGTAAAGAAAAGTGGAATCCAAAAACAGAGAGAAAATATCCCAAATACCAAAGTTGACCAAAAAATAGTAGTAGAAAAACTTCCTGTTAAGTCTACCACTTGACCCCCTATAAATGCACCTAAAGCTCGACCAATAGTATCAATAAAGGACCCTACTGCAACCATTGTACCACGATTTTCAACTAGATTAACATCAATTAGAGAACTATACCAATTTGGGCCAATACCCATTGTAAATGCAAGCCCAAAACCCATAAACAACGAATAAATGATCCATAAAACCCAGAATAAGGCATCATTAACCACTAAAGTGCCAAAAAAGAACGATGAGCTTGTCACGTTCGGCGACATTGCAAACGCAAAAAGTAGTAAAGGTAATGTTAAAATTGAACAGATTACTGCCACCTTCACTCTACCAGAAAGGTCTCCCTTTTGTACTCTCTTATCTCCCCAATGAGCAAGCCCAAATTGACCTATAATTAAACCTAGCACTCCTACGAATAATAATAATATAATAACTTTAATATCGATAAAATTTACACCAATTTCAAGTTGAATGTAGGGAAAAATATATGCAACTAACAATCCAGAAGCAATGACATCAAAAAAGTTAAACATTAAAAAGAAATTTGATTTTCTTTTCAGAACGAATTTTAAATCTGAAAATTTAATTTTGTAAGAATAGCGTATTTCTTCATCAGAAATAATCTTTTCCAATTGTTTTTCTTTTGCTGCTCTTTTCGGCTCTTTTGTGATAATAAAATTGAGGATAGTAAATATAAGTGCTATAATTCCAAGATAAAAATATGGTAATCGCCAAGTGTATAAAACATTAGGATAATTTGCAGCAATGTAATCAATTTTTTGTAGAAGGGGTAAATTAATAGCTTCAAAATCAATTGTATTAAATGCTAAGGCGGCAATCCCGGCAAATAAACTTCCAAACGTGGATAATAATCCCCAAAAAGCAAAAGATTTGGAACGAGAATCTGATTTGATCACATCAGCGAGATATGAAATTACAAGAGGGGTTGTAACACTCACTGCAATTGCTGCAATGATTCTAACGAGGATTAACTGCCAAAAATTTTCTACAAATAGATGTAAAATAGCGGTTATAGACCATAAAAAACCAGCAAGCATCAAAATTTTCTTTCGTTCAATAAGATCGGTTAAATAGCCAAAAATAAGAATCGAAATGCCATTGATTATCGTATAAGCTGCAATAATAATTCCAATCACATCAAAATATATTCCCAAATCAGCAGCAATTAAAACTTCGTTAGGAAGAAATAGGGCACTATCCATTGTAATTATTAAAATTAACAATAAAAAGAAAACTAAAGAAATCAAATCTCTTTTTTTCATATTAATCACGTGTAATTTAGCTTTAGTAATGATAAATAATTTTTTGAGCTAATCTCTTAATAATGTTTCCTCTTGATTGTAGCTCAATTATTTTTTATTAAAGTTGATAAAACGAAATTTTTAAAACTAAATTTAACAAAAAATATAATTAAACCTAATTTAGTTAAAAAGTCATATTAACGTTAGAGTGATTTTATTATGTCTGAGCAAAGTGAAGAGACATTACCCGAAAAAAAAGAAGTTTTACACAAACGATATGAGTGGCTTGATCAATTTCGTGGGTTAATAATAATATTTTTGATAATTTCAGTAATAACATGGCCTTTAACAGGAGATCCAACTGGGTCTGGTGATACGTGGATTGGTCCACCTCTTTTAAACCATGGATTTCAATATTTAAACGGTTGGCCTCCTATTATTACAATTATTGATATAGGACAACAAATCTTCATGTTTATTTTAGGGTTTGTCGGTTATATCGCTTTTACAAGTAGGAGAGAGAAGAAGGGAAATAAAGCTGCGTGGAAACATGGTTTAATAAGAGTAGCTGTTTTATATGCTTTAGCATTCATTGATGATGGCCTTGTTGGAGGGTTAATATCTGATGGAAATATACCTTGGGATGAAGTTTTATGGTATGGTACTTTAGCAAATCTGGCTATAGGTACTTTCGCAGCATACTTATTTACATATTTAATGCCTAAAAATGCAGATAGACGAATGATTATAGCAGTAGTTATGATGATTATTCATGCTGGGTTATACGCAACTGGTATTTTCGATTATAAGGGTCCTTTACCGAGTGGAGAGATTTTATTCCCATTTAATGCATTTAATCATGCTGCTATAGCAATAGCTGCTACCTGTTTTTCTCAGTGGTATAAACTGGATCCTGAAAATCCTATAGTGGGATTTAAAAAAAGAATTCTACCTGCTGCAACCATTTCAATTATTGCATTCTATTGTTTAGACTGGGTACAACCTGCAGAACACCATGATGCTACAACATCTCTTGCCTTGTTAGCGATCGCAGCTTCCGGTTTTCTCATCGCTGTTTTCTTTAGTTTTGAGCAACTGGGCTTTAAAGTTCCTGTTTTAAGTGAAATGGGTCGAAATATGTTATTTCTATTTATTTTTGCATTCTTTTTCGATATTACAATCGGTCTTTTTATGGATAGTAGCAGAGAATTCTTTGCTAGCAACCCTATAATTACAATGCTATTGATCGGTGTTTTACCTATTTTAATTGAGGCAGGCATCGCTATACTCCTTGCAAAACGTAATTGGATCATTAAAATTTAACTTTTTTTTTATTGTGCTTACTTAATTTCATTCGATTAAGTAAAAATTTTACATAATGTTATATCTAGTTTAAGTTGGAATAATTTGGATAAAAGGTAAAAAGAATTATAGAAAATATATAAAATTAGAAATCATTATATTTTTGAATTATTATTATTGATACGTGATTGAATAATGAGTAAGGAAATCACAATTGGGTTTGATTATAGTCATAACAATATGCTTACTTTAGAAGCCTCGAGCTATGCTGATTTTACTCAATTTCTATTTTCATCAGCATACAAATTAGGAAAGATTGAAGCGGGATTTTATTCCTTAGATAAAATCAAAGATTATGATATGATAATCATGTCAATCCCAAGGAACATTAATATAAGACCAAAAGAACTTGACATCTTAGAAGAGTATGTCAAAAATGGGGGAGGCTTATTAGTTATTGGTGCTAGAGGGGGCGAATATCTTAATAGAACTAATATCAATGAATTATTAAGAAAATTTGGTTTTGAGTTTGTTACCGATGAGATTTTTGATTCTGTTAGTTATGTAAATTTGCAAAAACGACCTATCTTTTCAAATTTTAACCCCCATTATATTACTGAAAATCTAAAAAAAATTGTCCTGTCCAGCTCCTGTTCAATTAAAACATTGGGAATTTCTCAAGAAGAAAGTAAAGCTAGAACTGAAGTACTAGTCCGCGGTGGTATTAATTGCTGGAGAAATCGCTTTGATGGAAAAGAATGGGTTGAAGAGGACAGTCCTAAAATACCTTTGGTTGTAGCATCGGAATATTATGCTGGAAAAGTTGTCGCATTTGGTACAATATCGATATTTTCTTCCTTAGGTCGTGAGTATGGATTTTCTGCTTTTGATAATGATATTATTATAGCGAATATTTTACGATGGTTAACATTAGATATCCGGTCTCAAGGAAAGGTTATTACAATTGATTTACAGAAGGACTTATTCCACTGGGCAGAAGCTCTCATGAAGGAGAAAAATTGGGATAATTTTTCAAACATTATAAATGTAAGTTTAAAATATTTTAAAGATAATTACAACAACATCATTAATGAATTAGAGACTATGAGAGATGAGTGGCAAAAAGCACACCCAGTAGAAAAAGTTGAAAAGAAAAAGGAAGTAAAGGAAGAGGATGTAATTGAGTTAATCCCTCAGAGAAAAAAGGAAGATCTTGAAGAAATTATAAAGTCTATTGAAGAAATAACAGGAGAGTCTTATGAGCGATCAATTGAGTTTGAAGAAGAAGATTCTTCTGAGGATGATTCAGATAATGAAGAATTAATCGCAGAGCTACCTGATGATCTTAATACTTTGACGGTAAAGCAATTGAAACGTTTCTGTAAACAAAACAATATTGAACTCCCGAGTAATGCTCGCAAAAGTGATATCATTAAAATCATAAAGTATGTATTAGGAATTGATTAAAGTTAACCTAAAAGTAAAAATATCTTGCTACTTTTTTAAATTAAGATAGGTTTTTTTTTTATTATGAATCGTTTCTTATTTGTATTAGGTTCAAATTGGCAATTATCCCTTGCAGAGCTTGATAATGTCCTTAAAAATTCTCAATTTAAAGGACGTATTATCGATTATTCCGCAAATGTCGCGATAGTTGAATTTGAATCTTTACATAACGAGATACATTATGTAAACAATCTAATGGAACTTCAATACATTTTAGGAGGAATTCAAAAGATTGGAGAAATTTATGATTTTATTGATATTCAGACTATTAACCAAGCATTTCCATGGAAAGTGGATAATTATAAGAAAGTTGAATCAATAAGACAAAAGATAATAGAGTCACTAAGCTCTAATCTTCTACGGATTTTTCGAAGAGTAAAAAATGAAAATATTTTTTTTGCTGTATCAATATACCCCAACTTATTTGATGAAGATTATTATTCTCAGGTATTAATAAAACATTTTCTTCCCTTCTTGAATAAAGAAATTTCTCATTTAATAAAGGAAAAAGGAGGTAAGAAAGTATCCTATTATAAATATCCAGATAAATACATTAAATCAGGCCATTTAAATCCTATTTTTCCCCACCATCTTATAACCTATGGATTATTTAACGAGGATCGAGCTGAAATCATTTTTGGATTTACAGAAGAAGGAGTCTATATCGCAAGAACTTTTACTGCAGACGATCCTAACTTCAAGAAAAAAATTGACGAAGAAAGACCATTTAAAGAATTTAAAAGTAGTATTTCTCCAAAGCTAGCGATTATAATGTTGAATTTTTTAAATTTATTTGAAAAAAGAGAAAAATGTTCAATTTTAGATCCTTTTGTGGGAAATGGCACATTTTTGTTATTTGCAATAGTCGAAGATTTTCGCGTTTTTGGTACCGATATAGATGAAGAAAAAGTTCAAAATACAATGAGAAATGTAAATTGGTTGTATAATGAATTAGAAGAGAAGGTCCCTTTATTTTTAGAAGATCATTTTAAAACTATTGCAATAAACAGGGTGAGTACAGTATTTAACGAAAGCTTTTTTGATGGAATTTGTACCGAACCCGAATTAGGACCATTTTTTACAGAAAAACCCTATTTTTCAGAAGTTAATGACCTATTTGAGGAAATATTAAAACCTATGTATGAGGCAACCTTTAGAGAATGTTATAAATTATTAAAATCAAAGAAGCGGTTATGTATTATCGCTCCAATCATTAGTACAGTAGATGGTGGAGATCTTCAACTCGATATCGAATTAATTGCTAAAAATAATGGCTTTAATTTAATCCCTTTAATGGATATCGAACGAATAGTAAATAAATCAAATATCAGACTTCAATTTCGTAAAGAGCAAGTAAGAGCTCTAATTGATGCAAGAAAGGATCAAATTATTAAACGGAAATTATATTTATTTGAAAAATTGGACTGATAAATATAATGGATTATTCAAAATTCTTTGATATAATTGAAGAAACAATTGAGGGGGATGCTCATCTTGATGAACTTGCACAGGAAGATCAGGATCCTTTCAAAATCTTAATATCTACAATTTTATCTGCTAGAACAAAAGACAATAATACAAAGGAAGCTACAATTAAGCTATTCTCGAATTATCATACTCCAAAAGAGATTGCGAATGCAAAGATCGAAGATTTAGAAAAATTGGTATACAAAGCAGGATTTTATAAAGTAAAGGCTTCTCGAATTAAAGAAGTATCAAAAATTATAGATCAAAAATATAAAGGAAAAGTTCCAGATGATTTTAAAAGTTTAGAATCTTTACCTGGTGTAGGAGCAAAAACCGCAAATTGTGTTCTAGTCTATGCTTTTAAGAAACCAGCAATACCAGTCGATGTGCATGTTAATCGAATTTCTAATAGATTAGGTTGGGCGAAAACAACTAAACCTGAAGAAACTGAAGAAGAATTAAAGAAAAAGTTACCACAAAACCAATGGATTAGAGTAAACAGACTATTTGTAAGATTTGGTCAAGAGATATGTCTTCCAATTAATCCTAAATGTGAAATTTGTCCATTAGGTAATCTATGCCCTAAAGATTTTTCTATTGAAGAAATGATAAAAATCAAAAGAAGTAAAAAAACATAAGAAATTTGATTCTGATTATAATAATTTAATAACTAATCTGCTTCAAATTAGCTTTTTGAAAGAAATAACCTAATAATAAACCACCAATTAATCCAAAAATGTGCGCAAAGTAATTAATACCGGGTGTAAATGAGGATACTAGGAAATACAATACATAGACCAAGCTTATAAAGATTAAAGGAGTATAGCGTTCTTTAATTACTATTATCAAGCTAGCACCAATTAATCCAAATACTGCTCCCGAAGCACCAAAACTAATAATATATGAAGGTAAAAGAAAAAGTGAAAAAATATTTCCTAATAATCCAGAAATAAAGTAAATTAGGAGAAAATCTTTTCTAGAAAAAAAAGATTCCACAAAAACACCAAATAAAAATAATCCAAACATGTTAGAAAAGAGATGTATTAAATCTCCATGGATAAACATTGCAGTAAATAATCTCCAAATTTCAAAATCCCTAAATATTACATCATTAATTTGAACAAAATAATGGCTATATTCATTGAATGACGAAAAGAATAGAAAAATTAGAGAATTTATAATAACAAGAAATATGGTTAACTTAGCTTTTTTGAAATTTTCAGTATCTAATACAAACATGTAATGATAATACTAATAAGTTTCCCAAAATAAGAAGTTTATAATATTATATTATCAAAAGATATAATAAAGATATTAATCATTAATCTGTTGATAAGATTGGAAAATCGTAATTTTTTTAGTTCAAAAATACAATTACTTTTTACGTTATTAACAAATGGCTATTTAAAGGATATTCGCCTATTTCAAGCGTTTTTAAATGTAAATCTTGAGGATTTTGTTCCGAAGGAAATCCTACCACAAGTAAGGGTGTATGATGATAGTCCTGTAGTTTTTTTTTTCGATAAAGAGTATCATGAAACAATAAGAACCATTTCTGCCCCCCATATGATTTCAATTATGTTACAAGAATTAATGTTAAAGGAAAATGATGATTTACTTATTCTGGGAGCTAAAAGTGGCTATATTGCGTGCTTAGCACACAAATTAGCTCCCAAAGGAAAAATTACTATTTTAGAAGCTAATCCTAAAATAGCTAAAATAACTTCAGAGAATTTGAAAAAACTCAATTTAGATAATGCTATAAAAGTAATTATTCAAAATCCGTTATTAGGATATCCTGAGTTAACACCATGGCAAAAAATTCTTGTTACTGGAGCTATTAAACAAGAACGAATCTATCCTCTTTTAAAACAGTTAGATCCTAATGAAGGTGTATTATTTGCACCAATTGGTGAAGACTTCATCCAAGTTTATACCCAAATCATCCGCTATGATGATGATTTTTACGGGAAAAAACACCTGCAAGTTAGATTTACTCCCTTAATTACGAAAGTTGAATTAGATAATTTAAAATTAGCTAAAGATTTAGACCTTTCATTTACAGAGAGAGAATTAGAAGAGATTAAAGAGGAGAATCTCTCAATAAATAATGATAGTATAATGATTGACTATTCTATAAAAATATTAGACAAAGTTGAATTAAAACCACATGAGGAACGACAATCCAAAATCATAAATCCTGGAAATATATTTAAGGTTTTTCTAGAATTTATCGATAGAACGATTGATGAACTAAAAGAAGGAAAGAATTTTAACCAGTGGAGCGATTCCATATATAATTTTGATATAATGCTCGAAATTCTTAAAAAAATTAAGAATGATATAAAAATTGATATTGAGACGTTATATAATACATTTGGTCAAATTAAACAAAGAATTGGAGAAATTGAAAAAGATAGTAAACTAAAAAAAGTATTGTCAGAAAAGAAAAACAATCTATTTGATAAAGAGTTAAATGAGGTTAATCTTTTCCAGAAAAAAATAAAAGAAGAAATACTTCAACTTTATAAGCAATTATAAGAAAATAATTAATTTTTTAAAAATTTCAATACTGCCTTCATAAATTCAGGTAAATCTGCTGGCATGCGTGACGTAATTAGATTGTTATCAATTACTACCTCATTATCTTCAAAGTTAGCTCCCGCGTTTATCATATCATCTTTAATGGCAAAATAGGCAGTAGCTTTCCGATCCTTTATAATTTTTGCAGAAATTAATACCCATCCAGCATGACATACGGCTCCTACTAATTTCCCTTGTCTATTTATTTTAGAGACAAAATTTAAAATATCTGGTTCTCTTCTTAAATAATCCGGGTTTTTAGTCCCACCTGGAATAATAACTCCGTCATAATCATCTGGTGTTACCTCTTTTATTAACTTATGAGGTTTTAAAGGGTATCCATGTTTTCCTATAATTTCTCTACGATGCAAACTAATTAGTTCTATTTCATAACCTGCCTCAATCAGTCTATACATTGGATATATAAGTTCTGCATCTTCAAATCCATCAGTTGCTAATAATGCAATCTTCTTTCCCGTAATTAAATAACCTCCTGATTTTTTTTCAATTAAAATTTCTTATATTTCTTGTATATTGTTATTTATTTGATAATTTGGTTTATAAAATATTATTAATAATCAAAACTATAAATAAGTAGTTAAAATAAGGATATTTTGTAGAATGAATTAATAAGTGCCTACTTTTTTACAAATTTCGATAAAGAATTTCACATTTTTTAAGGAAATTTCTTTAAAAATGACAGTGCTTGGTCCAATTATAAAATGTCTATTTTCTTTTAAGGCACCCATTAAATATCTCACATGATCTTCAATTTCTTTAGTAGAACCATATGGTAATACATAAGAAACATCTCCAAAACCGATTATGACAAACTCTGGAAAATTATCATTGATATAATAAGGATCACACCCACCTTCAAATCCTTGAAGACCTAGAAAACCTGCATCAATAAATGATGAGATTAAATCAGTTACGTCTCCGTCTGTATGTAGTTGAGGGATCATTCCAGCATCCTTAATCAATGAGGTAATTTCTTTATAATTCGGACAGAAATCAATCTGCCAACGTGTTGGTGGGATCATTGTACGCCCTTTATATGCAACATCATCCAAAATAGTAATAACTTTTCCAGAATTTCCTGTAGCATTTATTAATCCTTCAATGTTTATCTTTGTTAACTTGGCATAGAAATTGATCAATTTCTTATACAACTTTGAGCAATTTCTATAATGTCTACTAAATTCTATCATTCCCATTGCTTTCCAGACCCGGTCAAATATTCCATCGACCATTAGAATTGGAAAGATTTTTGATGATATTTTTTCATAATATCGTATTACCTTCTGAATTTGTTCAGTAGAATCGACTAATTTTAAGTTTGATTCTAAGTTTTCAAGGATTTCTAGTGTTTTTATATACCCCCCTTCATAATATTCAGTATTATGCTTAGTTGATTGCCCATTTTCTCCAATTTTAAGAGTTACAGATGTATTTTTCCGAATTTTAATGGGTTTAATTTTATAACTAGAAGGGAATGGAGCAAATATGGAATCAAAACCTAAAATCATAGGTATATCATAATAATAATTCCGATATAATATTCCAGAGTAATTATTCATTAATTCACTCTTATTTTTCTCAATAAACTCCTCACGTATATATTGGACATGAAGAGGAACACGATCTATCTTTTTTCGCTTCTCATCATCAAAAACAGCTAGATATCTTTCGTAAGCATTCATACTAAATTATTTATTCGAAATATTTCTGGTATAATCGATTTAAAATTAAATCCAAAACTAACATCTAGAATTATTTATGAACTTCAGTTTAATAATTATTGTGATTTCATAGTAGATAAAAAAAATACAAGAGGAAAAGAATTAAAAAATAGGGTTTATTTATATCAACACTTTATCCGGAATAAATCCTAGATTCTTTTACGATCTCTCCCTTAACTCTCGTTATAACAGCATATAAAGGTGTAAATTCAACTGTTGAATTTAATTCTGGAACATTTTCGCTCTCAACCGTAAAATCATAATTCCAGGATTCTTCTGGATTAAGTAAGCGATTTGGAGTCTGAGATACTACTATTTTCCCTCCTGATTCTACTTTTTGAGATACTTTTACTTCTTCAATTCTTATTTGAAAGTTAGATTTATTAATAAAATCCACACTGCAATTCCATATATCAGGTTGAGAGGTCTCAGTACGATGAATCCGAGAAATTGAATCCGTTAAACCTCTTGTTTCGGGATTTAATAGCGTTAATTTGAAGTTATTAATTAAATACGTCCCCTTTAATGAACCAAGAGAAAAAGATTCAATATTAGTAAATTTTACCTTTAAAGTAATTTCTAGTTCAGCTTTTTGTTCGGGTTCTAATATAGTAATATCCCAATTTAAGATTTTTATTCCATCATTCACACTTATACCAGCAAATCCTATATTAGGGGTTTTTACTTCAATGTCTTGAAAAATTTCTGGTAAATTTCTTGTAATATTTACATTTGATATTGGATGTTTAAGAAGATTGATTAAATTAAGCTGTAACTTATAGTCGGTATCTGATTTAAAAAGAGAGATATTAGTTAATTTATCTATAAGTTCTTTATTAGAATAAAAGCTTTCAATAATTTTTAAAGAGGGTTCTTTCAGATTCTGTATATCATAATTCATTATATACTCTTGACTTGGATTTAGGGTTCCAATATTAATCTCTCTTGTATTAATTGTTGTATGCACCGTTTCTTTTAAGTCACATCCTAAATTCCATAATTTACTTTCTTTCGATGGGTTTTTTATGGTGATCTTGCCACTACCTTTAATTTCTTTTTTATTTAATGATTCGTCTAACAGTATTTTTTCATTTTCCGTGATATCGATAATGATTAAGTCTGGCAATTTACTAAAAACCGTTAATTATCCATTTTGATTCATTTCTAGTAAATAAATTATTAATTAAGCAAAACATTTTAATAATATAAACTTAAGGAAAGAAAGAGTTTTTTAAATAAAGTGATGATCTATTAATTATCTTGCATAATCGAGAGAATTTACTTTTCTGGCAACTTATTACTCAGTTCAATTCATTAATGAAATCCGCAATTGAGGGGCCTAATTGTACAGATCCTAAAAATTGTAAGGGAGATTGTTGTTCAATTAAAATCGATGTCCCAAAAGTACTTGCGGAAGAATATGTAAAAAGAGGTTATGCAAGTATAGAGGATTTTAATAGAAGTGATAATTTTGCATTTCATTTAAGATTCAATGAAATAACCGGAAAATGTTTCCTCTTTGATGGGAAGATTAATGGATGTTCAGTTCATAATTCTGGAATAAAACCACCTCAATGTTGGATATATCCAACAGGGTTTTCAAATTTAACTGGTGAGAGAATACGTTGTAAGAAGATGTCTGGTTGGACAATAAAAGATATATCGGACGCAATTAAAGCTGAAAAAATTTTGCAAAAATACGTATTTCTTTGTAAACTTGAAGCTAAAGATGAATTAAAAAAAATTAATACCCGTGTAAAGTCATCTCGTCAAATTAAGGAAGAGGATGGTTGTTTTAATTTATTGAATAAACTAAAAAGTATTAAACCCAGTGAATTGGCAGGAATTATTGATAAGTGGGATTATTTAGATACTTTACTGGCTGATGGAATGTCTCTTCAAATGAAAAGGTTTTGCATAACATATAATCCGAGATGTAACTTTCTTCCAGATAATTATTTTGAGTGTAATTCCATTTGCGAACCTATAATTAATAAACTTTTTAATTTTATAGCCAATTCACTTTATAAATTCATATTACAAAATGGTCAAGACCCAGAAGGAGAGTATACCTTAATTAAACTTATTAATTTCACTAAATTAAGTGTTTAAATTAAGGTGTAATGTTTATCAATCTTTTTTGTCGGCATATATGGTTTTATAATTTAAAATGAAATAGCTTAGATTTTGAAGATATTACCTCCGTATTACTTATTTTTATGATTCTTCAAGATAGTTATCTAAATAACATTTAAATATTACCTAAGAAATATATTTAAATAAAAATTAATGTGATATCATGTCTTTAGGAGAGAAAGGTTTAACAGAATTAGCCCAAAGAGTTTTTTCTGAAAAATACGATTTCGTTATCGGTCCACAAAAATTACGGGGTCAATCGGGAAAAACGTGGACCTTCAATGCAATAATTAAGGATGAAAAATACGGGAATTACGGGGTTTTTATCCGTGATTGGAAGCGTGAGATTTCAATCACTCAGTTGCGTCAACTTCATAAAGCCTGTATTGATATACCAGATATAGAAGGAGGAATTATGATATGTAATATCGCAACTGATTTCTCAAGAGATTATTCCTCTCAATTTGGGATACAATTACTTTCGAGAGGTCATCTTGTCTCAAAACTAAGGAATAGAGAATATCAATTCTAAAATTTAGTATTTTTCTTAATAAACTTCTTAAAATATATATTTACCTTAGCAATTTTAGAGCAAAGAGAAACTTATTTATTATCACATATTATTTAACCTAAATTTCTAATGTTAATTCATTCAAATGATTTTAAAGTGATTAAATGCTTACAAAAAGAGTAAAAGGTGTGGAATATGCAATTAGAGAAATTGCTGCTGTTGCAAGCGAGGTTGCTAAAACTGGTAAAACGATATATAATTTAAATATAGGAGATCCTGTTCAATTTGATTTTAAGACTCCTGAATTTTTTTCTTCAGCTTTAGCTAATGCGAGTAAAAATGGGAAAAATTATTACGTAGATTCCTTAGGAGTAATTGAATTAAGAAAAGAAATTAGTGGACTGTTAAAGACAAGAAATAATTTAGATATTAATATAGAAGACATTCTTATTACTTCAGGGGTTACCGAAGCAATTCACTTTATTATAGCTAGTTTGATTGAAGATAATAAAGAACTATTGATTCCAGGACCTTCATATCCACTATATATTAATTATACGAACTTTTTTGACGGTAAACCAGTAGAATATGAACTTAATGAGGCAGAAGGATGGGAACCCAACATTGATGATTTAAGAAAAAAAATTACTGATAAAACTCAAGCGATACTCATCTGTTCACCTAATAATCCTACAGGCGTGTTATATAATGAAAAAAAGGTAAAAGAAATTATAAATTTGGCCGGGGAACATAACTTATTTATATTATCAGATGAAATTTATGATCAAATTACTTTTGATAAACCCTACGTATGCCCGGCATCTTTAAGTAAAGATGTACCGATAATTGGACTAAATGGATTTTCAAAAACTCACTTAGTTACAGGGTGGCGTTTAGGATATCTTTATTATCACGATCCTAATAATAAACTGGAAGAACTTAAGAATGGGATTAAAAAACTCGCTAGAGCCCGATTATCAGCTAGTTCAATAGCTCAATTTGCTGCTATTGATATATTAAAGACACCCAGTGATCATACAATTCAAATGGTACGAAAGCTTAGAGAGCGACGAGATTATTCCTATAAACGAATCCGTCAAATAGAAGGCCTCGATTGCGTCAAACCAAATGGAGCATTTTATATCTTCCCAAGATTAGATTTAAAAGGTTTGAAAAAGTGGAAGAACGATAAAGATTTCGCAATTGAGCTATTAAAAGAGACTGGTGTGTGTACGGTATATGGCTCTGGTTTTGGAGACTATGGAAAAGGGCATATTAGACTTACTATATTACCAAATGAGCAAATACTAGAAAAAGTGTATAATGAGATAGAAAATTTTATAAAATAATTTTAGAGAATCTATAGAAATCTCTCATCAAGCACTAGTCCACAACTAGGACAAAACTTTTTCATTTTAAAAGAGAGATTATTTTTCTTCATACAAATTAATTTTCCTAATTTTCTTCCCAAATTTGTATATATATCACTAAACATAAAATTCTCAACGGAAATTACTCGAAACTTAGCTTTTTTGTAAATATTTAATTTTTCTTTTTTTCTCTGTTCATATCTCTTCCCTGAAAAGCCCCAATATTCAATAAAAATATTATATTCTGGTAAATACCAATCAGGTTTAATTGTTCCAAAAGCAGTTTTTATTTTTTTTTCGTAAACATGGTTTAATCCAATCAAATAGAGATAATTATCTATTATTAGTTCTCCTTTCGAGCGAACTACATGCCCATCTATGCATTTAAAACTGTTAGGGTAAGTAGATTCTTCTTTTGCTCTTTCTTTATATGCTTTTTTTCTAATTATTCTATAAATTAAGAATATAATTAAAACGCTTAATATAACAACTGATAATAAGAAAATAAAGCCTTGGCTCATTTGTCTAAATATTATCCTCTAATTTAAGGGGTTTCAAGTATTATATGAAAATCCATATATATAAATGAAAGGACTTAAAGAAAAAAGTATATTTTTCTTGAATATCTATTATATAAACTATTAAACTACTAAAGTCTAAGAATTTTAAAAATGAAGAGGGTTATTATTTTCAAAAGATCAAAAATACTTCTAGCTAGTGGTTAATAGATTTTTTATTTAAATTAGCGGGATTAATATAATATTAAAACATAACTAAAAACTAGGGAAGAACTAAATGATTATAAAAATCAATTCTATAGAAAGTACAATAGAGATTTTTTATAAGAATTATGTACATCTGCATGGATTTATTAAGATTGAAGCAGAAAGTGATGAGAATATCTATATAATTATTACTCAAATACTTAATGAACAAACCATCGCAGATTATATTATCACTCGTCAGAAATTAAAAAATGTTCAAATTACAGACTATATTAAAGCAGAATTAGAAACAGAATTAGAATACGTAATCCAAGGACGACCGATAATCTTTATTAAAAAAAATAAAAAAAGTTCAAAAGAAGAAGAATATATTACTAATGTTTTTTTTGAAATTGAAGATTTGATGGAAAAGCAAATAATTAAACCACATTTAATGAAAATTTCTGATAATCAAAATGATATTTATAAGTATATCGCGCATATTTTCCCTCCAGATGGTATCTTCATGGGTTACTTAGCTTCCCAGCGTAAAGTCCAAGTTAATTTTCCTTATAAATACTTAATGTACCATTTTTTTATTGCAGGGGCTACAGGTATGGGAAAGTCAAATTTAAATCAGGTTTTTATTGATGGTTTATTGCAACATAATGCTAACGTAATTTTGAGTAATAAGGGAACTAAAATCTCTATGCTTGCAATTGATATGCACGATGAATATGCTCTCGGATGTAGGAATTTCGGAGTATATGATATTTGCAAAGCAGTGAATTTTAATAGCCAATTATTTGGTTCATGGTTCTACCTTTATCCTAATAAGGGAATTCCTCCCTCTGAGATTAAAGGCTTAGCAGAACCATGTATTATCAACTATCAAGAAATTAAGCCTGAAGATTTATTTGCTACAGGTACATTTAATGATCTGCAAGTTGGAGCCATCTTTTCCGCATATAGAAGCGATCCTGAGAATTATATTGAAAACTTATTATTAGATGGGTATCTACCTCCTGGTGGTCATGATGAAAAAACGATGGCAGCTATAAGAAGAAGAATGCATTGGTTAGAATACTCAGATATGTTTCAATCAAATGCTTCGAGTAAATTAGCTGATATTGTTAACAAGCTGGAAAGGGGAGGAGTCATTATTTTTAATGCATCTATGATATCTGATCTAGAGCAATTTCTTTTTAATGGTGTTTTAGCGAGAACGTTATTTGATATAAGGAAAACGCTGAAATCGTCTACAGATATTACCACATTAGAGCAGAAGTTGACACAAACCTTACCAAAGGGATTTTTTCAGAACTATAAAAAAAATATAAAAGATTTGTATCTTAAAACAGCAAATATAGTAAAAGATCCATCAGATTTACCAATAATAATATTTACTATAGAAGAAGCCCCTAGTATTTTACGCCCAGAAATGATGAAATACAATAATGTGTTTAAAGATATATCACGTCAAGGGCGAAAGTTTAATTTAGCATTAGAAGTTATATCTCAACAATATTCTCCTATTGATGATACTATTTTATCGAACATGAACACCGTTATCAATTTACCATTAAGATCGGAGAAGGAAAAGTCGGTTGCTGCTAAAACTTTAGGAGGAGGGATTCAACTTAATGATTTAGAATCACTCACGGGAACAAGGGGAATCGCATTAATTTCGGGTATATGGCTAACTAACTTTCAGAAACTTCGAATTCCCTTATATGATGATTATTTTGAACAAATTTCTAAAAAGTATTATGAAAATTTCGCAAAAAAGGCTAAATCGCAAGGAATATCTCCTCCACCAACAGCACTACCTTGAAATTATTATAAACATGAGGTTGATGTAAATTTCATTTGACTTTGAATTGATATCACTGGAAAAATCTTTTGAAGAAAGACCAGAAAAATCAATCGACGAAGAAGTTAAAAAATTTAAAGATTACATTCAAGAACGAAGAGTAAAATGGACAGAAGAAGAAAAGATTGAATTAGAAACAGATAAATTTGACAATGATGAAAGTCTTAAAAATACTAATTCCATCTTTATAGATATGCCTTATCACATAATTAAAGATGAATTAATCGATTATATTGATGAGGGTTATAAAATAATCGGCTTTGATGAGAGTTCAAACGTCTTAAGTGGTACATATGCCAAATTGGCATCTTTTAAATTTGGTGAATGTCAAATTATTTTTGAGAACGGCAAATACAATATAGAAAAGATTATGTACAAACCGATTAGTACTTATATTGAAGATAATGAACATAAACTTATAATATACCAAACAGTAATAGAGAATTTTATAAAAACTATTAAAAGAGATTTCTATATAAACAATTTAAAAATTAAAGTAGATAAATTAGTTAATTGGTATAAATCGACATATAAAACAAAAATAGAAGAACACATTAATGCACATGATTTTTACTATCCAACGATAGGGCATGTAATAGACAGAATAAGAACAGCTGACGAAATTTTAAAATCCCTTATTAGAATTAAAGATGTAAGTAACTGGGGAAAAAATGAAAATGTAGTCTTTCTTGGTGATGGAATTCAAATGTTTCGGCAACATATTTTTCCACCAAGCGCCTTTACTGAATTCTTTTACAAATTTATTGAGGCTTTTAATATAAAATATTACAGTTTTTCAAAAACTTGTCGTCTAAGAGATGCTCAGGGTAATTTTATATTACCTATATGGGCGGAGATATTAAATGATAGTAATTTCTTAGTAGAATTACCAGATCTCTCAATATATACTAAAAGTAAAGCGTATATTGCAAAATTGAATCAATCTAGTTCAGCTTTAAGATTCGATGTTTGTGACTATTTAGATACAAAAGATGCCATCTATGCTTTGAAAAGTTTAATACCCTATTCTCCAAGAGGATATCCCTTGAGTTTAAGTGGGGCGCATGAAGCTAGCACCTTACTCGTCTCAGAATATAATAAATTAGAAAGTGCTTTTTTAGAGTTACAATTCAATAAAAAAACAAAAAATTATGCGCAAGAATGGAGGAAAAAGGTGTTAGGTGAATAAAATCTTAAATATTTATTACAAATCGTTAAATGGAGTAAAGAAATTTGGTTAAAATTATCCATATGGCAGACTCTCATCTAGGATATAGAGCTAGAAGGGGAGTAATAAACAAATGGGCTATTGAAAATTATTCTAAACCGTATGAACAAGAAATTTATGATATTTTTCTAAGGGTAATCGATGAGATTTCTAACCTTAAAGATCTAGACTTCGTTATTCATTGCGGTGATATGTTCCATCTTCCTTCAGAGAATAGTTCTTACCCTCCACCAGAACCTGCTCGTAGAACTTTAAAAGAAGGGTTAAATCTATTTTTTAAACAAACAAATGAAAAAGTTCCCTTCATATATATTGAAGGTAACCATGGTGTGTTTAAAGGATATGATTATACTCCTTTTGAATCTCATTTTGAAAAAGAAATATATCCTAATTTATACTATTTCAAAGAAAGGGATTTAATAAATGCTATTAAATCTAATTCTCCTTTGAGTTTAGAGTTTAAGGTTAAAAAAGTTAGATTTTACCTTTTTCCTTATTTTGAATTTAATGCACAAGAGTCCTATGCAAATTCTTATGATAATTGGATAGAGCAACAAAGACCTCCAAAAAATGATAATTACATAAACATTGCCTTAGCTCATGGTTCTAATGGTGATAATACATTGCACAATAAAGTATATTCTGATGACTTTGGATATGATTATGTAGCTTTAGGACATGAACATGGGTTAAAGGCTGTTTCAAAAAATCACTTTTATACGGGAAGTCTCTTACCAATGAATTTTAAAGAAGTATATGAGAATCAAGGATATCTGATAGTTGATCTCGATGATAAGAGTAAAAATTTAAATGTAAACAAGGTGTTTATTAATAGTTTATTAAAAAGAAGGTTTGAAGTTGTATCAATCGATACAAATCCCAGTCAAACCTCTAAGGATTTAGAAACATTGATAATGAATGAACTTACTGCATGTATTACTAAAGAAGGTTTTGATTATAAAACTTCAGCAAGATTAAAGTTTAATTTTAGTGGGGAAATTACATTTGAAAAAAATTGGCAGATAAATGAGTTAATGTCCAGAATTAGACGAGAAATCTTTTCTCAACCTGAAAAATATAACATACTACAAATAATATGGAATATCTCTGATATTTCAGAGCAACTAGAAGACGACATCAGTGCTGGTATAATTGAAGATTTTATTCTTGAAAAGCCTGATGAGGAATTTAGAAATTTTGTGAATGAAAAACTAACTGAGGATAAAACTAACTTTGATCTAAATAAACTCACTAATTTTGGTATGCAGGCAATAAAAAAAGCTCTTAGAGTAATGGAGAAGCAGCCAGAGGAGTAGAATAATAATGCAAATAACTAAGATTCAATTTAAAAACTTCATGGGGTATAAACAATTGATATTACCCCACGGAAATGAGGATTTACCTAAAGGGTTAATCTTAATAAGTGGTAAAAATTCGTATGGAAAATCTACCATTTTAGAAGGAATACTCTTTGCTTTTTTTGGACCAAAATTATTTAAAGGGCGTAATGCAGAATCATTTATTACTTATGGAGTGCAAGATAAAGCAGAAATTTATTTATATTTTGTATTAGATAAGGAGAAATATTATCTTTATCGTAAATGGGGAAGAGGGAGTAGTGTATCCGTAAAATTGTTTAAAATGGATAAATCCAATCAATACCGTGAAATCAAAGATTTCAATATTGAAGCTTTTTTTGAAATTTCTGCTGAACAAGCATTGAGTACTGTATTTGTAAGACAAGGGGAGGTTGAAGAATTAGCAAATAAGAAAGGGGCAGAATTACGTGAAATGATTATTGATTTATTTAGACTCAATATTATCGATGATGCATTAAATATTCTTGATAGCGAAACTAAGACAAAAAGATTTAATAAAGAACAGTTAGAAAAATCCAGAGTGCCTATTGAACGAATTGAAGAAGATATTGAAAGAACAATAAATGAAATAAGTCAATTCAAAAAATTACTTTCGGTTAATACGAAAAAAGCAACTGAAATCGAAAATAAGCTTAAATCTTTCCCCTCAAATGATATAATTAGTCAATTAGAAAGTTTATATAAACAAATTGAAAATTCATTAGACAAGTTAGCGTCATTTAAGGAAGATTTTTCCAAGAAATTAAGCAATTCTAGTTTAAAATTAGAGGATTTCGAAAAGACACAAAATGTAGTTAAAATTATAAATACACTTACACGTGAAAAAAATAATCTAATAAGCAAAAAGGATTTACTTGATAAGAAAAAAATCGCAACAACAAGAGGCTTAGGAAAAACCAAAGGTCGCATTGAAGATGTGCAAAGCAAAATTAGTAAAATGCAAGAAAGCTTTCAATTTTCCACAAATGAAGCAAAAAATGAAAGTATAAAATGCCCTACTTGCCAAAGTGTATTAACTAAAGAACATTATGAGGAAATGATTCAAGAATTCAATCAAGATCTTATTATTAACCAAGAAAAAATAAAAGCTATAATGAGCTTATTAGATAATTTTGATATTGAATTAGATGGTTTTCAAACTCAAATTGATAAATATAATGAGCAATTATTTCAAATCGAAAATTTAAAAAGTGATTATGAAAATATCTTAAAGTATCAAAAAGAATCTATTCAAATTCAGACTAAGCTTGATACAACACTTAAAAGTATCAAATCTCAAATAAAAGATCCGAGCCCTGATAATATTAAAAAACTAGTTATTGAAAAAGAGAAGTTTGGAACAGAATTAATTTCTATAAAACGTGATATAGAGGAAAAAAAAGAATATATTGAATCAAATAAAAAAAAAATTGAAAATCTCCAAAAAGAAATCGAGCGCATGAAAGAACTGGAAAAAAAAATTGGTGATTTAGAAATTGATCTTGACCATTTGAATAAAGCTAAAGAATATGTGCGAAGATTTGTGACCGAATATATGGTAGTTAAAAGATTGGTGAAAAATATCGCTTTAACCACAAATAAATATATTAAAGACTTTACCTCTGGACAATACAGTGATTTATTACTAGATCTTTCTGGCAGTAGAAAAACCGGATTATCTCTTAAAATAAGAGATAACTTTAATAATGTGCATGAATCAATTGAAGTTCTTTCAGGGGGTGACAAAACCGCTTTAGGAATGGCTTTAAGATTATCCATTTCAGAATTAATGAGTAAAATAAGACCAACAAAGGATTCCCCTAAGAAAAATCCAAAGATTGATTTTTTGCTTCTGGATGAACCTCTCGCAGCTTTAGATGAAACTCGTAGAGAGAGGATTCTCAAACATCTCATCAAATCACAAACCTTCTCTCAAATATTTCTAATCACACACACCGCAATTCCTACCGATATTCATACCCACAAAATTATAGTAGATAAGGATCATACAACTGGGATCAGTACAGCTAAATTTGAAAAACAAAAATTAGTACAATTGATCTAATTCAATAATTTCCTTACTTTAATTTGAAATAAAAAAAAATTTTGAAATTATTAAATTATCATATTTTTTATATGTCTCGTGCTTTTACGGTTTTTCTTCCGTTTCCTTGGGCACGTTGTACTGCTCTATCTAACATCCAGGTTATCATATTATTTAAAGCTTCTCCATCCAATACTCCTGAGCTAGTATTCATCTCCTTAGATTTAATATATTCTCTTACTTTTGATTTTACGAATAGGGGTTCTACCTTACCTGTTTTTTTAGCCATTTTCAACTATTCCTCTTTTTATATTTTGAAATAAAGGTAATAAAACAAAAAACTGTGTTTTATTAATATTTATTATTACCATTTGTATTATTAAATGTTGTTAATTTGCGTGGAGAGAATTTATTTAATTTAGGCTTTCTTTCAATTCTCTTTTTTAGGTAATATAAATTAAATTTTTTTAGCAAAATACATTTAATAATAAAAAAAAAGGATCAAATTTGGTAATTATGCTGCTTAAAAAGTTCAGATTTTATATTATAATTTTGATATTGGGTCTTTCCATTAACGCCTATCTTTTTACTCTAAATGTGGTTGCTAATCCTTCTGAGACTATGAGAGAAGTTAGAGCAGGTTGGGATGTTTTACCAATATATGAAATTCCTCATCCACCCGGACCAAAATGTATAGGTCAAAATAACGATCTATACTATATTGATAACCTCAATTTAGTTGTAATGAAAATGGATGAATTTGGTGTTCATACAGAATATATCACGATATCTATTTCACTAAGCGATATTATTTATCAACCTATCTATAATCGTTTTTTAGGGATAAATGAATTCGGATTTTATACGATAACTGCAAGTGGGTTCACTTTTTTGAAAAATTATTCCTATGGAATACCTTTAACAACAATGACGGTCGATCCAACAGATGATTCGTTCTATTGTGGTTCAATACACAATGGGACAGATATTCTAAAGTTTGATGCTAATGGTAATTTCCTTGCAACAATCCTTCAAAATATCCAAGGATGTAGTCAGATTATCTTAAATAATAATCAGAGTATCCTATATTTCACTGAAACATATCTGGGTTCGATTTCCATGATGAATTTAACTACTTCTGATATAACAACCTTAAGAAGCGGAATTGGACTTCCAGGAACACAAGAAGTTATCGGTATTGATGTTGATGATAATGATGAGTTATATTACATGACAGCAGATGGTAACAACCGAGGTTTCTATAAATATGAAAATAATTCTTTTGTATTACTAATGGCGTCAAAGGTAGGAATGAGTACATTAACTTGGTCGACCAAATTACAAATGTTCCTTGCAGCAGGAAGTTTTGGAGGATGCCTAATAGGTTATGACCCAGGGAAATCAGAAGCAGAATTGCTTACTCCGACAGTAAACTCTCATACAGTAATAGAAACATTTGATGGAAACATTTTTTATGTTATAGGAGATACTATATATAAAATAAATGCATCAGGACCAACTTATTTTAGTAAGAATCCGTATAATATTCCTATTTCAAAACTCATATTGGATGTGGATAATAATATTTATGCTTTGTTATCAAATGATACCGTAGCGATTGTTCGAGTTAATCATGATGGTTCCTTTGAGGATTGGTTTGAGAATGAAATTCATGAATGGGCTAAATCCATTCACTATGACATAAAAAATTCTGAAATTATCCTCCTAACAGAAAATTCTCCTCAAAATAAGTCTACTTTTTATCGAATACCGATAAATAATCCAATGGATTACTATATAGCAACAACATTTGAAAATTCCACCAAAGTTGTTGGAGTAACAGATGTATATGGAAATATTTATGTATATGAGGCGTACAATAACACTCTTTTTATAATACCTGACGGATCAATGGATAGAGAAATTATCACAGCAGATTTTATTGATTTTTCTGATATATACGGGGGACAGGTTGTTGTTGAACCTCCTTTGGGTTATTCAACGATTGAAAATGGTATTTTAATTGGAAGAAATGATGATTTACAAATCTGGCTACTAGATGAGAATGTAAGAATAACTTTTGCTATAAATGATCGGGGTATTGATAATTCAGCTATTTTTCAAACTTTTAATCAAGAGATAATCTGTACACAATCAACCTTAGTCCTCAAGTTTATTTATCAGGAACCAGAAATTCCTACAATATCCTCTCCATCGTTTTTTTATATAACGGCAGTATTTCTAGGTATAATTAGTGCGATTCAAATCCAGAAACGAAAAAAAATAATTAAAATTAGTTTATAGTCCTGTTTAAAACTACTTTTCTTTTTTTAATTCTTATTATATTTCTAAATAAAGAATTATCAAATTAATATGGGAAAGAAAAGTTAATAATAAAAAAAAAGAGTGGTTTTTAAATTGTTTAACCGATGAGGACTATTGACTTCCCTCTGTTTATTTTGGAGGAGCTAGTACAATTTCGATACTTGAAACATTATTGTTTTGTCCATTTTCTCCTTCAAGCTGTTCGGTACTAAGTTTGATTTCCTTGTACTCTGTACCCTTTAAGAATCGGTTTCTTAGAATTTCACATACATCAACTGCATGTGAGATTGCTCTACCTCTGGCCTTAACGGTGCAGTCTTCTCCTTTGTTAAGAATCATCATAGTGGCCATAACGTAGTTCATTGTAGGTCTTCTGCCGACAAATACGGCATTTTCTTCTTTGCTAGGCATTTTTTTATACACTTGATTTATATAGTTTTTTTCTTTGTTTTTTAGATTAAAAGTTTTTTAAAGTTTTTTTTGTAGTATTTGTACTATGTTTTGATGTATTTTCGTAATTTCCATAAGTAAATTACGGTTAGTACAAGTAATTCTAAATCTTTGAAATTTTAAAAATTTTATTAAGTCAATAATAGATTAATCAAGGTTTTTTAAAAAAAAATAAAAAAAGGAAAGTTTTGATTACATACCTTTAAGTCTTACTCCTAATAAAAACAAAATCCATGAAAGAAAGACTAATCCTAACCCAATCATGATCCAAATTTCGAACGATGAGAATCCTGTTACAGTGATTACAGGAAAGGTTAATCCAATAGGAGTGAAAATCAATTCTATCAGTATAAACAATCCTCCAGCTAATAAGAGGAACGATAAAAATACAGTAAATTTACTTGGAGGGGTCCATGCCATTATTAAACACCATTTTTCAATTTCTAAATTTTGCCGCTATTAATGTAGTAATTTATAGTTAGTATAAGTAATATAAAAAATTATTATATTTAATCTAAAAGAAGATCGGATTACATTGTAAAACTCCGAGGTTAATCACGTTCTTCATTACTGATTTCTTCATCAGCTTTTTTATCCTTAACTTCATCCTCCTCTTCACCTTTCATAATATCTCGAATGATACTAATGATGAGGAGTGCGGATATAATTACAAGGAGTGGTATTAACAGTCCAGATCTAGTGAGAAAAATTTTAACCCAACCAATATACGGTATACCGCCGATAACTACACCGATAACATTTGACTCTGGAACTGGAGCTGCATCAGGTAAGGAATTTGCGTCACCTTTTGTTCTAAAATACCAAATGTCGCCTACAAAAAATTTATCAATTACTCTATGAACAATAGGTTCCTCTGGGGCTCCAATCCATAATCCTCTTGCATCAAAAACAATAATATCTCCATCTTTATCTTCAGCAGTTCCGTTTTTTATATCTTCAGGGTTAGTTCCTTTAACAAAAAGTAAGTCTCCTTCATGAATAGTAGGTTCCATTGACCCAGAAACGACAACTACTATAGGAGACTCTGTATTAAGAGCAACCTGAAGGATGAAATACACTAAAAAAGAGCCAAAGAATGCAACACTAATCATAACTATAGCAAAAATTACTTTTTTGTTAAGAAATTTTTTCTTTTCTTTTTCTGTTGCGCTTTTCATGTATTTACCTTCTGTATCCTTAGCCTTTCTTTGACTAGATAAATAAATTTAAACATATAAATTTTGGTTAATCCGATAATAGGGAGTTCAGATTTTATGGATAAATAAATTAGTAATAACTCCAAGATCGGAATCACTCGATTTTGAGAAAATATTTAATAGTAAAAAATCTTACTCTATTCCTATCAGTTGAGAAAATTTTTCGACAATTTTATGACTTCTTTAGGGTGAGGGTTTATTTTATGTTTATGGAAGATCCATTATTAAAGGAATATATTATTAAGGATATAATCCGTGGAATTGAAAAGGAAGGATATAATATAGAAAAGTCTAGTGTAGACGATTTTTTGAATAATTTTGTAAAGCAATATGACAGATTACCTAAAAAAAAAGAAATAGGTCCAATCGTAATAAGCTATATTAAATTAATTAAAACACAATTGTCTCAATCTACTATTGAACACGATAATGGGAACGGAGGCTCTCAAACCAACTCATTTAATTCATTTATGCAAGATCTATCAGATCAAGAGAATGAGATAAATACAATAAGATATAATAAATCGCTTTATCATTCTGGTGAGGTTTTAATTATTCCAAAACCAGATGGTCGCAGATTGTGCCCTATTTGTGATAATGAAAACTGGTTTAAGATTCATGAATCAATTGATAAAACAGATATTATTAGCCATTTCCCTCGGATATACGGAAAAATCTATACCTGTTCAGGGTGTGGTTGTGTATGGAAAGAAAAATAGATTAAAATTATTTAATACTTGAATTCCTCTTTAATTCTATTTTAATATACTAATATCTAATCATATGATAAAAGCTTGAAATGATTAAAAAGGCAGAAACTAAAAATTTTAAATTCTTGAACATTTAAAGTTATATTATTCATTTATTTAAGCTTTTAACAAACAAAAATTACAAGTGTTTAAAATGAAAGCGGATTACGCTATTATATATAATCCAATTGCCAAAAAAGGGAAAACTAAGAAAGACTTAGAATTTGCATTCAAATGCTTAGATAAACTTAATATTTCATATAAATTGGTCGAAACTGAGTATGATAAACATGCTATTGAATTAGCGCAACAAATGGCTAAAGATGGTTATCGTGTTATTGGGGCTGGAGGAGACGGAACTGCAAATCAAGTGTTACATGGAGTAGTAACCTCAAATACAGGAGCATTATGTGGATTTATTCCTATGGGTTCTGGAAACGATATACCTGCTGCAATAGGGATAAAAGCGGATATCAAGAGAGCTTGTGAAGTAATCGCAGAAGATTATTCAAGTAAAAGTGATATCGGTTATGCAAAGACTGATGAGGGAATTGATAGATATTTTTTAGGTATAGGTAGCCAAGGATTTGATGCAGAGGTAGCGCGAAGATCAAATGTGAAAGGAGGAAAAAATTATAATTTAATTATTTTTCAGTGTCTGTTTTCCTTTAAAAGTAAAGAGATAATAGTTAAAATGGATAACGATAATTATGAGAATTTGGCAAATTTAGTTGCTATTGGGAATGGTGGGGCATACGGGGGTGGAATGTATATTTGTCAACGTGCTAAAGTCGATGATGGATTATTTGATATAAGTATTGTTGATATTAGTAAATTAAAACTATTAATTCAATTTTCTAAAATGTATAGCGGCTCACTTTTACCTCATCCAAATGTATTTGAATATCAGAGTAGGAAGGTAAGGATTGAAATGAAAAACGTTGATGAGGAACCCTACTTCTGCCAAGTTGATGGAGAAGTATTAGGTCCACTTCCAGTGACTTATGAAGCAATAAAGGATGGACAAGAATTCATTCGTCCAAAAGGAGACGAACATGCTGAGGCTTTCAAAGAAAAGTATGGAAAGTATTTCTATGAATGCGAAGAAAGACGTACTAGGTAGCTCAAATGCCAGATTGGAATGACATCTTTACTAATCGCGGTAAGGTGTTTTTAGAACCGCATCCGGATATGCAAAAACTTACTACGTTATTCAAAGATAATAATTTTAAGAAATTATTAGATTTGGGATGTGGTACTGGACGCCATCTACTTTTTTTGTCTAAAGAAGGTTTTGATGTATATGGTTTAGATGGATCCCCAAAAGGTTTAGAGATAGCAAAAAGTTGGTTGTCTGAGGAAAATCAGAACGTAGAGTTAAGTTGTCAGAGAATTGAACAAGAATTTCCTTATCCTAATCAATATTTCGATGCGGTTATCTCAATCCAAGTAATTCATCATAACTTATTGAAAGATATAATATTTACAGCCCAGGAAATAGAGAGAATATTAAAACCAAAGGGATATATTTTTATTACGGTACCTATCTTAAATGTCTTTAGTCGAGAAGAATGGGATTTGAAGAGAATAGAACCACGAACATTTATCCCACAAAAAGGTCAGGAGAAAGGTATACCTCATCATTTTTTTACGATAAGAGAGTTTAAGTCAATTTTTAAATCATTTACTCTATTGGAAACATATATTGATAAGACAAATCACAGAGCTTTTTTAGCCATTAAAGATAAGAATTAGATATTATTGCTTATTTTCATACCTCGATTTTAATTTTCATTGTCTCTTATTCTCCTAAGTGTATATCTTATATATAAAATGATGGATATAACTCCAACAATAGATATAAGAGAGAACAAAATAATTAATGTATCTGTATCAAGCTGATTGATATCATTACTCCATTGAGAATTGTGCTTAGAAGAATTATAATAATTGTTATAGATAAATTGTTCAACAGTTTTTCCCGTAACCTCTAAACTATAATTTGATATATGTATTAGATCATCTTGAGTTGTATGATGATAGGGCCAGTTTGGATTATTCCAAAAGTTAATAATTAAGTCGGCTGAAGGAATACCATAATCGATGAAAGCAACATGATCGTCAGAAATTGAGGCAATAATTGGATTTGAAGGAAACTCATTAGTGTATCCTAATTCGCGGCCTGTTTGGAATAATTCATCTAATAAAGAAGATGTAGAGCGTTGTTCATTAATAAATTGAAGATTGGTTCCACCAACCATATCTAATAATATCATTGCATCAAAATTTTCCTTAGAATTATTGTAGAATCCTGTAATATCAATTACAAACTTTTCAGAACCTTCGCACCAATCCCAACCTGATATACCAGGCCCTAAATCGTACCCTTGATCTTCAGCATCAAAAAACAGAAACCAAATCTGTACAGAGAGTTCATCTTTCCTTTTAAATAATATATCAGCTAATTCAATCAATACTGCGCTTCCACTTGCACCATCATTAGCACCGGGAACGGGTGCATCAGTATCAACCGGATCCTTTGTAGCTCTTGCCCTTGAATCATAATGAGAACCTAATATTAAAATGTTTGAGTAATTTAGATTCATTTTAAACAATAAATTTTGGCACCCTACAGAATTTATTGTAAAATTATGGAGAATGCAAGTAAAATTTGAGTCAATCTGTTGAAACTTGGATATAATATATTTAGCACATTCATCTCTACCTTGAGTACCTGGAATTCGATAATGAGTAGTGTTAATATTCAATTGATCCTCTATATATGAAAAAGCTTGGCTTTCATCAAAATTTAAATCTATATCTATATTGTAAAAAGGATTTTTATTAAAAATGAATAATGAAATAATTAATCCCGAAGTGACTAGAACTAAAATTAATATGATAATTATTATAGTTGTTTTACGTTTGATTTTAACCCACCAAATGCTAACTACTAATCTTATCTTAAATAATGAAATAAAAAAATTAAATAAAATTTTCCAAATTGCTTAAATAGGTTTAAAACCTAAATCTATTCGAGTTTCTCCACCCTTCAGTTCTGTTTCAATAAAAGATACTCCAACGGGTGTTCCAATAAGAATAGTCTCTGGTTTTGATTCATCAACACCTATTAATTGTCCAGAAACCATAGGACCCTCATCGAGCTTTATAACTGAAAAACAATAGGGCTTCTTCATAGAATAGCCTTTATTGACCATAAATGTTGTTCCAACTCCAATACATGAAAATGCAGCAATTTTTCCTTTACCAGACATTTCAATCCATTCTAACTCAGTAGAATTGCATTCAGTGCATAATTTTCTTGGAGGTACATATAGGGCGTTACATTTTTTACATTTGGAACCCATTAATTTTTTACTTTGAATGTATTCCAAATAATTCTGAATCGTTATCTCTTTCTGCTCTGACATTTTCATTTTCACCTCATTTTTGATATATTGTGACTACACACGTTCCACCACTTCCCCCAAGGTTATGAGTAAGAGCTTTTTCAACATCAAATTTTACTTGTCTATTCCTTTCAGCAATTCCTCTCATCTGTTTAAATATTTCTACTGCCATAGCCGCTCCAGTTGCTCCTACGGGATGTCCTTTAGATTTTAAACCCCCTGATGTGTTTATTGGGAGGATTCCATCTCTTTTTGATTCTCCATTTTTTATAGCTTCAGCTGCTTTCCCTTTTTCATAAAAACCTAAATCTTCCATCGCTAAAATTTCAGCAATTGTAAAGCAGTCATGCACTTCAGCTATTTGAATATCCTTTGGTTGTAAACCAGCCATTAGATATGCTTGCTTTGCGGCTTCTTTTGTTGCAATAAAGCCGGTAATGTCATTGCGATCATGTAAAGAGAGTGATGCACTTCCTTGACCTGTACCGGTTATCCAGATTGGAGTATCAGTATATTTCTTGGCAACATCTTCAGCAGCTAAAAACAAACAAGCAGCACCATCAGTAACTAATGAGCAATCAAATAACCTTAAAGGTGAGGCAATCATCGGATTTGAGGAACTTTTTAAAAAATCTATTTCATCTTTCCATTCGGGAATACTTCCTCCTTGGCTTTCAGCCTTTTTTATTTTGCTTGCCATAATATCTTTAATAGATTGCTGCATCTGAGCAAAAGGATTTTCTTTACCATTTTCATGATTTTTTATCCCCACTCTCATTAAATCTTCTGGTGTGGTACCATATTTATGAAAATGAGCAGAGGCAATAGCAGCATATAATCCCGGGAATGTAGCTCCAGCAGGATATTCGAAAATGTTATCGGAAGCTGTTGCTAAAGTATCTGTTACTAATGTTGTAGACACCTCTGTCATACTTTCACATCCACATACTGTAATTACATCATGTACTCCTGATGCGATAGCTAAAATTGCTTGTCTAAACGCAACTCCGCTACTAGCACATGCACCTTCAAATCTTGGAGCTGGTTTTGGAGTTAATCCCACTAAGTTTGCCATTTGTGGTCCTAAATGTCCTTGATGGTTAAATAGATCTGAAGAATAATTTCCAACATAACACGCATCAATCTCTTTTGGTTCTATTCCATTATCTACCCTATTTAAAGCATCAATCCACGCGTCAACCCAAAGATCAGGATTTCGTTTAAGAGGAAACCATTGTCCAAATTTACTCATACCCGCTCCTACAATTGCGACTCTTTTTGCTAATTTTCCCATTTATTTTCCCTTTTTTTATAATTATGAATAAATTTTAAATTAATTTAATTGAATTTTCGAATGATTTTATTTCTTATTTTTTCTATTATGAATTATTATTAGTTTTTACTAATATCAATGAATCCGGATTTTGAGGAAAAAATCTCAAATTAGCATATATCTTAGGCTTTCTGTTCTTTTTTTAACCAAGTTGGAATCTTAAAATCGGTAACTACGATGCACATTCCATGCTGCCAATCGGGATAAGGCTTAATATCCAAAATAGGAGTATTATCTAGAGCATCAAGTCCTTCTACCCAGAGCATATTTTTCTCTCGTTTCATTAGCTTTACTAATGTTAATCCGAATGGATTTGGATGAATCGGTGATCGCGTAGCAAAAATTCCTAAAGGTTTTGAATCTTTTACTTTACCTGGATGATGTAAGTAATCATTATCTTTTATTTTATCCATCCATAAGATGATATAAATATGAGAAAAATCATTAATTCCATCTAAAGCATCATTTAAATCTTTATTAATTATTATTCTTGAAATAAAACTCCTATCTTTATCATTTTCCTCTCTTGATTCCCTTTGTACAAAACCTATTGGAATGATTTGGATTGATTTCACGATCAAAGATAAATTAAACCAATATTAAAAAGGTCTGATCTATCAATCTTATAAAAAAAATTAACCCATTATTTTTCATTAACTCCTATGTTTGAGGATGATGGTGGAAAAACCTCAAAAGAAATAATATTTCAACAAACACTCCAATAGTACTAAATATGAAAGGAGCAACATAGTTTAAATTTTCAACTAAAAATCCCCCAATATATCCTGTAGGAATATAACCTATACCTCTTGCGAACGAAATTATGCCATAAGATTCCGCCTTTCGATTCTCACCCAAATTAGTGAGAATTACTTGTTCCGCGGGAACAAAAGTACAAACAGAGAGAGCAAGTGATGCCATCCCGATAATCAAGATTGGTATAAGCCAAAGATATATAGCTGTACTCCATAATGAAAACGCAATAATATTCATTAAAAAAAATCCCAATCCGAATATCTGACTTAAAATTAAGGTCGTTTTATTTCCAAGTTTATCAGTGATTCTACCCGCAGGTATTTGAAAAATCATATTAGTTAAATTAAAACTTATGGATAGGAGAGCAAGATCTCCTTTTGTTAATTGATAATAATCTCTTAACCCTGCATTATAAATGGTTAAGGAAAGTCCATAAACAAAAATGTCGAGTGTAAAGAAAATAAGAATTGACCTTAATGTTTTTGTTTTAATAACTTTTAACCATAGATTTTCCTTTTTCTTGGAATTATTATAAAAAGTTAGCGAATTACGAGACGCCATTTGATTTTTATTTGATAATAAGAATCCAAATATTAAACCTTCAATTGCTAATATGCAAATAAAGATCAAAAAATACATTCGCGTTTCAATCCAGGATGCAATTATTAAAAAGGAACTGCCAGTTAAACGCCCCCCAAAGAACGCAAAAAACATGATCCCATATATAAAGCCTTTAGATTTATCTGTGTTTTCTGCGATTGCGAATTGGGAATTTAAATTATTAAGAGTAAATCCTAAAAAATATATCATGATACCAATTATGGCATAATAAATTGCGCTTGGATTAGAAATAATAAAAAATGTAATTCCAATGATGGTTATAGGCATACTAGCAGTTATTAATATCTTTCTATGATATTTGTCAGACATTTTACCAATTAACGGCATTGGTAAAAATTGCATAACTGAACCTATAGAAACAATAATACCAGTTATTAGAAGCGAATTTGTGAGTTCTAATAAGAAAGGCTGGTAAACTACATTAAATATGTCTAACCCAAATCCATGAAGCACTCTAGTTAATGATATTGCTAAGAGATTTCTCCTCTTAATTTTTGTTATCGGTGTCGAAGTAATGGGGGCATGCAAAACCATTCAAACCTTATTAAAAATAAATATGAGGAATTAACCGTGCTACAATAAGATTTCGGTTTAATGTCAGACTAAGTAATAGTGAATATTTTTATCTCAATTTACATTAATTAATAATTATGTCAGATTTAGAACCAGTTAAATGGGAGGACTATAAAGTCGGTGATTCCGCCGAATTTACTAAAACTATTACTGAAGAAGATGTAATGAAATTCGCTGAAGTAACTGGAGATTATAATCCTATACATGTTAATCCAAAATATGCAAAAACTCAAATGTTCGGTAAACAAGTTGCTCATGGTGCATTGAGTTCAGGTTTAATCTCAGCAGTATTAGGTACCAAATTGTTTGGACCTGGTATCTTATATGGTGGACAGACTGTTAAGTTCATCAAACCTGTTTTTTTTGGTGATACACTTACTGCTGTTGCCACTGTAAAAGAAATGTTTACTAAAAAAGAAGGAAAGTTAAAATTTGTAATTGCAGAGACAATTGTAAAGAATCAGAATGGTGAAGTAGTGACTTCTGGAGAAGGAACAATCGTTTTCATGTAATTTTATCCAATTTTTTTATTATTAATATTTTATTAGGTGCCGGCAATTCTTTTAGGTAACCGGGTTTGAGCTTTAAGATTTTCATGCAATAACCGATTTACTAATTCAAATCGTGTTTGCTCAAAATTCTCTTCGAACCACAAATTATGTAACTCATCGGGATCATCCTTTCTGCCATAAATATCTCCAAAACTCACGCCACCCTCGTAAATTGTGAGCTTATATTCTTTTGTTATCAAATGACGCAACCTTGAGTTAAGAGGACCAACTTCCTCATCATTTTCAATAAAACAACAATCTCTTATTTCTTTATTAGGATTTTGTAAAATTGGGGATATATCATAACCTTGCATATCGGGAGGGTGGTAGCGTTCTTTAACCCCTAAAAGATGTAATATTGTTTTAGGAATATCAATAGAGCTCACTAAAGAGTCAGATATACTTGGTTTAGTTAACCCAGGCACTTTCCAAATCAAGGGAAGTTGTAATACACCATTAAAAGGGCAGGGTCCCTTGAATAAAAGCCCATGATCCCCCATTAAATCTCCGTGATCACTAGAAAATATTACTATTGTATTATCCGCTAAACCATTTTTTTCTAATGAAGCTAATAATTGACCAATGCATGCATCCACATAAGTTATTGAAGCATAAGTTAATGCGGTTATTTTCTGAACCTCTTCTTTTGTACTTTCTCTAATAAATGCCTTTTTAAACGGTGGATTTCTAAAATGTTGTCCTAAAAACTGATGATGATACAAATTTTTAATATCCTCAAAATTCGATGGGAGCTCGATATCTTCGGCATTATATATATTTTGATACTTTTCTGGAGGAAATAGGGGATAATGAGGATCAGGAAAAGAACAATGTAAATAGAAAGGCTTTTCACCATAATCCCCATTGGTATAGCGTTCCAAAAATGCTAAATTTCGTTCGATGACATAGGTAGTATTATATAACTCTTCTGAGATAGGCTCACAAAATAAACTGAATAAATTATCATAATTCCTTACGCGTTCACGCATTTGTCCTGCAACTTTAGGGGATTTTTCTTCCAACCATTCTAGATAATGGCCTGCACATACAGTTCCATTTCCAGAGATAACCTCTACCTCATCATAGCCATAATATGGAGAAGGAAAGGTTTTTGAAGTGACCTTTTTTGTAGCCCAATCATCTAAACTCTCGTATGAAAAATATTTATGCTTAAATGCACCTAACCAGTATTGGTGATGAATCTTTCCCAATGCTGCTGTATGCCAACCCTTTTTACTAAGCGTATTTGCTATGGTGGGTATATTTTCCCGCAAATTGATTCCATTGCTTCTTATACCATGTACATTAGGATACAAGCCTGTTGCTAACGTAGCGCGATTAGGCATACAGATAGGATTAGTGCAGAAATAATTAGTAAATCTCACACTTTCATTTGCTAATCGATCTAAATTAGGAGTTTTTACTGTGGAATTTCCATTGCAACCCAAATGATCGTACCTCATTGCATCCGTTATTATAAATAACACATTTTGTTTTTCACTCAGCCTTAATCCCCTTAAAAGTTAAATGCTAGCTATTTCTAATTATATAATTAATCACTCTAGAACCAAATATTTAAAAATTTAAAAAGCTAATTGCTAATTAAAGAGAGAATCCATTAAAAAATGTCACATTTAGAAAAAATACACTTTTGATATTCCGTAAAGCAAGAATAATTTAATATTTACAGATATAAAAAATAAAAAATTATATAATTCCAAGCTACGTATGCTTAACCCTAAAAATGTTGTAATCTATTGTCTTTATGTTTTGCTTGAATTTTTTTTATTATTCCTTTCTCAACGTGATGTGGTGATATTAACCTCTTCAACAGATATCCCTGAATATCTGATAATGACTTCTCATTTAGCAGCTTTGGGTCTCTTAGTTTTAGGGTGGATAACGTTCTTAATTTTATTAATATCATTTTTAATGGTTTTCAAGTTTTTTTTCAGGTTAGCTTTAGGCTTTGGAGTTTTAGCTTACTTACCCATGTTAGCAAACTTTATTATAACTCTGCATTATGCTTATAACGAAGTAATGAATATAAGCCTATTATTTTATATAGCCTTATTTATAATACTGAGTATAGTGAATATATTAATCTATACATCTATAACCGGCATCACCAATTCAGATATTGCAAAAATTAAGAAGCTTGTATTGAATTTAGGGACTAGGTTTATCAAGTTGGAAATTAGAGATATCTCTGAGAAATCGGGTTTAAATGTTAAAAAAGTAGAAAATGTCATCTTAGAAATGCTTAAAAATAAAGAAATTCATGCAAATTTTGTCAAAGAGACTAAAATTATAGAATTCAACCAAGAAGCTAATTTAGAAGAACTTGATAAATTAATGAAAATCTATGAAAATTGGGAGAAAGAAACATTTAAAAAAAAGTCTAATTAGATTTTTTTAAAGGGTTGATTAATATGAATAGTGAATTATTAAAATGGATTGGTGTAATGAACTTCTTTTCATTTATTGCTCTTTTTATTCAGCTTTCGTTTTCTTATATGTTTAAAATGTACTTAATCTTTAATCCAGATATTGAGGAAACAAATGTAGAGGCTTATGCATTTTTAATGCCCTTATTTTTTTTACTTATAATAGAACTTTTTCCGATAGCTATTGCTTCAATCTTTCCTTTTTTCTTAAATTTAAATAAAACCATTTTATTTGAAAGCATAGGTTTATCTTTTTTAGTACCAACAATGGTATTCCCTCTAGTTTTATTGCCTTATGAATTAGTATCACCTTATCTTGACGAAATCCTTCCTAACTTTATTTTCCCCAGTATACTTTTTGGTATTCTCATATTCCTCATTATCTTTAAAATTAAACCACATTACAGAGTTCAAGCTATAGTGAGGAAAACAATTCTTTCCATTAGTACGAAATATTCAGATTTTAAGTTAAGTAAATTAGCAAAATTATGTTCTGTTGATAAAGATTTTATAAAATCAGTAGTAAAAAAAATGATACAAAAAAACGAAATTTATGCTGAATATTTTAATAATACACAAAAGTTTGCGTTTAATATAAAAGCCAATGTTGAAGAAATCGATAAATTAATGGCACTATACGAAGCGTGGGAAATAGAACATATTGGAAAGCAATTATGATATCAATCTGATGATTTTTATGTCCTTTTCCAAGATGATATGAAACTAATACTTTTATCATCTTGAATTATTATTTCTGAGGTAAATTTATAAGAGCTAAGCCATAGTTGACCGGGGAAGGGTTGCCATCCCTTGGTAGGTTTAAGATTTAAACTTATGTTATTTCTTTTGTTGGATATGGAATATTCTCCTGCGAAAATTCCTTTCTTGTTATTTACACAACATGAAAATTTTCCATTTAATTGAATATTATTTTTTAAAGCTAGCAAATTTGGTATTGCGGGAGAGAATTCAAAATATATCCGATTGTTTTTTTTATCTTCACCTAGAATCTTTTCAATTTCAATAAAGCCATTATTATCAAATAATGTGTAAGTAAGATTGTTTTGAGTTAAAGAGATACTATTATTGCCTATCATGAATATACATAACTCGTCTTGGTCTGAATAATTCCAATTGCATATCACTGGATTTAAAGAGTATCGAGTTAAATAAATATGCGTTCCATTCATTTTTACGGGCATTTTAGATGGTATTCTTTTCATCCCACCTATAGTTATTGAAATTTCAGTATTATTTTTAATCACCATCCCAAATTTATTTAAATATATTATAGGAAAGTATAGTGGATTTTTACTTTCAACACCTACTGGAGCTAACATTGAAGTTAATTTCTTATCAGTATTATGTTCCCTTATATTGAACTCAATTACTCTATCAAATTTATCTTTTAATATCAACGAACAATCTAAGCCTAAATCATCAACAGTAAACTTAAAATCGATTAAATCAGGCTGGTTAAAGGATACATTAGTAAGTAGATTTTTAATTAACTTTTCTCTGTTTTCCAGTATCTTAGAATTAGTGTAATATATGTCCATCAAATTATCTTTCCTATATAAGATTACTAAAGGATATTCATTATCATCAATTCGAAAAATTTGAAGTTCTATCGAATAATAGGCTTCGTCTCCCTCGAAATCAATTAACATAAGTCGATCTATTTCATCAAATGTCATATTAAAAGGAGAAATGAACAATTTACCGGAGAATCCTTTATATATTTTAGGATTATTATGCTTACTTCCTAAGAATTTATTATGATCAATAACAACTTCCTTTATTTTAACATTATAGTATTTTAGAAACACGGAAGATAATTTTTTCCCAATCTTCATTACAATCCTCTTAAATTTACCATTAATATTCTATGCCATATCGAGCATTGATTCCTTGGGTTGAATAATAATGCTTAATCAATCGCATTTCTGTTATTAAATCCGCTCGTTCTTTAATTTTAGGATGCATTTTTCCACCAGTTATAATTAGTTCTACTTTTTCGGGTTTTATTTCAATTAATTTTAATACTTCTTCTACATCTATTATTCCATATTCAATCGCAACCCCAATTTCATCTAAAATAATAATATCATACTCATCACTTACAATAATCTTTTTCGCAAATTCTAAACCTTTTCTTCCCTCCTCAAAATCAACTTCTCCTGGGGAAGCGATTAATTCAGGAGTACCAAATTGTTTTAATTCAAAATTGGGGGTATTTTTAATCGCATTTACTTCTCCATATTGATCCCAACCTTTCATAAATTGAATCATATACACTTTAAATCCATGACCAGTAGCTCGGAATCCTTGGCCAAGTGCTGCTGTGGTCTTGCCTCTAAGCATTACTATCATTTATATAGTAATTTTACCCCGACCAAAATACACTTGTACAAGGCCAACCTTTAACCTTTTTCGTTCAACCATTATTATCAAGTTTTTTGAACTGTATAGACAGAATAATAAATTAATTAAGTTTGGAAGTCATTCATTATTTATTTATTTTTATTTCATATTTATGTTAACTATAAAATTAGAGAATGGGAGATAAATGTCGTACAGTGAGGAAAAAGATGTCTATAGAGAACTCCAAATCCATTTAGATAAAATGCCGATTGGTTTTCCAGCAACAAAATCTGGTTCTGATATTCGAGTTTTAAAGCATCTCTTCACACCTCAAGAGGCAAAAATTGCAACGCTCCTAAAATTTGGGTGGGAAAGAGATTTAGAAACATTAGATACAATATATGAACGTGTAAAAAATAAGAACATTACAAAAGAAGAATTAGGAATCAAATTAGATGAAATGGGAAATAAAGGCCTTATAATGACTAAAAGAGAATCAAATCAAAATTACTATGGAAATGCATTATTCATGGTAGGCATTTTTGAATTTCAAGTTAACAGACTAAACAAAGACTTTATTAAAGATTTCCATGACTATTTTGACGAAGGATGGCTCTCTGAAACTCTGAGAGTGAAAGGAGCTCAATTAAGAACAATACCAGTGGAAAAAAGTATAGAATCTAAACCAAATATCAGTAATTTTGATAAAATTCAAGAATTAATCAAAACTTCTGATGGTCCTTATATGGTTGCAAATTGTATATGTAAACAATTAAAGGATATGGAACTGCAACCTTGTAAAATTACTTCTCGCAGAGAATTATGTATGGGATTTGGTCATGCTGCTAAGCTATATATTGACCAAGGTTGGGGTCGTGAAATAACTAAAAATGAAGCAATTGAGATATTAAACCAAAATCAAGAAGATGGATTAGTTCTTCAAGCAGATAACTCCCAGAAACTAACATTTATTTGCAGTTGTTGTAGCTGTTGCTGTGAGGGATTATCAAGGTTTTTGAAAATTCCTAATCCGGGTAATATGATGATAACTAACTTCTATGCGAAAGTTGATACGGACTATTGCACTGGTTGTGAAATCTGTACTCAGGTATGTCCTATGGAAGCAATAAAAATTGATGACAGTATAGCTAAAATTAAAACAAACCGGTGTATTGGGTGCGGTAATTGTGTGGTGAAATGTCCTTCAGAGGCAATAAATCTACACAAAAGAGAAAAACAATTTACCCCATTTCCAACAATGGATGATTTATTCGATAAAATTATGGAGAGAAAGATTGCGTTAGAGCAACATAATCGGACGTGATTATATGAGTAAATATGAAAATTATGATAATTCACTAAACAAATATCTAAGATTATCTACTTTTCCAGTCGCGGTAAAATTATTAGAAACTGCTGAAGAGCTTGAATCCATCAACTTTTTAAAAAAACCAGAAGAAGAATTTGCTATTTGTCAACTTTTTAGTTATGCAAGGTATTATGGATGGACAATGGGGTGTTCCAAAGGAGAAAATTTATGTCCACTAGCTGAAATTTCTTTAGGGTTTCAAAAGAAGCATAAATTATTTGAGGAAGGAGGATTCTTTGTAGGACGATATAATGAGACTAAAGAGGCTGCAAAGATTACATCTGCCTCCATGCCATTGATTAATGAAGGCAAGTTCAATGCTATAGTTGCAGGGGCATTAAATCGAGTTGAATTTAAACCGGATTTAGTGTTAATATGGGGAAATTCAGCCCAAATTATGAGGATTATTCAAGGATATTTATGGAAAAGAGGAGGAAGAGTCTCTATGTCTACTTTTTGCGATGGAGTATGTGCAGATACTATTTCAAACGCATTGCTTACCAATGATTTGCAGATCGCTTTTCCATGTTTAGGAGATAGGCGATTTGGGTTAGCTAAAGATTCAGATTTGATCGCATCAATTCCTTTTGCTCTACTAGATGAAATAATCAATGGGATGGAAAAAACCCATAAAGCAGGTACAAGATATCCTATTCCTTTTCAGATTTCAACACCTATATTCTTTAAAAAGTTGAAAAAACAATTAGAAAAGGTAAAGAAAAATTAACTTAGATAAATCCAATTATTCCATAATAAAGATTAAGCTTCTGGAATCATGACAACAAAGTTGTCGCCTTCAACCCAAATTTTCCCATAGTAATTGTCTAAAATTCTTTCAACTAAAAGAAAACCTAAAAGTATCTCCTTAATTTTACTATCTTCATCAATCTCTTTTCTCAGAATGTTCTCTTTTCGAACATCAGAAATCTGGGTTTCATAATCAACAAATTCTATTTTAACATAATTTACATTGTTCTGACGACTTCTATAGACTATAATTTTAAAATCTATGGAAGGATTAGTATTGTATTTAATAGAACTGAATATTATATTTGTAAAGACATCTAATAAAAACTCATCAGCTTTTACATACAAGTTATTACTGGGAACCTCTATTGTAATGTTAATCTTTTTTGTAGTATAAATTCTTACAAAATATTCTAAAGCATCATTAATTACCTCGTTTAAACCAATGTTTCTAATTGTAATTTTTGATTCATTAAGTAGAGTTAAGGTTCGAATTATTGAAATTAATTGTAGCCCATTTGCACACTGATCAATTATTTTATTTAGCCAATCTTTTGAAAAAGTCAAATTAAACTTGGATTGTTGTTGATTAAACTCTTCTATTAAAGTTAACATATTATTCATTATGAGATATATATCATTTACAAATAATTCTCTATAAAAGTATTCCCGGTCAAACTGTCTATGAAAATCTTGTTCACTTTTACGCAGATTTTCTTTTATTAGTTCACGTATTATAGCATTTTTTATAATTTCAGAGAAAATACACAATGTATCAAAGCGCTCTTGATCCCAATAGTCCTTATCTAATATATTTCCGAAGAATATTAAACCGTCTAAATTATCGCTAGTTTTTATTGAGAGAATTAAACTATTTTTGATATTTTGGCTTTGGAGAAAGCTTTTAATAGAATTCGCTTCTGCTGGAAGATTAGCCTCATCTTGAATATAATAATAATCATCGGATTTTAGTTTCTCAACCAACCATGGAAAACTATTAAATGATATTCTATCAGGTACTTTTATTTGAGGATATGTTACTTTAGGATACCATATATAACTCCTATCCATAAAACTAAACTCTTCGTTAAAAATGTAAAGATATACTCTACTAGAATTAATAAAGTCTCCAATCTCTCGGAGTGACTCATATATTGCTTGATTGATATCCTTAACGCCAACAAATCTTGAGATAATTCGAGCAATTATAGTTTGTAATTTTAATACTTTCTTTAAATCTTGTTCGATCTTCTTTTTTTCTGTGATATCTTGGCAAATTGTTTGATAAAAGGTTTGATTATATATTTTGACAAAAGACGTCTGCATATTAACCCAAATGAGATTCCCATCTTTTTTATACATTTGAATCTCTATAGGAGGAAAAATTCTATCTTTTTCCTCTTTTTTAAATCTCTGAAGAAGATTTATTAAATAATCCTCTTGAATTATTGAAAGATCAACAAATTTTTTACCAATAAGTTCATTTTTCTCATATCCTAAAGATTTCTCTAATGCTGGATTAATATCAACCACAAATCCTTTGTAGTCAATCAAAAGAATAGAAAAAGGAGAATCTTGAAATAGATGGCGATATTTATTTTCTGATTCCCATAATTTACGTTCTGTTTCTATTCGTTTACTAATATCCCTGATTATGCACTGTACTAAAATTTGATTACCCATTTTTACTTCATTTACAAGAATTTCAGCAGGAACAAGAGTTCCAGAAATGCTTATAATGTTTGTCATGAAGGGTACTGGGTTCTCGATTTGATTAATAATTTTATCATAAAAACTAACGCTAATATCATCAGTAAGCAATTGACTCGAATGTAGCGCAATAAAATCCTCAAATGGTAGTTGAAATAACGTTTCTGCTTGCTTATTAGCATCTATAATTACCCCAGATCTTCGGTCAATTATCAAAATTGCATCTCGAGCCGCTTTAAATAGAGCTTCATATCTCAACTCTGCTAGTTTGAGGGTCTCGATAGAGGGTCGGAATTGCTCGATTTGATTAATTATAAGATGTTGTGCAGATTTTATTATTTCTATTACTTCATTTTTATCATAATAATTCTCCTTAACGTTATCAAACAAATCATAAATATAACTATTAAATTGGTTAATAATTTCTTTAGGGAGATTTTGATTATAATATACTATTATGCATAATGGTAATAGCCCACCCCTTATGTTTTCATCAGGAATAGAGTCAAAATAAATGGCTGCATTAGATTTTAAATGAGGAAATGGAAGGATTACAGAGCGTCGCTTTAATTCAGCACCACCTAAAAAGAATTGCGAGACAGAAAAACTTTTTATAGAAATCAATTCAGGATCCTCGAAGGCGTCTTCGGGATAAACAAATTCAATCTTTACACCTAAATTTTCATCCCATCTACAAAAAATTATTCCTACTTCACTTTTTGGAACATAAGTTTCAACTCTTTCAGCTATTTTAAGGGATAACCAATTAAAAGCCTCATCAACATTTATGTTCTTAATTCCGCTTGTCAAAAAGTATTTAATGGGTCTTTTTCGTAATTTTTCTAGCGCCATAGCATTCACTAACTCATTAACATCAGGTTTTTCTATATCAATTTTATTAAATAGAATAAGTAAGGGCAGTTCACATAGCTCTGGACGCCCAGCAATCTCATGTAATAAGGCGCAAGCATCTTTAAATTTAAATCTATCAGACACATCAAGCACAAATATTAATCCATCTTGATTTTTCAGATAAGGTTTCCAGATTTCCTTAAATTTAGATTGTCCGGGAGTATCATATGTTAATAATGAAACATTATTTACTAAAATTCTAGAAATATCCACACTAATAGTTGGAAAGATAGTTTTTGAGACCGATTTTCTTCTACATCTTATAAGAGTTGTTTTTCCTGCTAAGAACAACCCAAAAACTAACACTTTCGCTTCTTTTTGTTCAAATATCACATCATTCTTAGGAATAGAAGTATTAAAAGCATCTAATAACGTTTTTACTGCATGATATTTATTTACATCTCCTTCATAAACTTGTGATGTTATATAAAATGCTTTATATACAGAATCAATCTTTTTAAACTCTTCAACAAATCCCTCTAAAAAATTTTGAGTTAATAACGTATTGAATTTACTATCTTTATCTATTATTACTGAAATTAAAAGATGCTCTTTTTTTGTCCTTGAATATTCACTTGGTATATCAAACAATAGATTGGCTGTCTTAAATGTTCCAAACATATGCTTAAAAAACCCATTCTCATACATTTCTATTAACCAGGGGATTTGATTGAGATCGTCTCTCTCAATGGTTTCAGGTACTTTTAGAAAAATGTATGGTCTAAAAAATGGATTTAAATGACTTAAAATTATGATTCTCACAGAAATCTCCTATGTATCAACGTTTTAAAAATTACTTTCACGATAATCTTATCGAGCTATATTATAAAAATATATTCACTCCTAATGATTGATGAATTAAAGCTCACTATTATGATATTTTAAATACAATTAAAAGAAATGAGTTATTTCACCTAAAAGGTTCTATTATAATTATGTAATTTGCATTATTTATCAACTATTACCTAATATAATTGATTGAAGATAACAACAATAAAACTATTAAATTATCATTTCAATTTATGACAATAACTTCAAAACGCTTCAAGAGAATAAAAATAATAATAAATTAAAATTATAAAAGTAGTTTAAATGTAAGAATTATATGAAAAATATTAAAAAAATAGATTTCATGGATATAATTTAATATTTACTTACTTTAACATAGATTTTGGGCATTTTAAAGATGATAAGAAATATTAGGAATGCCGCTACAATTCCAATTGCTAACCCTATAAAGTAGGATAGGGGAAAATTTAGCAAAAGCCCAATAATATAAACCACTACTAGAACGATGGCTATAAAAATGATTTTAAATCCCCATGAAATATCTTTCCCTTTGTCTAAACTCATCCAATATTCACCAATTTATTTCATTTGTAATTTATTTTTTCATTACCAGAATAATTTGTTTTTTAGAATTCGCTTTTTATTTGATTATGCCTAATCTTCTCACGTTCTGATAATTTTTGTGCTAACTCTTTCTTTAGATTTGACAACTCATTTTGTTTTATATGAATTTGACTTTCCTCTTCTGTAATCGTATTCCTCGCTTTGGACAGCATTCTTTCCTGAGATTTTATCTGTTCTTCATCATTTGATATTGTACTTTCTTCAGCTTTATCTTTAAGGTCCTTGGAATAAGCTTCTTGCTTTTTAGCTAATTTTTCTCGTTCTTTCGCAGCATATAATTTATCCTCTACAAGGGATATTATTTTTTTAGCGATTTTTCTTTCAGAAAAAGCTATATCCCGACTAAGTTCTGCAATTTGTTCCTGTATTATTGCTACTTTTTGATTATAGATCGCTGTTTCTTCTTCAGTTTTTAGGTCAAGTTCCTCTATTTCAATGTACCCCTTTTTTTTGAGGTTACGCTTTTCTATTACTAGGTTTAATTTTTTTTCAGCCCACTGTCGCTTTATTTTAGCAAGATCTAGTTCCTCCTCAACTAGAAGTTCTCGAGCTTTGGCTCGTTTTATTTCGGATTTTCCTACCATTTTTGATTGTTTGGCTAATTCTTTTTCTTGTTTAGCTAATTTTAAGTTTTCTTGAGCCATAGTTTCAAATTTATTTATATTTTCCATCTAATTTCACTCTTAGTTTATCAAATAGGAATTTATAATAATAACAAATTTAAATTCTTTATGCTAATTTTTTATTATCAGTAAGTTTATAGTAAAATTGTAGTATTTCTGATTTTTTTCTTAATCTAAATATGATTTCAATTAAGAGAAGAGTGAACAAAACAAATTTATGGTATAGAATTATATAGAATTATAACTATCAAAAAAGATCAAATAATTCTTAAATTGAATAATCAATTAGAATTTTATTCTGAAATTACAAATGATGGAATAATTATTGAATTTCAGGGACTTAAGTATCCGATTACTTATAATGAGGATATTTGGAATTCAACACCTCTAGAAACGCAGAAAGCTTTGAAAGATAATTTAGTTTTCGCAACAACAATGCATTTACCTTTAATATATAATTCCAATAAAGTTTACTATTATTCCGGCCGCCCTATTTTAGAAACTTATTTTTTTCAGAATTTTATAAAGGATATTCCATCATGCACTGAAGTTGATGAAATTAATACTGCCGAAATGGTGCGTAAATTTTTAAATACAGAATTTATTTTTACCGATCCCGAAGTTGTGTACCCTGCAACTCAATCAGTAGAAGATGCACACATTGCTTTGATAGGCATGAGTTTTGGAAAAGACAGTCTTTTAACTTATGCTGTTGCAGAAGAATTGGAATTAGATCCAGAGATAGTTTATATAATTGAGCAAAGTTTAACCTATGAAGAAAAACATAAAACAAATTTAGCAAGTGAATTTAAAAAAGAATTTGGAAAAGATTTACGCATTCTTATTCATGAAACCGGAAAGTTAAGAGATTATAGCTATTTAAGATTGCCTAAATCTGAATTTGGTTGGGGTTTGCAGAATACTGAATATGCTCTTGAGCTTATCCCCTTTGCCTATACTTTTAATGCAAAATATATCTTATTTGGTAATGAACAAACCACTGCAGCATCTTATATGGATGATGCTAATAAGTGGATTATTTATCCTGCATATGATCAATCACATTTATGGACAGTGCAAATTAATCAAATAACTCAGGCGTTCTCTGGTCGCTCTGTACTAACAGGTAGTTTAATTGAACCATTAATGGATATGATGATACAATACATTCTTGTGAATCGTTATCCCAATATCGCAAATTATCAAATGAGTTGTTTTACTGAAAACGAATTTGGTGCAGACTATCGATGGTGTCATCATTGTTCTGTTTGTGCTAAAATGTATTTATTATGTGTTGGAAGTGGTATAGACCCAAAATCAATAGGATTAAAAGAAGATATGCTGAAAAAGGATTTTAAAGAATTCTACACATTATTTGGAGGAAAATCGAGTCTTACTTACGCCAATACTGGAATTGCGAGGGATGAGCAACTATTTGCTTTTTATTGTGCGACTAAAAAAGGAGTAAAAGGTGATTTAATTGAAGAATTTAAAGAAAGTCAACTTTTCCAGGAAGCAAAAGAACGGGAAGATGAACTTTTTAAAACTTTTTGTTCTCTATATGAATCTATTTCAGTACCTAAACAATTAAAAGATGATATAATATCTATCTATAAGGAAGAATTGTCATCTTTCGAAATATGAAATTTAATGTTCCATTGGAAAAACAAAAATTATATTATAATGAACGTGAAAATTAGTATTTGATAATAATATGAAAATTGCAATCGTTTTAAATACAAGAAATGAGGCTTCAGAATTCCAAATAGAATATGATCCGCCCCATACAATTGAATTGATAAAGCATGCTATTGCACACGCAGGGTATGAGTATGAGTTCATTGAAGCAGATGAAAATGTTATTGAAAAGTTGAATAAAGTTAAACCAGATTTAGTTTTTAATAGAGCAGAAGGAATTAGAGGAGAAAGTAGAGAATCTCATATTCCTGCTATTTTAGAAATGTTAGGTATCCCCTATGTAGGTTCTAATGTCCTTACAACAGCTATAGGCTTAAATAAAACTTGGGCAAAAAAATGTCTAGCATATCATAAGATTTTGACGCCTCGTTTTATAACAGTTACGAATATCAAGGAAATTAATAATTTTGATGTGCCATTCCCGGTTATTCTCAAACCTAATGAGGAAGGCTCTTCAATGGGGATTAATGAAGATAATGTCGTTAACGATATGGCAGATTTAAATAGTAAACTTAAAAAAATGTTAGACATATATAAACAGTCAATTTTGGTTGAACAATTCATCCAAGGACGAGAATTTAGTGTAGGTTTATTAGGAAAAAGTGGAGAGGAACCAGAAGTATTATCGATTGTTGAAATAGATTTTTCAAAATTGCCGAAAGAGATAGGTAATGTATTTGGACAACGAGCAAAGACAATGTATGATTCTTTAGATCATTATGTTTGTCCTGCAAAAATTACAAATGAATTAAAAAAAAGGTTAAAAACAATCTCTTTAAATATTTGGAAACTTTTGGATATAAGAGATTTTGGCAGAATTGATTTTAGAATGACCACTAAAAATCAAATTTATTTTTTGGAAATCAATCCACTCCCAGGTATGGATTTTGATCTTGATAATAATGATTTTTCGTTCTATCCATATATGGCAATGAAATCGGGATATACTTATGATGAATTGATATACCGCATTTTAGAGTCTGCCTGCTATCGATATGGTCTTAACATGTAGGGATCGAATTACATTTACAATTTAATGTGAAATATTTCATGTCCTTAAAACTAAATTCTCTAAACTATAAACTCCATACTTCAATTTGGCAGGATTTGATTAGAAAATTAACTAGAATATCAAAATCAAACATTAAGATGCTATTCCCCGATAAATTTGACGATAAATATTATGGCTGGTTTCGAGAGATCGAACAAGTAGCATTTCGAGAAGAATTAAGATATTCATTCGAAGAAGTGAGAGAAAAAGTTGAAAATAAGAACTCACTTTTTCTATTTATTTTATTTGATGAACTCCCGGCAGCAGTTATATTAGGCTATTCATCGCAGATGGATTCGAAGAAGGTATTCTTTTTAGATACCATCGCAATTAGAGAAAAAGGTCGGGGTATTGGCACGATCTTATTAAAATGCTTTATTGAATGGTTAAAAAAGGAAGAATATTTAGGTATTAAGGTATACACGGAAGAAATTGATGAAAAAAACATCAGATTACAAAATTTTTACGAAAATCTAGGATTTATTCTAGAAACAAAGGACCCTAATGGAAACTTAAATATGACTTTATGGTTCTAAGAATGTTTTGATTCCTAAAGCCCAAAATGTTCAGAGATTTACCGGAAATATCTTCCTGTAATAATTGAAACATATGTTCCCTTTAAAGTAACATTCTCGTTTTTCAAACTAGATAATACAGCTAAAGTACTGGTCGAGGCTGGTAAAGCATTTAACCCTTGTTCATCTCTTAAAATTTTAGCGAAGTTCATCATCTTAGTATCAGAAGCATATTGCGCAAAGCCATTTGATTCGTAAATTGCGTCTAAAGCTTCTTGTCCATCATAGGAATGCCAATTTATCAATGGTTCATTCACCTTACTTTCTTTTATTTCATTTGGAGATAAATCTAATGCTATTTTGCTCTTTATCTTATAAGATTTAATGATAGGATTTCCCTTGGTGGTACTGGTGGCAACTATCTTCGGAATCTTTGATATCTTTCCATCCTTATAGAGTTGTTTAAAGCCTAAATAGATTCCTGCTAATGTAGTACCATTACCAACGGGACAAAATAAGTAATCAGGAACCCTTCGTAAACCACGATATAATTCAATAGCAATTTCACCGTATGCTTTGAATGATATCTCCTTAACCTGAGAAGTTCCAGGATTTGCATTATAAAGATTTTCTTTTTCTGCAATTTCAGATGAGAATTCAACAGCATCCTCATAATGACCATTAACATACAGCATGTGAGCATTTGCTTGCTTTATATAAGTGATTCTATTTTTGGAAGGATGATAGATCGTTGGAATATAAATATACGTTTCTAAACCAAAACTTTTCGCAACATATGCTAATGCCGCTCCAAAGTTACCACAAGTGGCAGTGATAATTCCTTTATAATCATTTTTGACGGCATCCTGGACTAACGCTAATGCAATTCGATCTTTTTGGGTTCCAGTTGGATTACTACCTTCGAATTTTAAATACAGTCGCTCACAGCCTATTAAATTAGCTAGGTTTTTTGCCTCAATAAATGTTGTATTTCCTATTAATTTTTTAAGTTCAAACATTATTTAAGGCTGACAACCACCGATCAAATATATGTTCATTAATAATAATGAATACTATATCATTTCTTAATGTTTTTGAATTAATACTCATTCGGATTTAAAGATATTCTTTTTTAATTTTGGACTTTAATGCGAAAAAAAGGATTAAAATTCCAAAAATTAAGTATAGAAAGTTAATATTGAACATAATCAAGATTCCAATTAATGGATATAAAATTGCTTTTAAAATTCCCGAGATTACATTAATAGTACTTAAAATCGTAGCTCTGTTGTTTTCTTTAATCTGTCTATTAATTCCATTAATAAATATTATATATCTTGACAAACCTAACCCAATTACTATTAAAAATAGAAATATAATTGCTGGAGCGAAATTAATAATAGCAATTAAAATGTACCCAATCCCGGGAATAATGGTATTTATTAGAAGTAATTTCTTTTTATCGATACTATTATTTGTTAGATGCGGGATTAAATTTAAGAATGTAAATTGTGAAAGTGTTAATCCAGCATCGATAAATCCAAAATAGAAGATAGGAATACTGAATTCAAGAAGAATGTAATATTGATAAGTATACACAAGAAACACTATAATTATTTCAATTGTTATTTTTTCAAATACTAAAATCTTAAGAATTTTGTTCTTTCTAAGTTCTTTGAATCCTGATTTTAAAATTTGAATACTTTTTTTCTTAATATCATCGTTTCTACTAATTTTTTGGATAGTAAAAGTTATGATCAGGCTTATAAAATATGGGATGATCATTAATAAGACTACTATTCTAATTGAAATTAAATTTGCGAGAATGGAGCCTAATGGAGCTGAAATTATTACTCCTAACAAAAACATTCCGTCATTCTTTGCCACAGTTTTCATAATTAAGCTTTCTTTTCCAGCTTGTTTCAGATTTTCATATACTATCGCTTCATTAGTTCCAGAGATTAAAGCATTACTAAACGCAAATAAAGTTTCTCCAATAAGAAATAATATTTTGTTTGAAATTATGCCATAAGCTAAAGGAACAAAGAGATAGGACAATCCGGCTAACATTAGAGTAAATTTCTTACTAAATCGATCTGCTATGATGCCACAAGGAATTTCGAAGATAATTACTATAAAAGCATAATAACTTTGTAATAACATAAATTCAAAAAAAGTAAATCCTCCATAGATCAAATAAAAGGGGATTAGAATACCGGAAATGAGAGAAAACCCTATAAAAAAATTAAAGAAGTATAATTTAATGATATTCGATTTATATTTTGATGTCTGAATGGTATCCATTGTTGATATTACCAATTTTGCTTTGCTACTTTTTTTATGGAACATACTCATTCAGATCACCTTTTAACCAATTAAATTTTATAATTCTATTCGTTTACAGTTCGTTTTACCTTCTTATGTTTATTATATTGACTTAATTATTATTATAAAAAAATCTCAATTATTTTGAGATTTAATCGTTATTTTAAGATATTTTTACTTACTACTATCAAATTTAGATAATAGCATGTATTAAGTTATAAGTCATTGAATATTAGGCTTAAAGTCATATAAGACTTACTTTAGGAGATTTAAACTGATCTAACTGAAAATGTGTAAACCCAGGAAAGCCATAGTGTTTATTGCTTATCCTAACGAATAACAACATTTTCGAGATATTCCGGATCATATGCAAATGCACCTAAATGATAATTTTATAATATATTAACTATTAATTATAATATACCTAATAATTAATTAAAGAGAGCACAGATATATAAATTTTTGTATTTTTATAACCCCTTAGAGGCATTTGGTTCTTGAAGAGCACCTTTTAAACCAATATATCTGATTAAAATTCTTTTTTTATTTTAAAGGAGGGTTAGATTTGTAAATGTTATCCTAATTACGTTTAAATCAATACCAGTTCTATAATATTGAATTAAAATTATAATTATATCTTAAAATCCGAAAGAGCGTTTTCAATTTAATTATAAATCTTCAAAATTAGGAGTTTGGCTATAATCTTAATTAAAGATGGATTAAAGTCAAAACTGGAGAATTTTAGATATAAGAAGAAAAAATGTAAATGGAATAGATTCATGTATTAAAATTTAAGATAATGTTAGTAATTCAAGGTATAAGTTATCGGATGACTAAGAACATTTATACAAATTAAGAGCTAATCTTATGAAAAGAAAATAAGATTATTATGAGCAATATAATTAAAAGAATTTTTTAAATTACGCCAATTTAATTATAAAATTTTTACTAATAGCTTATTACATAACTTAGTAAGGAGATTACTTTTTAAATTTCATTTATACGAGTAGGAAAATACTTCTTTTCAACTGAATAAAAGAAGGTATATACCTTGAAACATTATATTATAAAGAAATATCAGATTTTTTTTTTAATTCAAGATTATTAGAATTTTTAATGTAGCAATAATTGATTCTAAATATTATTCAATCTTTATTAAAATTTGAATGGGGAGAATGGAAATTAGACAAAGCAAATTAATGTCTTTAGAAGAAGCTATATCAACAAATATTCAAAATGGGGACTTGGTTGGTATTGGAGGATTATCCTTTTGGAGGAAACCTATAGGGGCATGTAGAGAAATTATAAGGCAAAATAAGAGGGATTTATCGCTTTGCACTTTCGTGGGTGGTATTGAAATTGATATGCTTGTAGCTGCTAAATGTGTTTCCAAAATAAAATCTTGTTTTGTGGGTATGGAAATTTTCGGGATGGCTCCGAATTATCGAAATGCTGTAGAGTCTGGAAGTATTGATATATCTGAAGAAAGCGAAGCTTCAATAGCACTTGGATTAAGAGCTTCTTATTTGAAAGTACCTTTCATGCCATTAAAAGGAATTATCGGTACAGATTTACCTAAAGTTAGAAAAGACATAAAAGTGTTCACTGATCCTTTAGGATCTAATACTCAGTTAATTGCATTACCTAAAATAGACTTAGATGTAGCAATTTTACATGTTCCCTATGCTGACGAATTTGGAAACGGAAATATAGCTGGTGCCGTTTGGATGGATGATGATATGGCAAAAACTGCTAAAAAGACTATTATAGTAACTGAAAAAATAGTTGAAACAGAAGATATTAGGCATCTTCCAGGTAAAGCACAATTACCCTTACAAACAACAAATGCGGTTGTTAAACTGCCTTTTGGAGCACATCCAACGAGTTGTTACCCTTTTTATACTTTTGATTCTCTTCATATTCAAGAATACCTTAAAATGGATTTTGAAGAGTATAAAAAACGCTTCATTATGAAAGAAACCCCAACTCAATATCTTGAAGAAGCTGGAGGTATTCAGACTATATTAAATATTTTATTATGAAAATTCTAAAAGGTTCTAATAAATGGATAATCTAAAACAAGGTCAAGGAACATTGGAATTAATTATTAATAGAAGAACAGTTCGATCTTATAATCAAAAGCCACTCACTCAAAAGGAAATTGATACTATTATTCATGGAGCAATGAGGGCTCCTACAGCTGGAAATTTGATGTTATATACTATACTTCAAGTTACAGATCAAGAATTAAAAGATAAACTAGCTATAACTTGCGATAATCAACCACATATTGCAAAAGCTCCTCTTATTTTGATCTTCTTAGCTGATATGCAAAGATGGTGGGATTATTTCAAAATATGCAAAACTGAGGAATTATGTAAAGATCTCGGTGAAGTTTTTGAAACCCCAAAGGAAGCAGATTTATTATTAGCTTGTTGTGATGCCTTAATTGCCGCCCAAAATGCTGTAATAGTAGCTGAAGCTTTAGGTATTGGATCATGTTATATTGGAGATATTATGGAAAACATTGAGATTCATCGTAAAATGTTTAACTTGCCTCAATGGGTATTCCCAATCACAATGATTTGTTTTGGATATCCAAAAGGGACAAAAGAGAAAATTCTGTTACAGCCTCGATTCCCTCAAAAATTTATTAAATTTTTAAATAAGTATAAAAGATTAGGTGAACAAGATTTCCAGGAAATGTTTTTAAATTTTAAAAGAAGTTATGACATAAAGAAAGCTGAAAATATTGGACAGAAAGTGTATTTCGCAAAAATGGCTGCGGATTATACTAAAGAAATGCGTCGTTCCGTAAGAGTCGCGATTAGAGATTGGATAAATAGCGAAAATAATGGAGGGAAATGTAATGACTGAATATTCAAATAATTATACAACAGATGAATTGATGACTGTTCTTATGGCAAGAGAAGTCCGAGATGATGATGTAATGATAGTTGGAGTTGCTACACCTATGGTTTGGGCCGCTTTTACTCTAGCAAAGTTAACTCATGCGCCTAATGCAATTTATCATTATATCATGGGTAATACATTTGTAACAGAACCTCGCCAAGTTTCTCTTCTTTATTTAGAGATGAATACTGCTAGAGCTTATAGATTTCAAAATTCTGTTGAATGTACTTTAGAATCACTTCCTTCAGAGAAATTAACCACTATAGAATTTTTTCGCCCAGCTCAAGTAGATCATTATGGAAATACAAATAATATTTGTATAGGAGACTGGAACAAGCCAAAAATTCGTTTACCTGGAGCCGCGGGTATTTTAGATTTCAGCATGTTTTATACGAGAGGCTCATTTCTATACACACCACGTCATAACACAAAAACTTTCGTCCCCACAGAAAAGTTATTCTTTATATCTGGTGTAGGATTTCCAGAAGGGAAACATTCTATATGCGGAGGTGCCGGTCCTCAATGCGTAATAACCAATTTAGCTTATTTAGATTTTAGTGAGACAAGTAAGAGAATGCGAGTAGCATCTATTCACCCCGGTATTGATATTGAATTAGTAAAGGAATCTACAGGGTTTGAATTAGAAATTACCAAGGATTTAAAAGAAACCAAAGCTCCTACACAGGAAGAACTAAATTTATTAAGAAGAAAGGTCGATCCTTTAAATATTAGGAAATTAGAAGTTCTTTCTGGTAAAGAAAGAGAAGAATTATTAGATGATATCATTCAAAAAGAATTGCTAAAACAGAATAAGTTCCCTAAGTTACTTATTGATTAGGTGTAACTTTCTCAATTAATTAATAGTCATTATACCAAATTTGAATATTAGCTCATCAACATCGGAGCATGGGAATTATATTAAATATTCTTTTCCAATGCTTTTTTATTTTTATTGTCTATAGCTTTATTTAATCTAAAAAAAGGGAATAAAGAAGGGACTCTCATAGCATAATCTACGAAAATCTCTCCATATTTTGCTTTTAGGGAAATATCTTCAATCTTTGCTAAAGTAACGTAGGCTAATACCTCCAAAATCCAAATATAAAAAATAATTGCATAGCTATTCACTTCAAATGGATCGAAAATAGTTACTGGATATGTTTGAAAGCTAACAAGGGTTAATCCAAATGTAAGAATAATAAAAGCAAGATATTGTGGATGTCGGATAATTTTATATGGACCAGTCTGTATCAATCTTCTTCTATGGGTAATTTGATAAATTAGACAAAAAACGTATAAAGCTAACCCAAAATAAGCTATATAAGTTCCATGAAATCTATAGAAGAAATTTATATCGTTTTGTAAAATAGCAGGGTTTTGAAAAAAATAAACTATATAAGATATAAGGGGGATACTCATGATACCATGCCAAATTGATGCACATGGGACATACTGCAGAATGGGGATAATGATTGAAGAAAGATTAAATGATATTGATTTTACTTTATCCTTAATCTTAGAAATCTTTGACCTCACCATTTATAGGATATAATTCGATTTTACGTCCGTTTCTTTTTAGATCAATAAGGTTTTCTTCAATAAGTTTATCCACATGATATTTAATGGTATTTCGTGATAATCGTAGTTTTTTGGATATTTCAGAGGAGGTTATCCCAGCGTTCTCTTCGATGATATTGAATATTTCCAGCGTTGTTTTTGACTTATAAAAGGAATGCTTATATTCATCTAAATCTTTACTTGAAGTAGTTATTGGAAAATAAAGCACATATTGACCATACTTTTTCTTTTTTATTATATGGTATTTCAATAAGACATCCAGATGCCACTGCAATTGCCCTTTCTGGATATTTACCTTTCTCAAAATTTCATTTTGGTGAATACCTGGTTTATTGAGAATTTCAGTTATGATTGCTAACCGGTTTTCATTTTCAAAAACATCATCAATGGTTAAATACGATTTTCCTTCGAATAAGTAGGTTCTCTTGGAAAAATATGTTTTGTATTCCTTTATTGTAAATATTAAAAGAGTTGAAAATAGTATAATTACGGGGATTAGAAGAAAAATAGAGATTAATCTTAATGTACTATCCCTTGGACCAAAAGTTGGTTCCTCAAGTGATATTATCAATAAATAAAAGATAATTAAGATAAAAATTAAAGAAGAAAGACTAATTACTACTTTTATTAATAAATAACGATTTAGATTTCGAAATTTCATATCGATTTTTTAAATTATTGCTAATTTTAATCTAATTTATTAAATATTTAGCTTTTATGCTTCAATTCTCTAATATTTGGTTATCTTAATGCTTTAACGTCTTGATTTTATAATTGGAAACATGAACCCGACAGATTTCTTGTAATCTATAAACTCAATTCCGAATTTTTTAGTTAATGCAATTTCCTCTACTTTTGCTAAAATTGTATACGCTACAACTTCTCCTATCCATAATAATAGTAAAATTATATTTGGATCCAAATTATATAAGTTAAATTCTAATATAGGGGAGGTTTGAAAAGCAACCAAAGTCATGCCTAATGTCATAATAATAAACGCGAGATATTGAGGATGCCTGAGAATTTTATAAGGTCCTTTCTGAAGTAGCTTTTTTCTATGTGTTACTTGATATATCAAAGAATAAAGATAGATTACAAGTCCTAAGATGATTATAAAAAATCCTGGAGTTCTAATTAAAAAGTGGATATCAGATATTAATATTGAGGGATACTGAAAGTATAGGAGTAAATAGCTTAATAATGGAACACTCATTATTCCAAACCATATAGCTGTACAGGGTACATATTGAAATATTGGAATTAAAAATGAGAAAAGGGTTGTAACGTGTGTATAAATTTTATCTCTTAGATTATCGTTCTTTATACTCAATTTTAAATCTTCACCTATTGGGAGTAATTTATAAAAAATGAATAAATAATGCTTATAAAGCTTTAAGGTATACTTTTAGAACAATAACATAAAAAAAATTAATTAACACAGGAAAAAAAGAAAACTTATTCAATTTTTTTTTGTAGATGGTATCTTATAATAAAAATAATGCAAATAATAAGACCTAAAATGCTACTGCCAGTGATAGTTAAAAAAATAATAGCAGAATCTTCTTTTAAATTAGATATGGAGATTTCAATATAAGTGTAGGGCCCAAGTCCATTTTCAGTCGGTAGCGAAGGAATCTGGTCAAAAATGTAACTTGTAATTAAATAAAGCACTTCGATGTCTAAACCAAAAATATTTTCGGTAATTAATTTGATCCCTTTGTTATTCAGATTCTGTATTATATGCCACCCTATAGCATCATGAAAAGCAATGGATAAACCGATTGTTTTATCTTGGTCTTTTTGAATCTCAATGGTAAAATTATCTTGAGGGGTTATTATTTTCTGAACATCAAAACCATAGTAATATAGTTTAATCTTATCGTTTGTTAGTGGGAATTTAACATTCGTGTATTTAGTAACTCGAGCATCTAGATTCACAAAACCATAGAGATTGCTCATAAATCCTATTTCATCTAAAGTTAATGCTGTAATCCAATTCATATAAAGTTCATTAAATGTAATATTATAACCTGCGAACTTTAAAACATTTTGTATCCCATTAGCTCCATCTGTAGGCTCCTTTATTAGATTTTTAAGTATAGAAACACCATAATGTTCTGCAATGTAAAAAGCAAATAAATATGCTCCACCATAATCCACAGAATTTAACATATTCCAATAGAGAAGAGAATCCTCAGGATGAGCAAGAAAAAAACTCGACTGTGGGTTAAGATTGTTATATTGAGTTAAATAACCAGCATGACATGTAGAATATTCCGCTAAAGCTTCAAGAGTAAAATGTGGTTCGTCCATTTCATTATTAAACCAAATGAGATGATGAAACTCATGAGCAATTGTGGGTGTCCATGTTTTATAGTAAATATGGAACATCTCACACAGATTAGAATAATCTAATTGTAGTTCATTTCTCTGATCATAATAACTAATTGGATTATGTGAAAGTAAAATTATAATTCTTGGATCCCCATCTATATCCCCTAAAGTTCCGTTAGGATTCCCAGCTAGGTCAATAACCCGCGGATATATTTTATAATCGAATTCATTACAAATTCTTTCCCCTTTTTCAGCTACCAATTGATCTCCTAACTCTCTTATGCAATAATCTTCCATGTAAATGTAACATTTCTCTCCTATTGAAATTAAAGTTGCATTTATTTTATAATATGACCAATTATTAAAATCCAAAAGCCAAAAAGTGCGGTGATGTCCAATACTTAAAAACCTAAGATATAATATTGAATTTTGGATTTGGTTATGGGAGTCTTCCCCCTCTAGAAGACCATATTGAGAATTGTGAATGGAATCTTCAATATCATCTTCTTTTAAATGTACTTGGAAGTTGTCATTTTCCTGATTGCTATTTATTATATTTTTGCATCTGGAATTACCCGCCTCATTGAAATAGTTAATGTTTAGCATACTTATGATTAATATAATTAGGAAAATAATATTAAATAACAAACCCTTTAAATATAAATTACCTTCTAATTTCTTTTTCTCTAAGTACATGTCTCTTTTCATTATTTGATTAGTTATCTTACTTTTAAATAATTGAGGTACACTTATATGACAAATAAACTAATTATTTCTATTGATCAACAGAAAATCTTTTCATTCTTCATTTGTAATAATTGAAGATATTACAAATGAAACATATAAAGCTTTAAGGGATAGTTTTGTAACAATTATAAACGATAAAATGAAAAATGTAATTTTATTCTTTCTTTAATTCAAATTTAAAAAATTTAAAGTAGAAATATTTATTCTTGCACAATCATTTATGGCTTCTAAAGGATTTGATCTAACTCATCTAATCCTTTGGTTTTTATCGAAGGGCGAGGGGGAACACGGTAAAAAATTTGCGCAGGATATCCTATAGTAACTACACCCCAAACATAGTCTTTAATTTCAGCAATCTTTTCTTTTATATCTTTATTGGAAGCTAAAACTCCATGGGCTAATCCAATCCAGCATGTTCCTAATCCTAAAGATTGAGCGCTTAGCATTCCATATGTTAAAGCTATAGTTGCATTCATAGCGTCATTTGAATTCATAGAATGAATAATTAATACATGAGGAGCTTGATAAAATATGGCATCAAAACCTAGTTCTTTAGCATTCCTCATCCTTTCACTATATCTAGGATTACTTGAAGAAATAATCTCATCCATAATCGAATTAGATAATTCTTTGATTATGTTATTATCTGAAATTATATTGCATCGTAAAGTCCGTATATTAGCACCTGTAGGGGCATATTTCATAGAAGTTAAAACTTTTTCTATTACATCTCGTGGAATTTTTTTCTTTTTGTATCTTCTAATCGATCTTTTCGCCATCATGAAACTATTCAGCGCATTGTATGAAATTAAAATGCTTGGATCTTTAACTCCCTCAAAAGTTAACACGTCCCCCATATTTTTATGAAGGATGGCATCGGTTGGGCATCTACAGATACATCGACCGCAAAGATTACATAGATTATTTGGATCGTTGAAAACTATTCGTTCTTGATCTATGTCAATACTAAAATAATACGGACATTCGTTTGTGCAGTTTTTACAAAAATTACATTTATCATAATCAATTCCTAGTATAGGCATAGGTTATTACCACTTTTGTAGTTCAACTTAATTTAAATCTATAGTTTAAAAGCTACTTTCTCTTTTTTATCTCAAAGTTAACTTCTTCAAATTTATTATGAATTGTTTCATAGATTTTAAACTTACCATCACGAATCGCATGCTCAATAATTTCCGAGATTTCTTGCTCGTTCATAAAGCTCTCGGTTACTAAGCGTTCGATTTTTGAAGAGATCAATTCTTTAATTTTATATCTAAATCGGTTCATTTTCTTTTGAGTTAATTCTTCTGATAATTCCAGATGTTCTTTATGATCCCAAATATTCTGAATCAATTCTTCAATCCCCTCACCATTAATAGCATCAGTCATTGAGACAGGTGGGCGCCAACCAGATTGAAATATAGTATCATCAAGCATCATTTCGATCTGCACAGCTATATCTTCTCCACCAAGGTCCTTTTTGTTAACATCATATACATCTCCAATCTCAATTATTCCGGCTTTCTGCATTTGAATAGCATCACCATATCCTGGAACTAATACAACTACAACGGTGTAAGCAAGATTATAAATATCGAATTCCGCTTGGCCTACACCAACAGTTTCAATGATAATTACATCCATACCAAAAGCTTCATAGAGTAAACTGATATCAAAAACTGCTCTAGAAATGCCCCCCTTATAACCTCTTGATGCTAAACTTCGCAAAAACACATTAGGATATAAGGAAATATTAGTCATCCTCACCCTATCACCTAAAAATGCTCCTCCACTAAAAGGAGACGTAGGATCAACACATATAATTCCTACTGACTTTCCATCATCAAGTAATTTCTGGGTAATTGCACCAGTTAGAGTGCTTTTCCCAACACCAGGAGAACCTGTAATTCCAAGAATGTAAGATTCATTTTTAGTATTTTCAAAATGCTTGAAAACTTCATGTGCTCTTTCCGGTTCATTTTCAATAAGTGTTATTAGTCGTGCTAAGGCTATCTTATCTTTATTTTTAAAATTAGTGATCAATGTGTCTAAATCATATTTTTTCATAAAAATAGTGCTTCCTTTGATTTATCTTGGTTTTAATCAATTAATTTGATAAATAAAATATTACTTATGTTTTTTATTTTTTTAACGGGTTTTATGCTTTTTTTTTGATAAAGTTACTCAACATAGGGCTTTTAAGAGATACAATATTTAAAAACTCAATTAGAAAGTATTTACTAAAAGGTTTAATAGTTGAAAGATAATAAGTCCTTTTTCGAATCCATTGTGTGTACATACTGTGGAAAAGAATTTGATAAAAATCAAATTCATGATGTCTGTGACTCTTGTGGGAAAGTATTATACCCTCAGTATAACTTAGAAGAAGCAAAAGAATATCTCTCCAAACAAGAGATTACATTTCGAAGGGTGCATAATATATGGCGCCTGCATGAAATTATGCCAGTTAATAATCCTAAATATAGAATCAGCCTCGGTGAGGGATGGACTCCCATAGTAAAACTTAACAATTTTGGAAAAAAAATTAACCTAAAATCGCTATATATTAAAGATGAGGGTCAAAATCCTACAGGAACATTCAAGAGTCGAGGTTTATGTGCTGCAGTTTCAAAAGCATTGGAATTAGGAATCAATGAATTTGTGATGCCGAGTGCTGGAAATGCAGGTGCAGCCCTATCTGCATACGCGGCTCATGCGGGTGCAAAAGCACATATATTTGTACCAAAAGACACTCCTAATCTTATTCAAAAAGAGATTTCGTATATGGGTGGAGATTTAACCTTAGTAGAGGGACTAATCAGCGATGCGGGTCGTGTAGCAAAAGAAGAAGGTGATAAAAATGGATGGTTTTCAGTATCTACCCTAAAAGAACCATATCGAGTAGAAGGAAAAAAAACCATGGGATTAGAATTAGCAGAACAATTTGATTGGAAACTACCTGATGTTATTATATATCCTACAGGGGGAGGAACTGGAATAGTAGGTATGTGGAAAGCCTTTGAAGAAATGGAGATTCTAGGATTAATTGGAAGTGAACGCCCAAAAATGGTTTCTGTCCAGCCTTCCGGCTGTCAGCCCATTGTTAGGGCATTTAAGAATGGAGATGAGTTTGCTAAACCCTGGGAGAACGCACATTCATTTGCAAGCGGAATACGAGTTCCAGGAGCAATAGGAGATTATTTGATATTAAATGCGATTAGAGAATCTCATGGAACTGCGATTGCTGTTGATGATTCAGAAATAAAGGAAGCAATGTATTCCTTTGCTAAAATGGAGGGCATAATGGTCTGTCCCGAAGCTGCAGCAACTATCGCAGCTACAGAAAAATTATACCAACAAGATTTCCTAGATTCTGATGAAGAAGTTGTGCTCTTTATAACAGGATCTGGATTAACAACACCAAATGATTGGTAAATATTTTCATCTTTTTCATTTTTTGAGGTATAAATTATATGAATTATCAGGATCAAAACGAAAAGAAAAAAATTAATACTAATAAAGCAAAGCAAATGACCTATATTGAAAGAAGTGTTTTTGGAGTTCCATTTTTTAAGATTCACACTATTTTACCAGGTCTAGTTTTCATAATACTTTTAGCAATACTAAGTGTCTGGCTTAGTAATTTTATAGGTATAACATTGATGGGTTTTGAAAAATCTCCAATTTCAGAAGTAATGATATGCTTAATCCTTGGTTTAATCATTAATAACGTATTAAAATTACCTGCTTTCTTAGATGTCGGATTTAAGTTTTCTGTTAAAAAAATTCTTCGGTTAGGAATTATATTGTTGGGAATTCGGTTGAGTATTTTTAGCGTATTTGAGTTAGGATTAATTGGAATCCCCATTGTTTTAATATGTATTATAAGTGCTCTAATTATTACTACTTATCTTAATAGAAAGCTTAGTCAGCCTAAGCGGCTTGGTACATTAATCGCAGTAGGAACCTCAATTTGCGGAGTATCCGCAATAGTGGCCACAAGTCCATTAATTAATGCTAAAGAAGAAGAGACCGCATATGCGGTAGCTGTTATAACAATTTTTGGCTTGATCGCAACAATTGGTTATCCTATTATTGCCTTTTTTATTTTTGGGGGTAATCCTATAAAGGCAGGTCTCTGGCTCGGTACTTCTATACATGATACCTCCCAAGTAACTGGGGCCGCATTAGTTTTCGCAGATCTATGGAATTTAACATTGGGACTTGATGTAGCCACAATAACAAAATTAGTAAGAAATACGTTTATGATCATAGTTATCCCACTCATGGCTTTCTTATATGTTAAAAAAGAAATAAAAACTTCGAGTGAAGCTAGTTTAAGCGAATCTCAGATAAAATCAAAAGTAAATATTAAAAATCTTATACCGGTTTTTGTACTAGGATTTTTATTAGTATCAGTCTTCAGATCAATTGGGGATTTTGGAGTAAATACGACTAATTTTGCGTTTGGGATTATATCGGAACAAGCATGGGGAGGTTTAATAGATATATTTAAAGAATTTGCAAGCTTTTTATTTGTAATAGCATTAGGTGGAGTGGGGTTATCAACTGATTTTAGCAAATTCAGAGGGTTAGGAATAAAGCCTTTTCTAGTAGGATTATTTGCTGCTCTATCAATAGGAATTGTAAGTTTCCTTTCAGTTTCTCTATTAGGTGAATTGATTATATTTTAGTACCTAATCATTATTTTTTTACCAATATTTCTTTGAATTAAGTAAAAATCCTTCTGAATCAAATTTTATAGATTCCACATCTCCAATATAACTTAAATCTTCTGTGGAATCAACTATATTGAACAAAGATTCTGATATAATCATCTTGTGTAATTCTAATGTGTTTTTTATCCATAGAAGGCGAAATTCAGAGGGATTTTTCACACCAGCAAGATTTAGCACTGTATTCAAAACATCACGATCATTATTAAGGAAAATTGGAATTTTGGGGGAATCTGTTCTATAAGCTGTCAATGCATTAGTATATGTTTTAGAAAAATCAATTTTATCTACAAGCTTTTTCGTTGTGAAATCAGCTAACCCAATACCTTGAGCATTTCCTTGAGTTTCTTTAGTTAAATCCCTCACAAATAACCATTGTGCATGTATTTTAGATTCTGGCTTTTTTCCCGTAATATTGGTATCCATGCCTGTTCCAAAAATATTCTTACCCATCTCATCCACAATTAATAAATCAATCTCGTTAAATGGAAGGCGTTCCGTCAAATCTTTATATCTTTTTAATAATTCTGGTTCCTTATTTTCAAATTCATTTGGATTTAAGATATGTATTTCTGCGGTTTCATTTTTCATATTTTCAATAATTGCGACACCACAAACAATGGGAACTTTATCTAAAATAACCCTTCTCGTTGATTTTACAACTTCAGTCCAAGAATGACGGTCAATATATCGATGATATTCTTTAGCACCCTCTTGTTTTCCTAAACCAAGAAGACACATTTTACTCAAGCCACTCTCAACATCCCCTACAAATTTAGAATGACTTTTAATTTTATTAACAATTATAACCTTATCTGCTGAAGTCACATGTTTATCTATGTAGATCGGGCAACCTATATCACTCTTTCCAATCTTTATGACGTCCATGCTTGAAATAATCGGACAATTCATTCTTTCTGGGGTAATCCCGTAATCCTTTAGGATTTTAAGTTGGCCTTCCGCCGTACCGCCCCCATGGCTGCCCATTGCTGGGATAATAAATGGCTTTCCTCCCAATTGATTTAAAAAGGATATAATTGTTTTCAATATTACATCCTGATTTTTAATACCACGCGAACTTGCTGTAATTGCAACCTTTTCTCCTTCTTTAATATAGTTACCTAAACCAAATTCACGAATATTATCTAAGATTGATTTTTTTAAATCATCAATTTTTGGTAAGTTAATCTTCTGAGAGATACAACGAATTTTTGGAAACTTAGCGTCTCTTCGAGTAAATTCCGGACTTCTACTATCCAACAACTTCTCAATTACCTTGATCTTTTTATTAATAAAAGACTCAAAAAAAAATAAATTAATTATTTTTACTTTAAAATGCTATTTTAAATACTTTTCTTTGAAGATCTCAATTGAGTCTTCATAAATTTCTTGAAAAACTCTTATGATTTTCGGATTTCCTCCGACTTTAAGTTTACCAATGGGAGCAATAATGTTAGCATCAAGTTCTCCTAAAAATAATCCAAGAATTACTTCTTTAGTACCAGATATTGAAAATGATGGTTTTTTAATTTTCCCCTCTCCATATTCCACTCTACCATTACTCAATTTAATCCAATACATTCTTTCAAGATCCGTATATCCAATTTGAGCAGTTATATCACTTTCTTCAACATCTTCTTTTAAAAAGTCTACTTCTTGAGAAAGTTGTTTAATTAACTCGAAGGACTTTAATAGGTCACCAGGTTCAACTTTATTTGCTCCAAGATTTACCATATCCTTTACTTCGTTCACTAATGTTTTATCAACCATCTTATGCCACTTATATTATTTTGAATTTTAAGATTATTTTTCCTTTTTACTTAAATGCAATATTTTAAAAGTGGAACTTCATATAAAGTTTATCTAACAATTCAGATTTCCCTATTTCGCCATAACTAAGGATTAATTATGATTTTTATACGATCTAATTTTTTCATTGTATTTATAGCTTCTTCAATTTCCTCAAGATTAAACCTATGAGTAATTATTTTATTTGGATCCACAATTCCTTTTTCCATAAGCCTTATGGATTGTTGCATAACTCGTGGATAAACAGAAAATGAAGCATCAACTCTAGTTTCTTTCCAATGAATTTCTGCTGGAGATAAATTGATCGTTCCTTCTGTAGTCACGCCGAACTCATTCAGTCTTGTTCCCCTTCGACATAAATCAAATGCAAGTTGAGCCGCTGATAAAGACCCTGCTGCTTCAAATACTATATCGGGTCCTTTTGGTAGGATGCTATATACTGCCTGAATCGGATCTTTTTCAGTTAAATTAATTAAATCCGTTGCCCCGCAATTTTTTGAAAAATTTAAGCGCCAATCATCAACATCAATCATTATAACACTAGCTGCACCCGCCTTTTGTGCGATCATTGATGCGAGAAGCCCCATACTACCAGCACCAATTATAACTAAATCTTCAGCAATTTTTAATTGTGAATATTCAATCAGACCTTTATATGAACCGGCGAGCGGTTCTGTCAATGCTGCTGCATCAAACGATATATTTTCAGGTTTATAATAAAGAGAATTTTCAGGAACTAAAACATATTCAGCAAAGGCCCCATCGATAATTCTATCCATTCCATCACCTCCAATAACAGCTCCATTTTTACAATATTGAGCCAACCCTTGTCTACAGTTTGTACATATCCCACAATTAGAAACAGGGGATGCTATAATCTCATCTCCTGGTCTAAAAAACCTCATACTTTCTCCGACTGTTTCAATTACTCCTGAAAATTCATGACCTATGATCATCGGATAATCAAGATTTTTACGCTCCCCAGAATAAGCTTTATAATCAGTCATACAGATACCGCATGATTTTACCTTGACAAGTGCCATATTTTCCTCTGGTATTGGAGTAGGTATATCTTTTACAATTAATTTTTTCACTCCCGCTAAAACAGCAGCTTTCATTTTCTTAATTCCTCGTTAAATTTTCTTTTTTTACATCTTTAAGAAGAAATGATAATATAAGTGAAATAAACGCTAAAATTGATAGCAAAATCAGGGTAGGAAGGTAATCCCCTGTTGGAGTAACAAACCTCTCAAATCCAAATATAAATATAATTCCACCTATTTGACCAACAACCATCAAAAATCCATTAGAGCTTGCTTCCGGAACTGGATTTGTTATTTCAACCGCATATTCTAAAACTAAAGGTCCAGCGGATAACAAACCAAATCCTAGTAAAAATCCAAAAATGTTGAAGATAACTGTATTATTCGCAAAAATTAATACGGTTATGCTAATGGCAGCTATGAAACCTGAAGTAATGATAAAAATTCTTCGCTTTTTTAACTTATCTGATAAAAGAGCGAGTATTATCGTACCTACCATACCCCCAACTAATAATATTGCTCCAAGAATTCCCGCGTCAATAGAAGATAACCCCCGTGGAGCAACTATAAGCTCTATATAAGTAGTTACCCAATTAAACAGTCCAAGGCTAATAAAAAATAGAATAATAATAACCCAAAAAAGTTTGTTTAAAGTAAGTATAACAAGCTCTTTCTTTAATGAAATTGTTTTAATTCGATTTTTATTGTCTAATGATAAAAATCCAGGGCTATTTTTTGCAAAGATAATGAAAAAAATTCCTACAATCAAGGAATATAGTCCATAAATAAAAAGCATCATAGAAATATCGAAACTCACGACTATTAACGGAGTTAAAACCATACCCAGAGCAACTCCTAATGATAAAGAGTTTAATGAAAGCCCTGTAGCTGTTGTTCGTTCTGACTCTGGAAACCAAGTTGCGGATAATAAAGTCGTGCTATTTATTATTATTGGTTGACTTATGGCAATCATAATTGTAAATATTAATACTAAAATATAATTTGGTCCAGCTACATACCTTAGAAATCCAAAAACACCGTTAATTATAGCTCCAAGCCCTACACCTACTCTAAAGCCATATTTGTTTATAAACCATGATGCTATAAATGAAACTGGAATATATATTATCATATATATTGTTGACATGAAAAGAATTTCCAACTCACTCACGTTATAATAAGCAACTGCATCTAATGTTACTGGTGCATACGAAATCCATAAAATCTGGGTTGAAATATTTACTAGCATAAAAAGAACTAGTACAGTCCAACGATATCCAGAGGTTTTTAATTCGTTTTCAATCATTTGTCATTATCTCTTTGGAGTTTAGTAGAATTAAGCTTAGTTAAAGAAATCTTTGAATGTTTTAGCAACCAACTTTGGATCCTCTTTCATAACAGAATGACCTAAATGTTCAGGCCGTAAAATTTTTAAATCTTTTACATAATCTTCCAATCCATCTAATACTCCTGGTAAAATTGCTGTGTCTTTCATGCCATGAATAACTAATGTAGGTACCAAAATTATTCCACTCCAATCACTGTAATCAAGGTTAGCTCTATAATAATTAACTCCACATGTAATTGTTCCATTAGACCATGCTTTTATATATTTATCTTCATCCTCTTTAGGAATGCCCATCCTTAAAAGCTTAAATTCATTTTCAATTAGAAAATTCTCTCCATTAGGTTCTTGAAATTTAAACATGTAGTAGCTTGCTTTTTTCTGATCCTCATCAGACTTTAACCACTCTTGGAAAATCTTAAGATGAGGCCCATTAATAATTCCTAACTTTCTAATCCGATTAGGATATTTCTCAGTTATGAACCATGAAAGTACTCCACCCCAATCATGATCTACTAAATACACACTCTCGAAATTAAGTTGCTCAATTAATCCAATAATATCTTCAATAAGTAATTCTATGCGATATTTCTCAACCCCTTCGGGTTTGTCAGATAAATTGTACCCTCGCATATCAGGGATGATAAGCTGATATTGATCTTTTATTAACGGAATGAGATTTTTCCATCCATACCAAAAATCTGGAAACCCATGAAGAAGAACCAATGGCTCACCCACCCCAATTATTATTGTATGTAGTGTTATACCATTAGTTTCAATATACTTCTCTTCTATATCGTCAATCCATTCCATGTCTCATCTTTCCTCGATTTAAATTATAAATTTTCTATGGGAACTTAAACTACAAATATTATATAATATTAGCGTTATAATTAAATTCTGTAGTAATTAGTAATGATATATTATAAATATATTAAAGATTGATTAAATATAATATAAATTAATCATTAATGTTTATCAATTTATGAATTGAATAAATTAATTATTGCAGACAAGTTGAATGTCAAAAAGAAGAGAAAAGTAAAATGGTAGAAGCAAGAGAAAAAGCGAAAAGTATATTCGCAGATATCAATAGTGAATTGCCTGAAGAACAATTAAGTAAACTGTTTTTGAAAATAATATTGGAAAAATCCGTTGATGTCTCGGATCCTATATATAAAGCTAGTTTTAAGCAGACTTATAGAGTCAACTTGGATATTTGTGGACAAAAAGGGTATCAACTCTATGAACCAACCAAGTATAGTTATAAATACGGAGAATTTCTCGATGATCCTGATTTCACATTTATCTATAAAGAGATAGAATATATAAGAGAAAAGCTCCGAGGTGACAAAAGTCGACTCGCTTTGGCACGAGATAAGAATAATATTCTCCAAGTATGCAGAAAAGAAACCCTTTTTACGGCATACACAAAAGCGAAGGTAGGAAATGCACAATTATTTATTGTTAGAATACCCTTCTTCAAGGAAATCGTCGAAGATCTTGGAGCGAGTCAACAGACCTTGCCACTACGCGATGAACCTGACGCGCCCATTGCTCCCGTCAAAGTTGGTGAAATTGCGTCCCTTATGAAAAACATGCTCGTTGAGACTGGGAATATGCCTAAAGAACTTTACCGAAAGAACTTTCAAGGCCAAGCAATGAAAATCAATTGGGATATTGTTGGAAACATCGCATATCAAAATTTTGAAGAAACGGGGTATAGCTACGAAATAGGGAAACATATTGAGGATGCAGACGTTACTCTAAAATTTCCAAATCCCATACATACAAAACGTTTTCTCTCCAAAATTCCTGGAAATTATGCCGCAAGAATTGTTGAAAAAAAGCTTGATATTTATTATAAGAAGCCGGTTTTAAGCGTAATCTTTAAGGATAGAAACGCGTCCGCAATAGCAATTGGAAGATTCCCATTTTACCATGAACTAAGTAAAATACAAATAGGCCCTCAAGTCGAGGATGAGGAAAAGGATATGCGAGAGAATTATGGACATTATATCCCAGTTAATCTTCCCCTCGGCGATTTTGAAAATGTGGCGGTCCCCTACAAAGTATTCGAATATTTTATAAATAAAGCGAGTAATATTGTTCTCCGAACATGTCCTTGCCGTGAGCGCTACGAATGTAAAAATCATTCGGTTGAATTAGGTTGCATTTTCATGGGCGACGATACCAAAAATATGGTACTTCCACCTGGACACGGTTATGTAGCAACTAAAGAGCAAGCGCTTGAACATTTAACCAAAGCGATAGCCGAAGGATTAGTCCCATTACTTGGGCGAAATGTTGCGGAAGCAGAAGGTGGGCATGGAGTAGAAGATACGGGTAAATTCCTTTCAGGGTGTTTCTGCTGTGAGTGTTGCTGTATCGGCGTTAAATACGCACAATATGGTGTTGGTACTACAGGAACAGGTATGGGCGGAGATAATTCCGGTGCAATGGAAGGTATGACAATTAAAGTTGATGAAGATAAATGTATTGGATGTGGAAAGTGTGTCGAAGTTTGCCCCTTCAAATTTAGAATTCTTGAGGATGGAAAGTCATCCGTAGATCCAAATCGATGTGTAGGTTGTGGAAGATGCTTGAAGGAGTGCTCCCAGGGAGCTATTTCATTTGAAGTAGAAGATCCGGAATTAATCGACAAATTTATTGAGAAGATAGAATCTATTGTCGATGTTGAAGATCAGTCTCTGAAAGCATAATATTCGAACAATTTAATAAATGAATTAAAAAATAGAGAAAAAATGTAAAATTATGTCTGAAATTGATAAAGAGCTCGAAACGCTCCTCAAAAAAATGCTCAAGGATCAAGAAGAAGTCACTAAAAATGACCAAATCTATAATGAAGCCATCAAAGACTCCCCATTGAAAGTACAGTGGGATATGCACGGCATTCTCGCTTATCAAATCTTTGAAAAAAATAATTACTCCTATAAATTCGGCGAAAGATTAGAAAATTCTGACATTACTATAACATTTAATGACGCTGAAGCCGCTAAAACGTTTTTGAAGGGAGAAATTATAGATTATGCACCTATACCCCAAAAAGAATACAATGGAATCTTTAGGTTAAATTACAATGCAGGATGGGTTCCTTTAGAAACAACCGAAAAAAGGAATCGAAAACCCACTGAAAGGAATGTGAAACCTTTTCTAACCGTTACATTTGATAAACAAAAGAAATATCACCCATTTATCTTGGTAAAAATGCCCATGTTTCGCAATATTCTAGAAAAAGGCGCTGGAGATAATAATTCTGGCGTTTATGTCCCAATTAATCAATCGTTAGGAAAATTTGAAAATCAAATCATACCGCTTAAAATATTTAAGCATTTCATTGATAAAGCAAGCCACATCGTTATGGAAGATCTTTGCGGCTGTAGATTAATAAAAGAATGTCAGCATCATGATGTTTCACTCGGGTGCATACATCTTGGAAGTGATCTAGTAAATATTGATTTGGAAGATTTAGAACGAGATGTTCCTCAAAATATCCCTGGACGAGTCGCTACTAAAGAAGAAGCACTAGAAAGGGTTCAATTAGCCTATGAGAACGGTCTAATCCCTTTACTTGGACGATCAAGAAGGGAAGCAATAGTAAGTGGGGTAACTGATACTGGAAATATAATATCTATGTGCTTCTGCTGCTCTTGTTGCTGTGTGAATGGAAATTTAATGAAATATGGTTCACCCAGTCTTTCAAGTCTTTATCGAATAGATGGATTAAAAGTAGAAGTAGATGAAGAAAAGTGTGTTGGCTGTGAAGAATGCATGCAGGGATGTGTTTTCAAAGGAATGGAGATCATTGATAATAAAGCTCATGTAAACCAAGAACGATGCTTAGGTTGCGGAAGATGTGAGGATATTTGCCCAAATAATGCAATATCAATTGAATTTAGTGATCCAAATGATATTGAGGAGTTAATTAAAACCCTTGAATCATATGCGGATGTAAGTTAACTTGTTAAATTAATCAAACTAGGATGAAATTATCTCTCAAATTAAAAATTAAATAGAATGAACTCTCAATTAAAAAAAAAGAGTGAAAAAATAATGGAGAAAATTGAAGAAATCGAGATTTTGTTTAAGAAAATGTTGGAAGATTTTGAAGATATAAGTAGGAACGATGAAATTTATCATGAGGATATTAAAGAATTAGGAAAACTTAAGGTTCAATGGAAATTTAGTAGAATTTTCGGTTATCAGATTTTAGAGCAGGATAATTACTTTTATAAATACGGGGAAAAATTAGATGACCCCGATATCACTTTTATTTGGAGAGACCCTGATGAAGCGATAAAATTTTTAAAGGGAGAATCTTTTGAAGGGTTCACTCGAATTCCAAGAAAAGAATATAAACGTATTTTTAGATACAGATATGTTACAGGTTCAACAGTCGCTAACCGAGGGAAAGGGGAAAGACGAGTGAGGTTGTTTAAAACAATTATGTCCGCGCGGTTTAAAAAAGAAAAACCTTTTCATCCATTTGTGATAACAAAACTACCTATGTTCCGAAATGTTAGAAAGCGAGTTAAATTGAAATCGGAGAAAATAAGAGAGAACTACGGCTCGTATATCCCAATTAATCAATCACTTGGAACATTTGAAAACGAAATTCTTCCAGTAAAAGTTTTTAAACACTTTTTTGAAAAGGCGAGCAACATTGTTGCGCTAAATAAATGCCCTTGTAGAGTAGCTGAGGATTGTCAAGCACACGATATATCAATTGGATGCATGTTTTTGGGGGATGATTCATTAAACATGATAATTACTGAAGAACAAGGGCGCGTTATAAAGAGTGATAAAGCTTTAGAAATTTTAACAAAAGCTATCGAAAATGGTTTGGTACCTGTTCTTGGAAGAGCTAGAGGCGACGCTGTTAGATTTAGTATTGAAGACACTGGTCATTTTATGACTATGTGTTTTTGTTGTAGTTGTTGTTGTCTTAATGCGAAACTTGCAACACATGGCTCTGTTGCCATTGCTAATTTGGGAAATGCTCTTAGGATGAGAGGGGTTACAGTTAATGTTAGTGAGGATTTCTGTGTGGGATGCGGAGTGTGTCTTGAAACCTGCCAATTTCGAGGTATGGAAATGCAGGATGGAATAGCAAGAGTAAATCAGAATCGGTGTTTAGGGTGCGGGAGATGCGAAATTGCCTGTCCTAATGGAGCTATTTCGATTACAATTGATGACAATAGTCGGGTTAACGAGTTAATTGGACTTTTGGAATCTTATGTCGATGTTAGCTAAATTAATAGAACAGATAAAATAATCCTATGATTCAAAACTGAATCTTAGTATCTCTTGTAAAATTTATTAAAATAAAATTGAATGAATAAAAAGTTATTAGACTGTATGGCTATATTAATAATTAGTAAATTTTTAAATAGTTGATTCACCTAAGAATAAGACGATGAGAAAAGAGTTTAAGATTGTACCTGAAAGAAAACTGAAAAGGATAATTGATAAAGTTTTAAGTAATCGGTCTGAAGTAATTCTGTGTTATCTATTCGGTTCTTATGTTTTAGGGAATAAAAATAAATTCAGTGATATTGACCTCGGAATTCTTTTAGATAGGGAATTCAAAAGACCTCATCTATATCAAGTAGATTTAAGTTTGGAAATAGAGAAAGAATTTAACAATAAAATAGAAGTTGATTTAAGCATTTTAAACGATGCCACACCCCGTTTTCTATACAATGTGCTTAAAAATGGGTATGTAATCCATTCCAAGAGTGATAAAGTACAGCATGAGTATGAAATAAGAATTTTATATGAATATTTAGATATAAAACCTATTTTAGATATGCATGACAATATAACCATAATGGATGTGTTTGAGGATTAAAATAAATCGGGATTTGATATTAACTAGATTTAACAAATTAGATAAATTATTAGAATATTTAAGCGAAATTAAAACAATAGAGAAAAAGGAATTTCTTTCTAACTATAAGAATTATTTTACTGCTCAGCGAGCCTTAGAGATTTGTATAAACATATGTATCGATATTGGAAATCATATTGTTTCACTTACTAATAAAGAAAAACCTGAAACTTTTACAGATATTATTAAAATTTTAGCCAAACATGAAATAATAAGTCCTGGTTTAGAAACACAACTTACAAAAATGGTGAGATTCCGTAATTTATTGGGGCATCTCTATTTAGAAATTGATAACGAAATAATTTATAACATACTACAGGTAAATCTAGATGATTTCAGTTCTTTTAAAAAAGCAGTATTAAATAAATTCAAAGAAGATTTAATAGGAAAATAATAGAGTTCCTGCTAAAGCAAAAATTCATTGATTTTAGGAGACATAGATATTCTTTTTATAAAAATCTCGTTTACTGCGCTTCCGAGAGCAGCGGGATATAACTCTAATATTTCGCTGGTTTTAGCGGCTTTATACAACATTTTCCAAATTTCTTCATTGGATTTTATAGTTTCTGAAAATCGAGTTAATTTCTGCTGTGCTGGATAGGATTGCCCCTTAATGACATAATAAGCCAAGAAAGTTTCAATAGGGTTGATAAGAATAGTAGTCTCACCAATTTTCATACGGTCTATCGATTTCGAGAATATCTTGGCACTAAAAGTATTGAAGGCAGACATGAATGAACTAAATAAGTCGTCAAAATCCAAATCATCCTTCTATAAGCAAAAGCTTATAGAACAATCTCCAAGCCACGAAGAAACAAAACTAATGTGTTATTCTTATGCAAAATCATTTATTGAGGAAATAAAAGCCCTTACCAAAGATTTTTAGATATCTCTTAAGATTACTTGTTAAAATTAAATATGTCTGATATTCCATATTTAGCATAGAGTTTTCGCTTAGCTTGTTTTAAGCTCATCACTTCTTCAAAATATCTTGGATTTGAAATTCCGTTAAAATTCTTAGCTTCCTCTTCTTTCGCTTTTATAATAGGTTTTTGTTCGATCTCATCAAAATCGATTTCAATTATGAGTTTTTCACAAATTTGATTCATCTTTTTTTCGCCTCTCTTTCTTTAGTTAAAATATATATCACAATAATTCTAAATATAGTTTGAGCATATAAACTTTTATTGGAGCCTGGGAGTAGTAATGGAATATCGCCTATATACAGGTTTTAATAAGCAATTCTTATATTTGAAAATAAACGCTTTATCGCGTTTATTTAATGGTTTTATTCATTCCAACTTAATAGAGCAAAATGTAATAAAATTAATTGAGAGATTTTTAAATAAACGATCCAATTTGTAATTTTTTAGAGTGCTTCAACTTACATCAACATATGTTTCTAACTTGGCAATTAAACCTTTAACTCCTGTAGAAGCATCAAACTTGATCGAGATTGCGCCATTAGGGCAAGCTTTTTCACATCGACCACAACCTAAGCATCGCTTTTGATTAACTTCTGCTTTCCCATTTATCATCTCCATTCCCTTAAAGACACATACTTCGAGACAATCACCACATCCAACGCAAACATCAAGATCAACCGTAACAGTTAATCCTTCAATTCTTCTAAAGATTTTTGGAGTCGAAGGCCCATGGGTAATTAATCTTCCATTCACACAGCAACAAGAACAACAGAAGCACATTGACATCATGTGTCCCGTAGGATTTATACTCCCCAGTAAAGGGATTAAACCGCCTTCAATTGCACGCTTAACGCGGTCCAAGGCCTCTTCCTTCGTCGTAAACCGTCCAGGTACATTCTCTCTCATACCCCATTCCAAATCTTCTAGATCAATATTTTTTGTTTCAGATCCTATATGCATGCAGCCTATCGAGACATCGTGGTGTTTACATTCATTTTTTAGTCGGCATCCACAGATATCTTCTACGACGATACCGTCCGCTTTATCTATAAAGTATTTAAAGACAGCATAAGGTATGACTTGATTTTCGAAGAATCCAAGCGAGTCGTTGATGGGTATGTAGGATCCATAAAATTTTTCTGCCTGTTCAGTTGCATCACCTCTAAGCTTTCGGAACATGGGCAATTTTCCCAAGAGAAAAGGATGATAAGCTTTATCCTCGTCAAATCTTGCAGTAGCAAAAGGAGCTTTTATAACTTTTTTCTTTTTTTTCCCATCGTCGGTTATTATTTCCTCCATTGAGGTGACATACTCGTATTCGATCACTCCTTTATAATCCAATTTGTGTATAGGGATATAGTATAGTGTTTCTCCTCTTAGAAGTTTACGAGCGGCATCGGGATCACTAATCGTTATCGTCATATCTGAATCATCTAAGAACTCACCAAATTTATAAGAATAATTGTCTTTTTCGTAAATTTGGTACGCTCTAAGATTTGCAATTTCCAAATTGAGTTTCAGTGAAAAATCTTTGATATCTTCTAGATAGATTTCATCTTGCTTAGTCACTTTCTCTTGCTCCTTGAGCATCTTTTTAAATAATGATTCTAATTCTTGATTGGTCATTTTATTCATCACTTTAAATCCAATTATGTTTATTTTTAATTTTAAGTAAGAGCATTATTCTTGCTTACTCAATTCAGCTTTCTTTTTCGCAATATTGAGATACATCTCTACCGTATTTTTTGCAGGAATCGTTTGGTCCTTTTCTTCTTTCTTGATCAACTCAATCGCCGTTTCTGGACAAGTAGGAACGCAAACGCCGCAACCAATACATCTATCTAAATTGATATTTGAAATGCCATCAATTATATCAACTGCATCCATTTGACAACGCGTTTCACATGTACCACACCCTGTACAAAGGTCTTGATCAACTTGAGCAAAATAATTTGACCCTAAAAATTGTGCTGGGGTATCTAGTTTTTTTTCATTGGCTAAAAGATTGCAACAACATCCACAGCAAGTGCAAATTGACATGGGTCTCTGTGAATTCCCTGCTTGAAGTACTAATCCCTCTCTTTCAGCTTGTTCAATAATCTTGAGGGCTTCTTCTTTAGAAATGACTCGACCTAAGCCTCGGTCTAAGTAAGCTTGACCAGCAGAACGAAAACTCAAACAAGACTCTCGTAAATCAGTTTTTTGACAACTTTTACCGATAATATCATTTTTTTTCCGACAGATACATTCATTAAGTACAATAGGTTCGCCACAATTATCAATATAATGTCGAAAGTCATCATAATTCGCAATACTCCTCTCAATTCCAATTTCTTTTTCTATAGGAATTGTTCTTAATTGTGGAATTTTCGTTTTATTAAGTTCATCCATAAAAGCCTCTTCAAAATATTGATCCACATCATGGATGAAATCTTCTGTCATTTTATTCATCTGGAATTCATAAAATCCGAGCATGAAGGGAGTCGCGGCATAATATTTGATATCGATACCTTTTTCATTCCGAAGAGCTCTGATAATCAAACCGAGTTTATACATCTCATCAAGAATTTCTTCGAGTTTTTTTAGAGTATATGATTGGTTATCAATACTTTTATATATCTCATGAAGTGGTTTAGGTTTGAAACCTAGTTTTGAACCAATAAGCGCTTGTTCTGGAGTAAATATCTTTTTTAAGATTCTAATTTCAACACCCGATTCTGTTGCTGGAAAACTTATGGGTAATTTATCTAAAGCTTTCTGTAACTCTCTATAAACATCATTATCTGATTCAATCATAATTTTCCTCTTAATATAAAACTATAATTCGTACTAGCGATATAAATAGTAAGATGAAAGGGAATCATTTTAATCCCTAGCACATTAGTTTTATTAATTATTACAATTATTATAAAATCTCTTATTAATAAAAAGTTTCGATAACGTTTTAAAATTCTTCCACTAAAGAACAAGAGCCATTAAAACTTAAAGATTCTAAGCTTATGTGTATTGTGTCCACTTATTCGAAGATTTTATATTCAAATAATTCATATCCATTATTAATCTAAAACGGGAATAATGAGTCTACAAAATGTCTAAAGAAAACTCTGAGCTTGAGAATTATTTTAAAAAAATGTTAGAAAATCTGGAAGATTCTTTAGAAAAAGATATAATTCTACAAGAGGATCTAAAGGACTTTGTCCTGGATATCCAGTGGGATATTTGTGGAGTTAAAGGATTTCAAAAGTTCAATAAAGGAGAATATTCTTATAAATTTGGGGAAGAACTTGACAATCCAGATGTAATTTTAGAAATTAAAGACATAAATACTGCTTTTAAACTTCTAAACAGTGAAATCGATAATTTTAATTACCTATTTTATAAACGGAAGGCAAAATTCTATTATATAGAAAAGTGGGAGCCGATTAAGGTAGGTGAGGAGAATTTGAAAACTAAGAATCTTAAATTGCTTTTAACTATGCACTATACAAAAGGAGTATTCTACCATCCCTTTACTATAACTCGACTTCCAATCTTTAGAAACATAGTGGAAAAATGGTATAATCCTAAAACCACCGACGGATCTTATCTCCCAATTAATGAATCACTAGGAACATATGAGGATAAAGTCTTACCTCTAAAGGTACTTGAATATTTTATCAATAAAGCAGAAAATTTTCTTATGTTTCATTATTGTGGCTGTAGGGTTTATAATCAATGCCAAGATCATGACCATTCAATTGGTTGTATGTATCTAGGTTCAGATACATTAAATGTAAAGAAAGTCTTTCCAAAGATCACTCCAGAACGAGCTCATTTTGGAACCAGGGAAGAAGCAATGGATAGAGTAAAAAAAGCCTATGATAACGGTCTGATTACGGTTATTGGAAGGCTAAAACTAGAATCAGAATCAATGGGTGTACCTGATAGAGGCCATTTTATGACATTATGTTTCTGCTGTCCTTGTTGCTGTATCAACGGAAAATGGCGATATGGAACCACAGAACTTTCGAATCTTATCCAGAAAGTTGAAGGAATCTCAATAAAGGTTGATGAAGAACTTTGCGTAGGATGTGAGGAGTGCATGAAAGTCTGTGTTTTTGATGGAATGATGATTCAAGATGGAAAAGCTAAAGTCAATCAAGAAAAATGTTTAGGTTGCGGTCGATGTGAACGAGTCTGTCCAAATGGAGCTATAACAATAAGTCTGGATGATCCTAAGAGGATTGAAGAGTTAATACGAAGAATTGAAGCAAGTGTAGATGTTTCCTAATCTTTACTATAATTGATTAATAAATGAATAGGTATGAAGATTAAAAGTATTGAAACCTATACGAAAGAACCAATAAGCATAGTTCGTGTGCAAACTGATAGTGGGGCTGAAGGATGGGGGCAAATTTCACCTTACAATGCGGATATATCTGCTATGGTAATGCATCGTCAGATCGCACCCTACGCTATTGGTGTAGATGCTCTAGATATAGATAATCTTGTAGATAAGTCTATTGAAGAAAATTATAAATATCCTGGATCTTATGTATGTCGGGCATTAGCAGGTTTGGATACCGCACTCTGGGATTTAAAAGGGAAGCTGAAAAATGAAAGTGTTTGCGAACTTTTGGGAGGAAGTCCTAAACCATTTCCAGTATATGGATCAAGTATGAGACGGGATATTACTCCTGAAGATGAAGCTAAGCGGTTAGTTAGATTAAAAGAGAAATATGGGTATAAAGCATTTAAAGTACGAATCGGGAATGTCTGTGGTCATGATAAGGATATATGGCCCGGGCGTACTGAAGGATTGATTCCAAGGATAAGAAAAGCTTTAGGTAATGAGATTTCTCTTCTGGTAGATGCCAATAGTTGCTATACACCTCAAAAAGCCATTGAAGTAGGGCAGATGCTTCAAGAGTTTGGTGTCGAACACTTTGAAGAACCTTGTCCTTATTGGGAGCTCGAATGGACAGCGGAGGTTAGACGTGCATTAGAAGTTCCTATAGCAGGAGGAGAACAAGATTATGATTTACAACAATGGAAAAGAATTGTAAATCTTCCAGTAGTAGATATCGTACAACCAGATATTTGTTATATGGGTGGTTTAAGCCGTGCTCTCCGTGTAGCTAAGATGGCAGAGCACGCTGGCTTACCTTGCGTACCACATTCAGCTAATCTATCTTTAGTGACCGTCTTCACTTTACATATGATGGGTGCAATCTCTAATGCTGGTCCTTATATCGAATTCATGATCGAACCAATGCTATGGCTCAACAATTTATTTACACCCTCGCTTGTAGTAGACGATGGCACGGTTCAAATTCCAGAAGGTCCAGGATGGGGGGTTGAGATAAATAAATCTTGGCTTGAAAATTCCAAACGCCAGATTAGTAAATAACAATAAATTTCTAAATTGAGTAAAAAGTTATTAGATATTAATAAAAAATAAAATATACATAAAATTTGATGGAGTATGTTTAATTTAGACGCATTTGAAATAATAGATATTTCTCATACTGTTGTTCCTGGTGAAGATGCGGATCGACCATTCGCAATTCAAAAAGCACTATTACAAGATAAAACTTTCCGTTATGATATTCTAAAAACCCACTCGCATGTGGGATGTCATGTTGAAGTAGCTGCTCATTTTTATGAGAATGGTAAAACCATAACAGAATATTCTTTAGACCGGTTTCATGGTCCAGGATTACTATTATCAGTAAAAGAAATGGCAGTTGATGCAAATTACTGCGAAAAATCAATTGGAAATACTATTCAAGAAGGAGACATAGTAGTAATTAGGAATGATACGGGGCTACAGCTAACAAAACAGCAATTATACTTGGAAGGTGAGGATAGGCTTCCTAAACTCTCTCCTAGTGCTGCAAATTGGCTTGCAAAATACAAACCAAAGCTTTTGGTTTTAGATTATATTCGTTTTGGAGAAAATATTGAAGAAACGAGGCAATTTCACGATATTTTAATGAGCCTTGATGTTAATTTTGTGGAATTTGTAGATAATTTGGATAAAATCACAAAAGAACGTTTCTATGTCATGGCATTACCATATAAAGTTCAAGGATTAGATAGTAGTTTTTGCAGGGCAATTGTTATTCAAAAAAAATGAAGGTGAATAGCGAATAAATCAACCATTCCTTCAAAAATCTGATATTTTTACCGGACAAACTGAGGGATATTACACATATAGAATCCCTACTATAATTGTATCGAATAAAGGAACTATTCATACGTTTGCCGAAGCTAGAACGTCGGAGAATGATTGGGCAGCAAGAGCAATAGTCATGCGGCGCAGTTTGGATGATGGAAACACATGGGAACCAATGAAAGTAGTTGTTTCAGATGAGAGAAAGGCAATTCATAATCCAGTAGCAATTGTAGACAGAAACTCAAATATTATCCATTTTCTCTATTGTTTTCATTACAAGAGAGCGTTTTATATGCAAAGTAAGGATGATGGAGAGACCTTTTCTTCACAAGTAGAGATTACTCACGCATTTGATGCATTTCAAGCGGAATATCCATTTAAAGTTCTTGCCACTGGCCCAGGACACGGAATTCAACTTGAAAATGGAAGATTAATAGTTCCCATTTGGTTATCACCAAAACGTATTCATCGACCTTCTGTTGTTTCTGTGATATATTCCAATGACAATGGGAAAACTTGGCAACCTGGTGAAATAATCAAAGAATCTCTTGTAAATCCAAGCGAAAGTCAAGCAATACAATTAGCTAATGGAGATGTTCTATTAAATATTAGGAGTGAGACAGAAATAAGCAGAAGAGCAATATCATTAAGCAAGAATGGTGTAAATAATTGGTCAAGACCGGTTTTCGATCAAGCGTTAGTTGAGCCCACATGTTTTGCAAGTATAATTCGATTTACATTAGCTGGGAAACATGATAAAAATAGAATAATATTCTCAAATCCGGATTCATTAGAAGGTGAACCAATGCCGTTTAACATTCGACCTCGCAAAAAACTGAGCATTAAACTAAGTTATGATGAATGCAAAACTTGGCCAGTTAATAAAGTTTTAGAACTTGGAATAGTGGGGTATTCAGATTTAGCGATTGGGAGGAATTACACAATATATTGCTTCTATGAAAGAGGAACCCAAACAAAAAGTTATTTTGATTCTTCTTCTTTATGTGTTGCGCGATTCAATTTAGAATGGCTATCAGATGGTCATGATACTAAAAAAAAGCTAATCATATTCAAAAAAACTGCTAATAGGGATAGGTTCATATTCCCCTAACTGACATCGACAGAGGACTCTATACGAGCAATCATTCTATCCACACCATCCTCCTCGATGGTGATGGTTATCGCTCCAGTCGGGCATACTCTCTCGCACCTTCCGCAGCCTTTGCAGCGGTTCTTTCCCTCCCGATCTATCACAGCTACGTGGTCGATGACCTCCATTCCACCATATATGCACACCTCAAGACATTTTTCGCAACAATTACAGAGATTAGGGTCGACAGTAACCGACACGCCTTCCATCTTTTTATGCCACCCCCTCAAATACTCTGGCGAGTCCTTACCTCCCGCTTCAACACAGCAGCAGGGGCAACAGAAACAGATGTGCATCAGATCACCCTGTTCAGGCAGAGCTCTATAGACAATCGTATCGGATTTGACTCTACCCAGAGAAGGTAAGAGACCAGCAGCAATAGCACGTTTTGATCGTTCTAATGCCTCTTCTTTGGTACCGATCCTCCCAAAGGTCTGCATTCTCAAGGCCCCCTTGCCCAGAGCCATGCATCCGATGGACTGGTCATAATTCTGGCAATTAGCGAGCGTTCTACATGGGCACATATTAAAAATATAGACGTGACTTGCCTTGTTTATGAAGTATTCAAGAACTGCAAGAGGTATCAACTGGTTCTCGTACGTCCCCAAGGACTCATTGATTGGAATGCGAACATCGTTCGAGTTCTCGGGATCTGCAGTTCGCACCATAATCGGCCGAAATATGGGAATTCTCAACAAGCGAGCAGATAAACTTCTTTGCTTGACAGGGCCATTTTCTTTTGAAGAACTAAGCCTAGGGGCATTACCGGGGGCAAAACCAGTTAGCTTTCCTATTTTCTTTTCCTTCATTTTCCCGTCGGGACCCTTCATGCCAACCATGAATTTAGTCCCCATAAAGGCTGGCCAATGAATGATTTCGTCGTTTAGGAACTGGTACGCCAGATCAAGATCAGTGCACCCTAGTACCAAAGTCGGATCTTCAACTTCTTCATCGATCTTGAATGAATATTCTGTTTCATCGAAAATTTGATATCCCTTTATAGGACCAAACTTCCATTGCACTATTTCGTGGTAATCTTTCATATCCTCTTCGTAGAACTCATATTCTTTTGCATATTTCGCGGCATCTTCTAACATTTTCACGAAGAGTTTTCTAATTTTAGCTTCTTTCTCATCCATAATTACTACACTCCATTATTTCATCTATTCTAAATTTTCTGATACGTACTTTCCATACTTAAGTATCAATGGATATAATATATATACATTATTATAACGGATATATAATTTCTCAGAATCCACCTACTCGTATCCAATATTCTTGAAAATTAAATTAAAAAAAAATTGATATAAATCATTAAAATCCGAGTTCTTGCATCTTAGCCTTATTGCTTAATAACCTTTCTTGGGTTAGGGGGAAAAACTTCCAAATAATTAGAACACCCGCTAGTAAAAATAACCCTGGAATGACTCCCTGAAGAAGACGGATACCTATAAGTACTAAATTTATATCACCGCCAGCCGCCGTAACTGCTGCTAACATATCCGCATAAGTATCGTTGCCTGCTATAAACCCTGTTGTATCGTGGACGAATGCGATAACAAATTCATCAATTGATGCAATAAGGCGACCAAGTAATGCAGAAATTCCGAAGAGAACCGCTTTTTGATTTTTTCCCATCTTAACAATAACATCCTCGGTCACACTCGGACCGATTATAGTGTATACGTATGAGTTTACACCTCCCTGAGCGAGTCCGAGAATGAATGCCATGATCATTATATCAATTAGTCCCTGAAAAAATGTCAATGGAAATAACGCAGCACATGATAGGAAACCCGCAACCACGAGAGCTTTCTTATTATTGTTTATTTTTCGGATAAATTTGACCCACAAAGGAATAGATATCAAGCTACCTATGAGATTTAACCCTAAAATAACAAGAAACATATCTCCACCAACTTGTAAGACAAAAGTTGTTATATATATCATGTTTGTTACGACAAGGGAGATATATATTCCATTAAACATTCCAAATATAAACCATACCATAAAAGTTCTCGATTTTATAGCTTCTTTAAAGACTTTAAAAAAATTCATTCGTTTCACAGAATCGGGTGAATAATACTTATCAATCATTATTTTGTCCTCACGGTTACCAGAAAGAGATAAAATACCGAAAAAAAGGGCTATTACGGCGATTATCGCTCCCATTATGCTATAGCTGGCTCTTGGATCGCCAGGAATCATATCAGTAAAAAGAGGAGGTAATAACATTCCAAGGACAATAGCCAAAATGTCGAGAGGTGCATAATATTTTGTGAATCTTCGACGCTCGTACTCCGAACGAAATTTTTCCATTTGAACTGCCTTGTAATTAATATTCACAAGTGTGCCAAAGGTGTCAAGTAAAACCAATGTTAATAATAACCAACCAAAAGCAGCCCCAGGATTTGTAGAACCATCGATTGTACTTGGGACTGAAAAGAGAAGATAGACAGAAATGGCCCAAGGGAGGATGCCTATGACGATCCATGGAAATCGTCTTCCCCATCTTTTCGTAAATCTGAAATTCCTATCGATTAAATAACCAAAAACAGGGTCATTAATTCCGTTATATATTAGAAAGATAGTCATGGCAATAGCGATTAATGTTGCATCTAATCCAACAACAGCTTCATAATAGAAAATGGTAAATCCTTGCACAGCACCTATTAATGTAGAACAAAGAAGACCGAAAGCATTTGAAAGAAAGGTCCATCTTGAATGTCTTGTTTCAAGAGATTCAGTAAAATTGATTGTCTCACTCATTTGAATCAAAATTTATTTTTATTTATATATTTGGTTTTACAAGTATATAAGCATATGTTCATGAATTTAGATTTGGTTAAAATCGATTTATAAATGCCCAATGGAAATAGTTTTATTTTTATTTAGACTTAGGATAGTAACTAAATTTTAACACAATATTAAGTGATACTATGGTAGATAAACCAAAAATCGAATCAGTCTTTTTAGAAATGTTGAAGGATCAAGAGAAAGCAGCACCGAATGACAAAATTTATGAGAAAGATATGGAAACTGTTGGGGAGTTACAAGTTCAATGGAAATTACCTTTTAAAATTCGAGGATCTCAAATCTTTAAGAAGGATTCAATATCTTACAAGTTTGGAGATATTTTAGAGAATCCTGACATTACATTGATAATTAGGGATAAAGAGTTAGCTCTTCGATTCCTAAAAGGGGAGATTTTTGAATTTGATTACGGACCGGCTTATGGTGGTAATTTTAAAATACATTACACGGATTCATGGAAGATAATCGAAACAGAAACGGGCAAAAAGAACGTAAGAAGTAATAAGCCTTTTATAACTGTTCGATTTAATAAAGAGAAGGACTATCATCCTTATATGCTATCAAAATTACCCATCCTTCGAAAATTGGTGGCAACACGAATGTCTGACGACGATATTGGATTTTTCATCCCAATAAATCAGTCTCTTGGGACGTATGAAAACCAAGTTATTCCTTATGTTGTTTTTAAACATTTCATTGAAAAAGCAAGTAACATCGTTATTTTGAATAAATGTGGCTGCAGAGTCAGTAAGAACTGTCAAAATCACGATCATTCGATAGGATGCTTAAATATGGGTGATGATACACTAAATTTGCCGATTGATGAAGAGAGAAAACATGTTGCAACAAAGGAAGAAGCCTTGGAACATGTGAAAAGAGCCATAGATGATGGTTTGATTCCATTAATTGGAAGAGCCATGGATGAGGCTGTAGGAGCAGGTATTGAAGATACAGGAAAATTCATGTCAGCATGTTTTTGTTGTCCTTGTTGCTGCGTTGATATTCCAATTATGAAATACGCTACAAGCAAACTTAGATTTATAAAGAAAATAGAAGGGCTTAATGCAGTGGTCGATGAAGAAGCATGTGTTGGATGTGGAGATTGCATTGAAGCTTGCGTTTGGAATGGGAATGAAATGATAGATGGCATTGCACATATTACGGATCGATGTCTTGGTTGTGGAAGGTGTGTGGAAGCCTGCCCTAACGGGGCAATCTCTATATCATTTAATGACTTAAACAATATTGATGCGTTAATTGAAGAATTAAATGCTCACGTTAAAGTAGATTAATCTAGGAAAAGGAAGAATATATAGATTTTATAAGCTAAATAGTATTGATATATATAAATTTAATTAATTTAAGAGTTTTTCTTATGGTTAGTGTTAAAAATGTTGAAAATGTAATGGTTTACAAGGATTCTGAATTAGCACACGCATGTAATCAAGTCAGTATTGTATTACTTCAGAATGGAGAACTATTCCTGGGATTTAATGAAGAAAGGTATCCAGTTCATGCTGATAGTGGCCAATCCTGCTTTATTAAATCAAAGGATGGAGGGAAAACTTGGAATGCTTCTGAAAAGAAAGTAATATGGCCTTATACTGAGAATAAAGGGAATTGGGATTGTGCTTTTTCCCAAATTTCAGATGGGACAATCTTGATGCACACGAGAGTATGTAATTTCATCGCACCTAGAGGAATAAATTATGATGGTGATCAATCATTAGGAATGCCACCTCCAGGGATGCCAGAACGTCTAAAAAGGCAAACTGGATACGTTGTCCTCAAATCTAAAGATTATGGTGAGACTTGGACTGATCCTATTGAAGTAAACACTAGTCCAGTCGCAAACTCATCATTGAGTGCGTATGCTTGTGGAGGATCTGGAGCAGGACATATTATCGAACTTCCTGATAGAGGATTACTAATGCCTCTAGATGGGACAATGTCAACAAATCGTGAGGTTGGATTGGGTAATGAAACATCCCGTTGCTTTCTCCTAAGATCGGATGATGGAGGTGATAATTGGGAGTATTGGTCTACTGTTGCATTTGATCCCGCTAGTATTATTCATTTTATGGAACCTGGAATGACAAGGCTTAATAATGGTAAATTAATTTGTTTCCTGAGGACTCAACATAAACCTAATCGGCAAGATAATTTGTGGTTTACATGGTCAGATGATGATGGAGTTACTTGGAGTCTTCCAAAGAAAAGTCCTCTCTGGGGATATCCTGCTGAAGTTTTGCAGTTAAATAACGGACGCGTTTTAGTAGTTTATGGATACAGAAAAGATCCTTGGGGCGTTCGTGGTTGCATTTCAGATGATGGTTTGAATTGGGATATTAAAAACGAATTTACAATTAGAGAAGGTGGAGTGCCTGTTCCAAAGCCTGGGAAGGGTGATCGAACAGTTCAAGATATGTTAATAATGGCTCAATATTGGCATATTGGATATCCAAGTGCTACTCAATTAGATGATGGGACAATAGTCGTTGGTTATCATGAATATAGTGATGATGAACAACCCATACAATATTTGATGTGTACTCGTTTTAGGCTTTGAGCTACAATACAACCTATTATTTTATTAAACAATTTTTTATAAAGAATCCATAATTCTCTTAAAAATACCAAAAAAAATCAAATTTGATAAAACTAATATGTCAGTTGTTGGAATAGACAAAGATAAATGTTCAGGTTGTAGACTATGTGTTCAAGAGTGTGGTCGTGGATATTTTTTCATTAATGATGAAGATCAGGTTCTTTTTAACGAAGGATTAAAAATATGTAACCTTTGTGGCCATTGCATAGCAATTTGTCCTGAAGATGCCATTTTGACTAAGGGTCTCGATGATGTTGAAAGATATTCTGGTATCGATTCCCCAGAAAATATCGTTGAAAATGAAAAATTACTTAAACTTCTTCGTGCCAAACGATCAATTAGACGCTACAAAAACAAAAAAGTTCCAAAGGAACTGATAGAAAAGATTTTCGAAGCAATGAGATACGCTCCTAGTGCCTCAAATGCTAGAGCATGGCGTTATGTAATTATATCTGATCCCGAAAAAATCCAAAAACTGAATGATGAAATTATTAAGGTGAACTACGCTTACATGGGTTTCCAGTCACCAGAACAAGCTCAGAAGCATTTAAAATCTATAGGGAGGAGTATTTTTCACAAGGCTCCTCATATAATTGTGCTATATTATAGGATCGTTGAAAAGAGTTCTGTGATGATCGGATTACGGGCGAATGATGCTGGGATCGCCCTAACATATGGAATGTTAGAGGCTGAAACTCTTGGTCTTGGAACTTGTTGGATTGGAATGATTCAAGGTTCTGTCCCTATGAATAAGGAAATTTTAAACATCTTAGGAATTAAGGGTATGGTGCTTGGAGCTTTTACTTTGGGTTATCCAGCTGTAAAGTATCGGAGAACTGCCCCCCGTCCACCACTTAAGATAAAAGGATTGAATACCTTTTAATCCTACTTAGGTTTTTTTACTCTAACTTCTTTTATTCGAAATAAGAATATTAAATCGAAAAATAATCTACAAAATCCAGAAATTAAGAATAGAGTTTGGAAAATACTAAAGAAGATAATTGGGACTATTTGTAAAAGAAAACTTCCTAAGAGGCCTCCAAAAAGCACCCCAATTCCCAAAAAGAGATTAAAATACGCAACATAGAACCCTCTTTGTTGAGTAGGAATGTTATCATAAATAAAGTTTGAGGCGGCTAAATTAACTCCCGTCCACGCAAACGCAGAAATTAATTGTGGACCAAAAATCAATTGTAAAGGAGTATTTAGAAATATCCAAAGAAAGGGAATTATTGGAAGTAAAAAACCACCAATCCTCAATACTAACGCATTACCATATTTATCAGATATATATCCTATTAAAGGATAAAAAAGAATGCTAAGGAGTGGCATGGATAAATTTACAGACACATATTCTATATAATTGAAGTTTAAATCATCTAACATATAATATCCTATGAATACTGCTGCGATGTTAACAGAAAATTGAAGAAATGTTATGTATAAGGTAAATATTCCGAAATTGTTCTTAGGGATACTTTTTAGGAATTTTAAAAGACTCAAATAAGACTGCCTTTCAATTATAAAAGGAGGGTAATAATGTCGTGCCAAAAAAATTGCTGAAATTATTCTACTTATAAAAGCGACAAAGAAGATAATAGAAAAACCGATGAATAAATTTTCCGTAATTTTGAACTGTTCAAGTAGAAATGAAGCTAATATAGTTACGCTTATAGAAGAACCAGTAATTAACAAATTTCGTTTCGAAAAGTAACGACCCCGGTAATTTTCAGGTATAATATCTCCCATTAAGGAAAACCAACTTGGTCCTGCTGTTGACCCAAAAAAAGAATAGAGAAAATAAAATACTATTAAAAATATTGGAAGTAAAGTAAGTAACCAATTGTTCAAAGCAAAAATCCCTAAAACCATAATCAATGGCCACATAAATGCTTGAAGAAATACTCCCTTTATGACAAGACTTCGCCGCGAACTATTTTTCATTCGGTTAGAACCAAATATTTGACCAAAAGGAGAGATTATTCCAAGAAGGGCCCGTAGAATTCCCATCTGAGTAGGATTCATTTGTAGGCTGAGGGCATAGGGTGTCATAAAATGATCACTTAAAGTCTGGGAAAGACCTCCAAAATAGCCTTCTTTTATTGAAAGAGACATTGTTCTTGTCTTGTGGTCTTTATCTTCTTGTTCCGTTAAGGTTAACCCATTCTTTTCAGCATTACTTCCTTCTTTATTATGTCTATTCCACAATTTAACCCGAATATTTATCAACTTCAATTCAATTAATTAATCAAAATTAGATTTATTTATATCAACTATATCTATTACTATCTTACGACTCTTAATCTCTAGTGAGGAGAATACGATTGTTCCTTTTCCAGTGTGATCTAGAGACTGTATATAAGCAAGCAACCGACCTTTAAAGGCGTTCTGTTCGGATTCTTTATAATTTTCAGTATTGTTAACATTAGCGTCTTCCATCCCCAATAATCGAATTGGTCCACTTACCTGACAACTTATTCTATTCTTTGCTGAATAGACTAAAATTCCTTTTACATCGGCAATAACCACTTCAAAATGAGCAATATCTTGCTTGTTTGCCCTTAATTTCATTTTATCGCTTCTAACAATTAATTGACTAGGTTCTCCCGCAGTTTCTAGCTTGTAAAACACAATATCTTTTCCATTATTTCTGCCAATAGCTCTCAATTCACCAGCTTTGAAATTTATATCCCAAATGAGTTCTCTTTCTGGTGCTTCAGCTAATTTTTTAATACCCATTGATATGTTATTAAGGAATAGTTCGACTTCTTGACAATTAGAGAATGCAGTAACTTTTAGCAGTTGATTATTACTCCAATTCCAATGGGGATGGATAGTGTGATGTGCGCGTATATACTTATTATCCTTTCTTGCTTCAGAAACTCCAATGAACACCATAGGCTTGTCACTCCACAAACTTTGTCGAAAGAAGTATTCTGGTTTTTTATGCCCCGCTAGATCAATTAAACCACTTATTGAGTTACGCATGGGGTATCTAGCTGCTTCACCTAAATATTCAATACCAGTCCATAAGAATTGCCCCATTACATAATTATTTTCTATGACTGCCTGCCAAGCTTGTAGAGTCATACCATTTTCGCTACCATAAATAATTCGCTTTGGATATTTAGCGTGATCAGCATCGTATCGATATTCTTGATAATTATACCCTACTACATCTAAAGCATCTGCGTACCCAATCTCGTTGCTCATAAGTACGGAAGCCAAGCCTGCTGTAACTGGTCGATTATTATCGTATTTTTTAACAACACTCACAAGATCTTTTGATATTTCACCTAATCGGTCAGCATGAGGTAATATATCATCAAATTTAGCATTGGTTTGAGGATTCTTTTCTGTATTTAGAATTTCATGACTATAGGGGTCATTAGGGTAATCGATTTCGTTTCCAATACTCCACATAATAATACAGGGATGATTACGATCTCGTAATATTTGATCACGCAAGTCAATCTTAGCCCATTCTTTGAAATACTCTGCATACCCATCTTTGCCTGGTTTTCCAATATTCCAACCCTTTATCCACTTTTTCTTAGGGGCTTCCCATTCATCAAAAGCTTCATCAATCACAAGAAATCCCTTTTGATCGCACAACTCGTAAAAATCAGGAGCAAAAGCGTTATGGCTTGTACGGATGGAATTACAGCCCAATTCTTTAAGAACATTCAAACGACGATTAAGAACATCTCTGGGAACCGCAGCACCCAAGCATCCCGCATCGTGGTGCATACATATCCCTTTTAACTTAATATTCCTTCCATTCAAAAAGAAACCATCCTTAGCATCAAACCGTAGCACTCTAAAACCAATAGTCGTCTCTACCTGGTCTAAAATTTGCTTTTCATCTTTAACAATAGTTATGAGAGTATATAATTCCGGAGCATCAATATCCCAAAGTTTTAGATTTTCAACTACAATTTTTCCGTTTACTGTTAATTCCTTATTAGGTTTTATTTCTAAGGAGACTTCAGTTTGTCCAATAATTTCTTTATTATAGTGAAGTTCATTTATAACCGTAATTGAAGATAAAGTAGCCTTTTCATTTCTTAACGAGACATCAAAATCTACAATACCCTTATTACCCATTAAGTGTGGTTGAGTACAAACTCCCCAGTGCTTGACATAAATTGCGTTAGTAGTTATAAATTTGACATTCCGATATATTCCAGAACCAGTATACCATCTTGAATCAATATATTTAGAGTGATCAACCTTAATAGCAATTACATTCTCTTCCCTAAAATTAAGATATGAACCAAGATCGTAATAAAAAGAAATGTAACCATTAGGTCGCTTACCAAGACTTACTTCATTAATCCATACTTCACTATTATTATATATACCCTCAAAGTACATTATATATCTTTTCTCGTCATCATCTTTCGTAATTTTAAACCGTTTTCGATACCATCCGATACCCCCTGGAAGATATCCAGTACCACTAGCCCACTTTTTATCAAATGGGCCCTCTATGCTCCAATCATGTGGTAAATCAACTTTACGCCAATTTTCATCGTTATAATTAATCCGATGAGCATTAACAACATCTCCTTTAAAAAATTTCCATCCATAGTTAAAATTTTCAACAAATCTTATTAACTCTTTATTAGGAGGTATCATAATGCATCATAGAAGGACAAATTAAAAAAAAATTAAGGGTATATATCTTTATGGTCATAAACTTTTTTCAGAATGCGTTCAAACCGTTCATTATCTTGAAATGGTTTTTTAATCATTTTTAAGCAATATTCCATTTGTTTTTCATTAGTCATAGGTTTCGAGTATAATTTTGTGGCAAACAACGAAAAGTCGCGTATTAAACAATCGAAAATCTGTTCAATTAAATCATTATCTTCCTCATATATCTCAGCATTTTCAAGAATAAGTTGACCATAAACAGCAAGAGTAAATAACTCGCCATTAATTAAGATAAAGTCAATATCTTGCCCTTGTTCTGGAGTAGGAGTTGCTTTTATGCACATTTCTCTAAAAATTTCAATTTGTTCGCTTAAAATGTTAATGTTTGGAAGATTATACTTTTCATAAGCAATTTTGTAATTATGGAAACGAATTTTTCCTAAATCTTGAGCAGATCCTTGGTTAAATAGGAAGGAATCGTTCCGATCATCAATAATTTTAGGCACATGAGGATATTTTTCAAATGGTACACCGATTCCAAAATAGTTGGGTAAGAATTTTACGATGAGTGCCATATTTACATGAGCAGTTCCCTCCAATTTTGGATTAGCACCAATATATGTCATTGCTCCTTGAAAATAAGTGTCTTTTTCATACCCTTTCGCTGCGATAATGTCATGTAGTAAATTTATAACTACTACTCCTTCAGTAGTCACCTTCATTTTAATAATAGGATTATACAATAGATATCTCCTGTCATTTTGTGATGCTGTTCTAATATAGTCCTTCGATCTTAAAGAAACAAGTTTCATCGCAATTAACCTGCAATAAGCATCCACAAAAAATTGTTTAATGTGTGAAAACTCAGTTACCGCGTGATTATACAAAATTCTATTTGAAGCATGGTTAATAGCTTCATAGAATGCGTGCTCACATATTCCAATACTGGACCATCCTAGCTGATATTTGCCTACATTCACAGCATTTAATGCCATATCCCACGCTTCTTGACCTTCAGCTAAGATCTCATCCTCGGTTATCTTATAGTCTTTAAGTGCATATTCAGCAACATAGTTTTGATTTTGTAATATATTTTTTATACAGTCATATCCTTTAATTTCATAATTTGCGACAAAGAAAACATAGCTACTTTTATCTTTCCTTGATTCGGGATAACGAAGAATATTTCCATCTTTATCTGCAATTTTTCCAAAAGTCGATGTAAATGCTGCTGTTTGACCATTGCCAATATAATATTTACTTCCATTAGCTAGATAAGTTCCATCTTTTTGAGGAGTCAACTTCATTTCAGAAGAATATAAATCGGCTCCATGTTCCTTCTCAGAAAGCCCAAAAGCAAAAATTCCTCCATCAAGTAGAGCTTGAGCAGTCCGTTTCTTTATTTTCTCATTTTTACTCATCCAGATAGGACCAAGCCCCAAAATACTCACTTGCCATGTATACCAATAAGGTGGACCATAAAAGCTGGTAATTTCATTAAAATAACAATTACGGTTAGTATCCCAATAAGCATCTGGATTTTCATCTAAAGCATATTCAGATGGAGTTAAAAGAGTGGAAAAGATTTTCTCTTTCTTTTGAAACTCAATAAAATCTTCATACCAGACACATGAAAAGTCATCTTCAAGTATCTTTTCCAAACCTTTTTTTTCAAAGAATTTTATGGTTTTCATCATAATTTCCTTCGATTTCTCATCAAGTTCTGAGAAATCTGGATTTTTAGGGTTAAACAATTTTATCATAATTAACACTCATTACTATTATTTCGTTTAAATTTAATTTTTTTAAAAAGAAATTTTAAGATTGAGATTCAAATTTACATCTCTCGCAATTGTCTGCGTAAAATTTTACCAACCATAGATTTTGGAAGATCATCGATAATCTCAATAATTCTCGGATATTTATAAGGACTAATATTTTCTTTGCACCATTCTTGTAAACTTTCCTTAGTCACCTTTCCAATATAATCTGCTTTTAAGGAAACATATGCTTTAATAGTCTCACCGGTGCCATCTGGATGAGGTACGCCGATAACTCCCACTTCTCTAATCGCATCATTTTGATACATGAGATTTTCCACTTCTGCGGGAAAAACACCATGTCCTTTATATTTAATCATATCGCGTTTACGATCTTTTATCATCAAATACCCATCCTTATCAATACATCCAATATCAGCGGTATATAACCATATTCGGTCTTTTTCATCTTTTCTAAGTGCGTGATTTGTCTCTTCCTCATTTCCTAAATACCCAAGGGTAATTTGTGGACCAAAGGCGCAAATCTCTCCAAAATAATCGGGATTATTAGTACTTTCATCATCAGGACATTGTGGAACGAGCGTTTTTCCATCATCAATATCAACAATTTTAACAAAGGTATCAGGTAAAGGAAAACCAACGGTGTTAACTTTAAATTTATAGAATGGACCGATACAAAGACCAGAAGTAGTTTCACTTAAACCATAACCTTCTATGATAAGAGCTCCAGTCATTTCCTCAAAATCTTTCTTAACTTGCTCTGGTAGTGACGCACCCCCACTTATACCAGCCTTGAACTCTTTTAGTTTACCTTTAAACTTCACTGCATCTGGATCTTGATTAATTTGATTCCAGAGAGTAGGAACACCAGGCATATAAATCGCCTGTTCTTTCATTAATACCTCTAAAAGTTTCGCCTTTTTTTCAGGAGGTTGAGCAAATAAAATTAGTTTATATCCACTTATAATTCCACTACTCAACCCTGTTGATATGCCAAACACATGAGCGAGTGGAACGACTAATCCAACACCACCCTTCCCGCGAAACTCTTTGAGATCAGGTATCTGATTTTCCATCCATGTTCGTCCCTGTTCTCCATTGGCTGCGAGATTGAAATGAGTAAGCATTACGCCCTTAGGAATACCAGTAGTTCCTCCAGTATAAATTAGTGTAGCTACATCCTTCTTTGGATTAATTTTAACCTCAGGTAGATTTATAGGAATTCCATTTGAAAGAATTTCTTGAAATGCAATAAAGCTGATATTACCGACTTTATTGGTGGGCCACACTTTCATTTGGGGTATTTTCCCCAGAGCCTTTCCTAAAAGAGCTTTAATCTTAGGTAAATATTCTCCGATTCCAGTTAAAATAATATGCTTTAATGATGGCATTTTGCTTAAATCTTTTTCATGTAGATGGACCTCATATAATGAGTCAAGAATAATTAAAGCTATTGTCTTTGAATTATTAATTTGATGAACAATTTCAACAAATCGGTGCAGGGGAATAATCGGGTTTGCTGTTGCTCCAATGCGTTGTAATGCATAAAAAGCAATCACAAATTGAGGAATATTTGGTAAATCAATCCCAACAATATCTCCCTTTTTAATTCCTAGCTTGGAGAGTCCTGTAGCAAATTGATCAACTAACTCATCTAATTCTTTGTAGGTTAATCGGAAACCTTCAAAATAGATCGCTTGTGAATTAGGATATTGTTTGACTATATTACGAAGGACATCACCCAGAGATATTTCTTGATAATCAATATGCTTGGGTACACCTTCAGGCCAAAATTTGTACCAGGGAGTTGGTATGTCTTCATTCATTTTTTTTAACCTTATTTTATTTAGTTATTGTTATTAAAGTAGGAAAAAATTTAAATCATACCCAATGTCCATTAAATATCAGATTCTTGGATTTTCCAATAAGATTTTATGGTTATGGAATAAAGTTAGCACTAGAATTTACTAATATATCCAAATTTGATTTAATTTAAATTAAAAAATTGCTTAGATTTAGTTATCATAAAAAAATGCTCTTTTAATGAAGTTATAATAGAAGATAAAGATGATATATCACTAGTACTAAGAAAAATGATGAAAGATTGCAGATGAGTTGCTTTTAGAAGGATACTTTCTAGGATGGATATTAAAGATTTTGTTTTAATCATATATTAAGAGAGAAATCTTTTAGAAGGTCATGTATGATAATTGGAGTCCCTAATTCAATAGACTTTTGAGCAGCATAACCAACAACAATGGACCAAAATCCTTCTTTTCCTGTAGCAACAGATGTTTGCTTCCCCTCTATAGTATCGATGAAATACTTATGTTCGAAAAATGTTGCTCCACTATGCCCAGATTCTTCAATATATTTTGGATAACAAGGTTGTGATATTCTTGAAGCTGATTCCTCCCCAAACTTTAATTCCAGGTAGGTTTTTGGTTGAGTTCCCGGCAAATAATCAATGTTTTCATAACTGTGAAGGTAACCTTCATCACCACAGATCGTCAATTCTTCATAAAATTGGGGTGAAAACATACATAAATTAAAGTTTGCTTTAACACCATTTTCATAGTCAACACTTACTATCGCATTATCTAAAATGTCTGATTTTCTTCCATTATATTCAAATTCCTTGAAATTTACCGCCATACTTCCTATAGCATAAACCTTTTTTGGTCTAGATTGCGCAAATAAATTCATTAAATCAAAATAATGACAACATTTTTCCACCAATGTTCCCCCAGAATACTGGTTAAATTTGTTCCATTGATTTACTTTATCTAAAAACGGAAACCTGTATTCCGAGATGCTTATCATCTTGATATCACCTAACTTTTTATGTTTTAAAGCCTCATATATCGCTTCAACATACATTGCTTTAAATCTGTATTGTAACCCAACTTGAAACACTGAAGGATAGTCCTCAGCAATCTTATAAATTTCATAAGCATCAGGAATAGTTGTTGCCATAGGTTTTTCAAGTAGGATGTGCTTTTTTGACTTTATTGCTTCCTTGATAACTGAGATATGAGAGAAATTTGGAGTGGAAATTATTAACCCATCAACATCTGGATCCATACAAGCGTTTTTTAGGGTATCGTAAATTTTTAATTTTTGTTCAGGATCAATTTGAGAAAGTACATTTTGTGTTGCTGTAACACTTTTTGGATTAGGATCATATATACCATGAATAATAGCTCGACCTTCCAAATATGTTGTTCGCAGATGTTCAATTCCCATCATACCTGAACCTATGATATTCAATTTATATTTTGGAGAAATTCTAAATAAATATTTATCTTCTGGAGGCAAAATACTGAATCTTGATTGCCTTGCAAAATACCTATTATAAAATTCTTTACCGCGTTTTACCATTTATATCAATTTAATTAATATTTTTTGAAAATTTTATATCAGATTAATATTATAAAGTATAAAAAATTTAATATAGCTCAATTTTAAGCATTTTGGTCAGTTACATCGACTATAGATTCGATTTTAGCTATAAATTTCTCAATATAGTCTGGATCTTCTATATCAACCATTATCGCCCCATTTGGACATACATTTATGCATCTTCCGCATCCTATACATTGATTAGGATCAACAGCTACCTTACCATCAACAACTTTTCTAAATTTAAATGGACAAGTTTCTACACAAGTTCCACAACCAACACATTTCTCATAGTCGACCTTAATCTTCATACCCTCAATACTTCCAGGTTGATCTCCTGCCATGCTAGTATATACTCCATATTGACGAGTTTTTACTCCAATACAACAACATTCGCAGCAGAAACAACCAGATAAAAATCTTCCTGTATCCATAACCCCATGTCCATCTTCTGCTTCCGCGACATTTCTTCCTAATAAAGGAACCAATCCATCGTCAATAGCTTTTCTTAAATGTTCCAAAGCTTGTTCTTTCGTAGCAACATAACCCTCTTCGGGGGATAGAGCCATATTTTTAGTGTCATCTCCCATAAAGATACATCCTAACTCAATCGAGTGATTTTGACAGTCCCAACGTTCTCGACAGGGACAAGTTCGGAGGACAATATTACTTGCTTTATTGATGAAGTGTTCAAATACTTTATAGGGTACAATTACATTTTCAAAGTCACCCATTGGCAAATTAACTGAAATATAATGTCCATAATTCTCTCGTTCTTCCTTTTTCTCTTCTTCTGGTGCTTCAGAGGGTTTTATTTGCATCAAAGTACGAAAAAAGGGTAATCTAACTAGAGAAAAGCGGTTTTCATCTTGATTTTTAAATTGAACACTTATAACAGGGGTTTTAATATAAATGAGAAGATTATCGTTATCATCCAGACCAGGAGCGTAATTACTAAAGATTTTGAGTAAAAAGCGTTTTGCAAAATCCGGATTTTCGATTACAAGAGTGAGATCCGCATCTTTAATGTGTTTCCCAAACTCATAGCTATATTTAGTTTCTTCAAAAATCTGGTACGCAAGATTTCCATTTATATCCCAATTGACTTTTAAAATCTGTCCTTGTAAATTTCGGCGATAGAGTTCGTCTGAAGTATCTACAGGGTCTTTGAGCATTTTTTTCATTAGCATGACTATTTCTCCTTCTTGCACCGGGCCAAGAGGTTTAGGTTCATCGCGTAAACGTTTAGCTTGACGACTAGTGCCAAAATTCTTTACGATCGAATCGAATAAGGGTATTTTAGCCATTAAAACTTGCGCATTCTTTCTATTCGTAGATATGAAGAGGTCTTTTCTATTTATATGAAGGATATAATTTCTATCTCGTCCATTTTCAATACCTACTTTTTCCCCTCGGAGCAATTGCCTGATATATTCCATGTCTCTAAAATTAATTGAGAGATCGGGGTCTTCGAGATTTTCTCCTAATTTGGAAACATATTTATCTGGATTATAAATTTGATAACCTTTAAGTCCGCAAATATCTATATTAACTTTATAGGGCTCTTTAAAGCTTTTTTTGTATAGCTCATCCAAAGCATCAACATCCTTTAAAATAAATTTCATCAATTCTTCTTTTAATTTGTTATCGGGGAATTTGCTTAAATCTTTTATACTCATGTTCATCTTCCTCTTTCTTATTAACCAGAAATATCTACAATTTTTTCATATCGGTTAATAATTCCTTCTATAACCTCGTCGATATTCAAATTCTCATCAAATTTAATGGTAATAGCATCATTAGGGCATACTGCTTCACAATGCCCACAGCCTAGGCAATTTTCTGTATGTAATGATTTTCCATTTACAACTTTCAATCCATCATATACACATACGTTAAAACACTTCCCACAGTTCTCTACGCCTACACATTTCTTAGGATCGGTAACAAACGTAACTCCTTTCATACGTTTTACATAATTTTTATAATCAGAGTTGCCATATTTATATCCCGCAGCAACACAGCAACAAGAACAACAGAAGCAGAAATTCATTAGTTCATCGTCGTATTCCAAAACGTTATATAATCTAGCATCCCCCCGTAATTTTCCTAAAGCGGGAGCAAGTCCATTTTTAAGTGCTAAGCGGATGTGTGCCTTAGCTTCTTCTTTTGATGCATACCGACCTTCTTTTCCTGCTCCTGGTAATTTTTTTAAATCTAGATTATCAGCACCCTTTCCCATCCAAATGCATCCAAGTTCTTTATCGTGATTTTTGCAATCATTTGTCACACGGCATGGACAATCCCTTATAACGATTGTACCCGCTTTATCTATAAAGTAGTCCATCAATTTGAGGGGAATTACCTCGCTATCATAATCACCTACTTTGAGGTTGACCGGAATATACTGAGCTGCTTCAGTATCGAACCCACGAGGATAATTCTTTTTTCTATGAAGTTGCTTAAGTATTGGTAATCTTGTCAACCAACCATACTTTTTCACCTTCTGAAATAAAGGTGTATTTCGTTCAATCGGTTTTAGATATTTTTTCCTCAATTTATATCCACCTTAATTTTCTATTTTCGCATTAAATAGCCTTAAAAATATAAAATATTGTATTATTTAAATAAATGCCCATTGTCCATCAAAATATAAGAATATATTGAAAGTTTATTACAACCGGATATTTTTAATTAAAACTCCCTTTCCTTCAATAAGGTTGGTATCAGAACTCCCGCATTTTCGACAATGAAAAAGATTTCTTCCTAAATTAGGATTACCTTTAAGTAAAGATTCCTCAGTTATAGCTTTTTCATATTGTTCATATTCCTCCAATCTTCCTTCATTTGCAGCTTTTTCCTTCTCTTCATTAAACCAAATTTCTGATTTTTGTTTACAGGAATTGCAATAAAGCACACCCGGAGTCCTTTTAATATTTAGCACAGCATTTTCTGCAATGCTACCTTTTTTTAAGGTATTAAAAGCTTGTTGGGTGTAAACTTCGACAATTAAAGCAAAATCGCCTATTTCAAGATTGATTTCACTAAGTGATGTGGCGTTATTCTGTCTTGCCACTTCTAAACACTTCCTAAATATTTGATTCACCATAGAAAATTCATGCATTTTTTTAAGTCCTCTTTCTTTCTGGTTTTTCAGTTTTATTTTGTCATCAGAGTTTTTTGGAAAATAAACTTAGAAAATCCCTTGATTCATAATAAATATGGATTAGATATAAATTAACGTCTTATTTTAAATTAATTTTAATAAAAAATGTTATAGACTTTTTCTACGCTTAAATAAACTAACTCGTTGTGGAAATTTTATTCTTTTGGTCTTCTACATCGACAATGGATTCTATCTTAGCAATTAGTTCATCAATATAGCTTTGGTCCTCGATTTCAATGGAGATAGCCCCATTAGGGCATACATCCACACATCTCCCACAACCTAAACAAAATTCCGGTTCGATAGTTGCTTTCCCATCGATTATTTCTCTGCCTTTAAATACACATACTCCAAGACAGATCCCACAGCCAACACATTTCTCGGGATCAATTTTAACTTTTAATCCTTTAATTCTTTTGATCATATTTTCTGAGATAATCGCATGCGACGCATTTGAAATTGTTTTACCATTAATGCAGCAGCATGTACAACAAAAACAGCTTGATAAAAAGTGACCTGTATCTTTAATTGACTGTCCTTCCGTTTCTCCCACTGATCTTCCAATTAAAGGGATTAAACCATCCTCTATAGCATCTTTAACAACTTGAATGGCTTCTTCCTTTGATAATATCCGTTGGTTATCATGAAGTATCATATTCTTAGTATCATCACCCATGTACATGCAACCCAGAGAATGGTCATGATTTTGACAATTGTAATTAACTCTACATAAACAATGACAGAGAACGATGTTGCTTGCTTTCTCAATGAAGTGTTCAAACACTTTTAAGGGTATTACTTCATTCTGATAATCGCCCGCAGAGAGATTAACCGGAATATAGGAACCATATTCCTCGCCTTTTTCCTCTTTTTTACTTTCCTTCCGCATACTCTTAGAAAAGGGTAACTTCGATAGAACTAATGGACTAAGGTCTGGGTCCTTAAATCGAGTGAGTAACATCGGTATTTTCACGCAGAGTTGAAAATTATTGTTAGCATCTTTACCATGAGTGATGTCTATGGGGACTCCTTGGAGCAATAGTTTTGCATATTTCATACTCGTAGGTATTAAGGTTACATCTGCATCATCCAGATTCTTTCCGAATTCATAAGTATAACGTGTTTCCTCGAAGATTTGGTATGCCAAAATGCCCTGTATGTCCCAATTTACTTTAAAAACCCGGTCTTTAAATGTTTTCTGATAATCCTCATCTGACACTCTATCAGAATCACTAAGCATTTTTTTCAATAATGATTCAATTTCGTCCTTTTCTACGGAAATTACCTCTGGTGGTTCAAATAACGTTTTACCATAATGCCATTGTTTTTGTATATACCTAAAAAGCGGTAATTGTGTTATTGTACGAGGATTAGGATTTACTCCTTCTTTAAATCGAGCGATAACAAGTGGATCTTTTATACATAATTGAAAATTACGTTCTTTATCTCTGCTCATTTCAAGCTCTAACCCATCACCTCTAACCAGTTGTCTTACATGCTCAATTTTTGGAATAGAAAGCAGAACATCAGCATCATCAAGATGCTCCCCACATTTATATGAGTAACTTGTTTGGTCATAAATTTGGTAACCAATAGCGCCTGAAATATCCCAATTCACTTTAAATGTGAAGTTTTTAAAGTCTTTTTGATATGTTTCATCAGATGTGTCCACGGATTTTTTCAAGATACCTTTTAACACTAATCTGCTTAGCACTTTTGAAGGTAATTTACTCAAGATCTTTTTGATAACCATCTTATTCACTCTTTAGAGTATTTTTATTGATAATAATAAATAGGATTTTTAGGCTTTTAACCTGATATATCAACAATTTTTTCGTATCGTTCAATAATCTCATTTATTACTTTATCTATGTCCTTTTTTTCGTCAAAATTGATTGAAATCGCACCATTAGGGCATACGGCTTCACAGTTGCCACAGGCTATGCAGTTGTCGTTATGTGCGGATTTTCCATTTACTATTTTCAATCCATCATATATGCATACTTTAAAACATTCTCCACAGTTCTCTACTCCAATACATTTCTCGGGATCAGTAGTTATCGTTACACCATCCATTCGTTTTATATAGTGTTTAAAATCTGAGTTTGCGTATTTCATTCCGGCCGTCACGCAACAACAAGAACAGCAGAAGCAGAAATTCATAAATTCATCTTCATATTCCAAAACATTATACGCTTCGGCGTCTCCTCTAAGCTTTCCCAAAGCAGGAACCAGCCCGTTCTTAATCGCAGCGCGAGCATGTGCTTTCGCTTCTTCTTTAGTTGCGTATCTTCCTTTACTACCACCGGGGAGATTTTCTAAATCTAAATTTGCCGCACCCTTACCCATCCATATACAACCAAGATCTTTACTATGATTTTGGCAATCATTTGTAACCCGACACGGACATTGTACAATCACAATCGTACCCGCTTTTTCAATAAAATGATCGATTAGTTTGAGTGGGATTGCTTCACTATCATAGTCACCTACTTTCAGGTTTACGGGAACAATTTGCCCTGCTTCTACGTTAAATCCACGAGGATGATGTTTTTTTCTATATAGTTGTTTAAGAATTGGTAATCTTATCAACCAACCATATTTTTTTATCTTTTGGAACGTGGGGGTGTTGCGTTCAATTGGTTTTAAATCCTTTTTAGTTAGTTTTTTTTCCAATTTAATCAATTAATGTTGTTTAGTTCTAAATATAATAATTATAATTATTTTATTTGATTTAGAATATAAAAGTTTGTATTTGTTTATTTTTAGTTCATTGTTATATTTCTATTTAATATAAATAGATGTTATCGTTTCAAAATCATAAATTACTATTCTCTCTCGATACTTTAATATACTTTATTGAAGGTTTAATTACCAGCGTACACACTTAAATACGATGGTGTATAAATTGAATATAACCAGAATCGAAAGATAATTAACTTAATTCAATCTATATAATAAAAATGACCAGTTTAGATAATTTTAAGGTTAATGAAGAAAAGGTGTGGTTTGGTGAGTATTGGCCCAAAAGTGTTCCAAAACAGATTAATGAAGTGGAAGGTGCTGTTATAGAACCATTATTTAAAGGATTTATGCGATGTGCCACTGAAAGAGATTTCTGGGACAGGGAAGTATGCATGGCTGTTTTTGGGCCATATATCGAAAAGATCACATTTGGAGATTTAATTGACAAGGCAAAACGATTTGGTACCTTTCTTTATGATTTAGGAATCCGAAAGGGAGATGTGGTGGCAATTGAATTGCCTAATTCCATAAATTTTGTTATAACTTATATGGGAACTATATATATTGGAGCTATTATGGCAGGTATCAATCCTACCTATAAACCCATGGAGTTAATGCATGCGTTAAATATTATTGACGCAAAAGTTCTGGTAGTGGTGGACGCGCTTTACTCTCAAGGTCCAAATGCGGTTTTACCTAAAACTAAAGTAAAACATGTTATTTCAACGAATTTATTAGATTTCGTAACTGCAGAATCAAACATTTTTACGGCTCTAAGGAATAGCATTCCGGATTTTCAGAGTACCATACCAGATAAAACTGATGATTATCATGTTTATAGAATGAAAGATGTTATATTAGAAACGGAACCTAAGGAAATTAGTGTAGATATTGATCCATGGAAGGATCCCGCAGCATATCTAATGACAGGAGGAACAACAGGTTTGCCAAAAGCCGCTATGTTAAGTCATGCAAATCTGATTGTTAATTTATATCAACAGAGAGACTGGGTTCAATTAGAAACGGGAATGATAAGTATTGGAATCATTCCATTTTTTCATAGTTTTGGTTTAACATCGGTTATGAATGGCTCATTATTTCTAGGGATGGTAATGTTGCTTTTTCCTAAACCCCCCGAGATAAAGGATTTATGCGAAACAATTAAAAAGTTAGAAGCACCTCAAAAAATCATTTTTACGGGTGTAGAATTGCTTTTTAAACGTTTAATTGATTTTGCAGAGGACATAGGAGAGGAAGAATTCACAAAACAATATGACTTACATAAAAAATTAAAGTATGCAAGTCAAGGAGCTGGACCATTACATGATTATGTAAGAGTACCATTTGAAAGGATATTCTGTCCAATACGTACTGGTTGGGGTTTAACGGAGACTTCTCCAGTAGTCACGTCTACTCCTTTCTGGGGACCTAATAAATTAGGGAAGGTGGGTTTGCCTATTCCCGGAACTGAAGTCGCTATTTTTGACGCGGAAAACTTTGAATTAGGACCAGTATGTGATGGTACACCTGAAAAAAATAATTTTGGAATAGAGCACACCGGTGAGATGTGCGTAGCAGGTCCACAGGTTATGCTTGGATATAAAGGAGAGCAGAAAGAACAAGAAGATAACATAAAATTTTGGAACGGTAAAAGATGGCTTCTAACAGGAGATATCGGATTTATGGATGAGAATGGATTTCTAGAAATTCGTGATAGAAAAAAGTCATTAATAAAAGTGGCAGGTCATTCAGTCTTTCCAAAAGAAGTTGAACAAATTATGGGGCAAAATCCATATGTTAATGAGGTTGCAGTTGCAGGACTTCCAGATGTGCAACGGGGAGAAGCTGTAAAAGCATGGGTTACTTTAAAACCAGAATACGAAGAGGGTAAAGATATTACGAGTGAGCAACTTAAAAAATGGTGCCAAGAGAATATGGCTAGATGGAAATGCCCGGAGTATATTGAATTTATTGATACTTTACCTGTAACAACTACTGGTAAAGTACAGAGGCGTTTACTTCAAGAAAATGATATTTCTAAGATGAAAGAAGGAAAAAAAATAAAAGGTTGAAAATATTCAGATATTTTTGTATCGTAATTAAATAAAAAATTGATTTAGTGATATTAGATGTCGATAAAAAAGAATGGAAATGAAGAATTATTAGAAGCTGAAGGCCAGAATAAAAGGATCAGTATCGATTGGGGGCGCCAAGGAGGAGTACTTCTTGGTTATCTAGTAGTTTTATTCGCATATTATGGTTTTATCGCAAATACAATGTTGTTTGACGAATATGGGCTTTGGATTTCATATGTTGATATGGACCGTACAATTTTATTCTGGACGTATGAAACTTATTTTTCTTCAATGCTTAACCCAATACTCTTTATTCTTATTTTAATAGCATTAATGGTTCTAATAATTGTATTTAGTTTAAAAGAGTGGCATTCGTTACTAATCTTATTTGTTTTAATTCCAATTTTTATAATATTCATTTTAGACCTTTATTGGAACCTATTTAATATAGTTAATGTTTTTACTACTGGAACAGCTTATTTCACCGTTCAAGGTTTTTCAATCGTTTTGCTATTTATCGTTTGCTTTGGTCTAACATATAAAGAAGATATACCAGAATATGGCATAAAAGCCTCATTATGGATGGTGCTTTTCGTTATCGCGTTAGGATTCTTCTTTTATACATTCATGTTTGGCGTTTCATTAGAGCCATTCATTCTCCAATTTGGTAGCGGAGAAGGGTATATAAATCTAATAATATTAATAATAACCGTTCTTTCCGGGTCACTAAGTGGAATGAAAATTAAAAAAGAAATTATTAAAAGGAAGAAATTTAATCTCTAATCTAAGCTAAATTTTTATTTTTTAGTATATTTTTTAAAATTTTTGAAAAGGTATTTCTCAATTAAACCAGAAACAAGAAGACCAGCCCAATCTAATAAATTCTCTTCGAGATTTACTAGTATTTAAAACTCTTTAAACCCTTATTTTCAAATTCTGAAAGGGAATAAGTATTAAAAAAAAATTAAATTTTATTATTTATTTAGAGCTTTCTTCGTTTTTTAGTAATAGAAAAGCTGATTCCAAGAATGGTGACGAGACTGAAAATTACTAACAGCGATGATGAGAAACCTGGAATTAGTGGAGGTGTTGGAGGAGCTGCACTCATTCTCGCGCCACCTACCCATTGTAGGGCAAGAAACATCCCACCACCCCTTTCTAAGGCTTCTTCGGTAACATTCCACCCCGCGTTAACGACAGTACCCCTCTGAGCGTGTGAAATATAGAGATGTGGAGCTTCCTGCAATATCATAGTGGAAAGGTTGTTATACATGGGTTGTGCGGCTGTTCCCGCCCACGGAATGGTAGCCATTAATGAATCTATTGTACTATTCTGCATCATTGCAAAGTTATATAACATTTTTGGGAGTGCCAAAGCATATGAATTATATAGTAGATTCATTCCTACGCCCATCCATGTCATCGGGTCTAGTTTACCAGTAGGCCATATATAGGTAAACATGTCAAATTTCATTGCCCGACGAGAATGCATCCACTCAGTATCAATAGATGTACCAACAGTTTCATTCATATCGAAGCCAAGATGATTTAATGCGTTTTTCAATGTCGCTGTTTTATGTGGTGTACCCGGGTCCCCCAAATAGGTAAAGAATTCTATAGGATTGGTGGCAGCTTGGCCAGTCCATACACTATCGGGACTGTTAATGTTTAATCCTCTAGCAGTGGCCCGAGCTGCGTAATAGGGATCGCTGAGTAAAACCTGTCGCGCTATTGTAAGATTATATTCGTAGTAAGGAACAGTATGGTCATTCCATGCGCATTCCGTCCCCAATGGACTGTCACATCGTACTGCACCAATATCAGCGTATTGGACATTTATATAATCGTCGTAATCAAAAGCCCAACTAACAGCTTGTCGTACTGTCTTATTCAAGCCCTGGCCTAATTGGGTTCCAGATGGTAGACCAATACTTGGAGCTATAAGAGGAAACATATCTCGTAGCGTCATGCCACTATAAGCCACGAACGGTCCACTGGTTATTGTTATAGGAACATCACAGCCTTCTCTGCCAAGAAATTGAACGGTAGCATAACTTGCATCTAATTCTGTCTTATAGACTTTATGATAGGGGCTTGCGCTAAGAGCAGCCATGTCAGTTAGCTTGTTCTGTGCCTGATACCCACTTGAATCGGTGTCGCCAGCGAGTAGGGCAGTACTACGTGCTTCAGTAGTCGCGTACCATCTAGTATACGCATCATCAATTACGAACAAACCTTGCGCTTCAAGAAAGTCTTTATTCCAATAGTTCTCGTTTTTGACCGCTAGTGCTGTTTGAGTAACCACATTATCGGCGAATACGAACTGATATGCACCAGTTCCAACGCAATGTAGGACTCCTTGCCCCGAATATCCCCGTATTGTAGTTGTAGCAAAGTCCTTATAAGTTAAGCTGGACATCATTTCAAGTTCAGTGAAATGCTGAACTAATGTGACCCATTTATTCAAGGTAAAGTTGACAACATATTCACTCACTATTATTGTTTCGTTAACAACAGGTATTTTACCACCATTACCAAAAGGATCCGAAAAAGCCCAAGATAAATTCCAATTTGGGGTGAAACGGGACGCCATTGAGGCAGGATTGAACCAGTGGATTCCTTGCCATCTATTATTTGGCTGTACGTTTTGCCCGGTGATATAGGTGTTTCGATCATAGTTCCACTTACACACAGTAGCATTCCATTTTAAACCGTCCATAAAGTAAACATTCTGTCTTAAATTGAATGAAATTGCCGCTACGCCCCCGGTATTACTTCCTTCGTCAGCTCGGGGATGAAGGGTCCAGCTGGTTGCAAGTGCAGGATACGCTTGTTGATCTTTGTAGTTTAGCCATACTAAAGGTTCAAGACTCCCAAACTGGGATGAAGTCGCTATTGCAGGATCCCAATCATCAAGCGTCGCTCCAACGCCACCTGAACCTGAAACAAAACTTACGCGTGCTGCTTGCGCTGATTTGGGCACGGATGCTAGACCTGAAACAAGAATTATGGGAAAAACGGTCAGAATTGTTAGGAATACAAAAAGGATATTTTTTTTAGTTGATGTTTTCATTTTATTTTTCCATTTTTTTTTTTTAATTAAATTATAGCATAAGCTATTAATGAACATTTTAGCTTTATTCCTATTTAAAGTTTGTCCTATGTCCATTTAATTTGTTAAATCGTGATTTTATTGTTTATCAAACATAAATAAGTTTAAAGATTAGAACGAATAATTACTTTAAACATGCTAAGCTTTTTCTGTTTTTTATTTTAAATTAAGAAAACCAAATAATAAGAAAGTTCAGCTTAATTTTTTTTTAATTAATAATGTCCACTTAAGGTTTACTATCTTACATTTAACAATGAATTAGTAATAAATTTAGTGAGGGTTGAGATGGAGTAATAAATTTTATATAAAAAAGTAATTTATTAAAATATCAGAGAATAGTTAATGAATTTTTTATATTTAGATTGATTGTTATTAAAGATGTTATGGTAGTTCAAATATGAATCCTAAATTAAAACAAACAAGGGCTCGTTCTGAAGAAAAAAAGGAAGAACAATTTGAAAAGATATTAGAAGCAGGCAAAGAGTTATTTTTAAAGAAAGGTGCAAGAGGTTTTAGCATGAGAAATTTAGCAGAAATGCTTGGTATGACAAAAAACAATTTATATAATTACATCGAAAGTAAGAGGGAGCTTTGGATTGCAATTCGTAATAAATTTTATAACCAATTTAAAGAAGAAAATCTACAGATAATAAAGAATCATAAGGGAACAACTTGCGATTTAATACTAAAACTTTACGAGCATTTCTTAGATTTTGCCGACAGAGACTATGACAAATTTAAAATGATGTTTAATGTTATAGATGCTCCTCACTCAAAAAAAGTAGGACCAATTGAAGAAAAGTATAGAGAATATCGGTTATTAGACGGAACTACGAAACTAATCCAACAAGCAATAGAAAAAGGCGAGATTTCAACGGAAAACGCTTCTTTGCTTTCATTACTTTCCTATAGTTTTACAATGGGGGTAGCATATATAGAAATGAACAGGTCATTAGAACAACCACCTAATAAAGTTTGGGAAACTATTCAACTAAGTCAATTAGATGTTTCTAAGGAAGAATTTAAACAAAGCACCTTGAAAGTTTTGGAAATTATATTCAAAAATAGGATAAAATAAATAAAATGACAAATAAATAGTATCAATTAGATAATATGAGGATTTAGAATGGCTAAAACAAAAAATATGATAACATATCTCATTAAAAGAATTTTATGGTTCATTCCAACCATCTTTTTAGTTTTATTGGTTACCTTTATTTTGTCAACTTTAATGTCGCAAAGCATTAATTTAAATAAATTGGGAGGAGGACTTGTACCTCCTGAAGTAATTGAAGCTGAAAAACTGAGAATTGGATTTTATGATCCGTGGTATATAAAAGTAGCTAAGTATTTTACGAATTTTTTTCAAGGAAATTGGGGTACATCTTATATAGTTCTCCCTGATGAACCAGTTGTTGATTTAATAGTTAAGATCTTTCCCAAAACTATTGAACTTGTAATTATACCCATAATAGTGATACCAATACTTAGCGTGAAGTTGGGTGTGATAAGTGCAAAAAACCGAAATAATTGGAAGGATACTATAGTTCGAAGTTTTATGATGATAGGAGTATGCATTCCTATATTTTGGTTAGCAACCTTACTTCAATACTTCTTTAGCGTCATAATAGAAAGCTTTACTTTTGGAGCCATAAATATAGCGATTATGGATACCAATTCGGTCGCTGTCGCAGGAACTTATCATCCAATTACAGGATTTCGTATTATTGACGCTTTTTTGACGAATAATCAATATCTCCTTCACGATACATTGATGCACATATATCTTCCTGCTTTTTGTTTAATAATAGTTTCCCTAGCGGGAATTACAAGACAAACCCGAGCAAGTATGTTAGAAGTTATACAAAAGGATTATGTTAGAACTGCAAGAGCCAAAGGGGTTCCTGATAAGGATGTTATGAACAAACACTCTCTACGTAATGCTTTGATTCCGTCTAGCACGGCTATTGTAGGGACAGTTGCTGCGCTTCTAACCGGCTCTTTATTTATTGAAATGTCCTTTAATTACACGGGGATGGGATATTATATGGTTGCTGCAATTTTGGGGGGCGATTATGTAGTTGTAAACGGTATTTTAGTATATTCATCGTTCATTATTTTAGTAGGAATATTAGCAGCTGACGTTCTTTATACGATAATTGATCCTAGAATTGTTTATACTTAATTAAAAATAGCGTGTATATGAAATGATAAGAGATTCACTAAATGTAGAAATAAGCGAACAGTTATTAGAGAGGGTTGAAAAGAAAACAGTAACCAAACAAAATGTAATACGCTATATTAAATTTTTTTTGATTCCAGGATGGCGGGATAAAAAAATCACTTCAAGAGAATTCGAGATAGAAAAAATTAAGTCTAAAAGAAGGCTTTTTAGACGATTGTTAACACCTTTAACTATTACGGGATTGGGGTTTATATTATTTATAACTTTTTTAGCGGTATACGCACCTTGGTTGACTCCCTTCACAGTAAGGAGAATTACTAACTCAGCTCTCGCCCATGCAACGCCCTACCTTTTACCCAACAATGATCATATTCTAGGAACAACTGCTTATGGTTTTGATGTTTTAGGAAGATTAATTTGGGGGGCTAGAACAGCAATTGTATTTGGTTTCGTTGCTATTATAATTGCTTCATCAGGAGGGGTGGTATTAGGAACTGTAGCGGGATATTATGGAGGCAGAGTGGACTCAATCATGATGCGTATTATAGATTTTGTTATAATTTTTCCAGGAACGGTATTAGTTATCCTTATTGTTAATTTAATAGGAAATCCAGGCTTATTAAACCTGTTAACGATATTTGGTATTTTTGCCATCACGGGATATTCTCGTTTGATGCGTGCATCAGTATTGCAAGTCAAGCAAGAATTATATATTGAGGCTGCTAAAACAGGAGGAGCAAATAACTTTAAAATCATGTTCAAACACGTATTTTCGAATGCTATTTCTCCTATTATTATTAGTTTTTTTGGAGGGGTGGGAGGCGCAATCCTTGGGTTTTCAGGAATTGCGTTTTTAGGATTTGGTGACAATTCTTTACCAGATTGGGGTACAGATATTAGCTACGCAAGCTCTCGTTTATCAGCTATCCACGCGACAATTTGGCCTGGACTTTTTATTTTGATTACTGTATTAGGATTTATGTTAGTAGGAGATGGGTTAAGAGATGCTTTAGATCCTAGATTACAACAAAAAAGCAGGTGATTAACGGTGATAAGTATGTTATTTCAGGAATATTATTTTGCTAATTATGGATTGGGCTTAATCGAATCATTAGCTTGTTTTATTTTTATTTATTTTTTTGCTAAATTTATATCTAAGCCATTATACGATGAAGCGGATGAGATTTTAAAAAAGAAAATAACGTTAAACCTTATAATAAGTCTTTTAATCGCTTTTGGAATTAGTTTGGGAGCAATGATGATCATTGCATTTATAGGATGGTGGGTTCTATTGTTCCAGTGGATTAATGATATCTATTTTAATTTTGCTTTAATAACGACATTATTCCTTCCATTTTATAAAATACTTTTAAACAGATCTGATAAATCTTTGCTAAGCTCTTCAGAAACAAAAAGATTATTTATGAAAAGATATTTAGTTTTTGTTGTTCTATCATGGATAGTCGTAGTTTTATTTCTCTCATTCGATTTATTAGGAATTTCTATTGGATATTTAATTCCAGATGATTCAATCTCACCCACCTATGATATTTTTCTGCTTGGGATTCAATGGGCGTTTTTTGCATTGATTATTTATACTACTCTAACAAATTTAATTGTAAGAATAATCCCATTGGATAAACGACCACCAAAAGATGTATTAAGTAATTCCATTTTATTTGGAGCGGTTATAGCTTTTGGAGTCTGGTCAATCCAGCTTATTATTGTTGAACTTTACCTTTCAAGATATTTTGGAATTACATTATACGAGCAAGACATTAGGATACTCGCTCTTGTTGTAGCCATTATCTTTTTGGCAGGATTTCTGATATCTATGAAATTCAAATTTTTACCTCAAGCTATTAGGGAGGATAAAAAACTAATTCAAGAAAAAGTCCAATACCCGGAGGAGGAACCACTAAAGGCGGGAGATGAAAAAATTGTTCTTAATGTGAAAAATTTAGTAACCAATTTTTATACCGAAGAAGGTGTAGTTCATGCAGTAGAAGGAGTGTCATTAAAGATTTACGAAGGTGAAGTTTTAGGGTTAGTGGGCGAAACTGGATGTGGTAAATCGGTTACCGCTCTGTCAATCCTTCAACTTATTCAAACGCCAGGAAAGATTTTAAGCGGAGTGGTTGAGTTTGAAGGAGAAGATCTACTTAAAAAATCAAAATCGGAGATTTTGACTTATCGGGGCGATAAAATTACTATGATATTTCAAGATCCTCTTAATTCGTTGAATCCAGTCTTTACAGTTGGGAAACAGATATCGGAAGTATTTTTATTGCATAAGAAGAAAGAGTTACTTATTGAAGCATCTAACTCAGAACATGATAGTATTTATTCTGTTGCAAGAGAATGGAGTAAAAATTTATTAAGAGACTTAAATATTCCTTCGCCAGAGAATGTAATTGATAGGTATCCACACGAGTTAAGCGGAGGCATGAGGCAGAGAATACAAATTGCCATGGGTATTGCGTGTAGTCCAAAATTACTGATAGCGGACGAACCTACGACTGCTTTAGATGTGACCGTTCAAAATCAAATCTTAAAACTCATGAAAGAACTTAAAACCAAATTTAACACATCAATTCTATTTATAACTCACGATTTGGGCATTATATCAAAAATGTGTAATCGAGTAGCTGTAATGTATAGCGGATCGATAGTAGAATATGGCGCTACAAATAAACTTTTCAAAAAATCTTATCATCCGTATACAAAAGGTCTTATGTCCGCAGTTCCAGTCCAAGGAAGAGAGGAACAAGAATTGGCAATTATCCCTGGGATGGTCCCAAACTTGATTTATCCCCCCTCAGGGTGTCGATTTCACCCAAGGTGCCCCCATAGATTCGAGCCATGTGATTCTGTATTTCCAAAAAGCATAGAAATCGAAAGTAATTACTTTGTTGCTTGTCATTTATACGATCCTGAATATAATAAAAAAAATAAGGTATTTTCATCTTAAAATTGTTTAGTTGATAAAGGTGAACAGAACATGAACGATTCGGTAAAAGATAAAATTAACTGGATAGCTTTGGCAGTTAGTGGGTTAGGGTTAGTTGTTACAATTGTTGGAATATCTGCGGGATTAATGCCTTTAATTATTTCCATTTTAGAGCAAGCTAATATCGCAGGATTATATCTATCGGTACTTTTTGTTGCTTTTGCACTTTTTTCGCAAGCAACAATTCCAGTTGTGTTATTTAGACGCATTATAAATAAGGAGAAAATCAAAATATCTAAAAGTAGTAAAAGTATAATAATTTTTTTAACACTTTCTAGCCTATTCTTTATTTTATTAAGCGGTATCTTAGTTTATGCTGAGGAAGCTTTACCTATAAGCGGTCAATTTCTATTCTTTTTTCCAATTATTACTCTTATAGCGGGTTTATTTGCAAAAGACTATAGAACGATTATAGGAAAGAAAGAAAAATCAGGAATTTCTGCTTTATTATATATACTATACGATTTATCTCCAATTATTTATACTGTTTTATTCGTGGTTTTGATAATTGTTTTTTATCTGTTCGATCCTTCTTTTCAATCCTTTTTTTTACTTATAATGTTGTTAACTGTTGATCTTTTTATTGAGTTTTTTATAACATTGTTGCTTGTTAGTCTTTTAATTTCGTTTTTTATCATCAATTGGGGGGATCGGTCGCAGTTACTAACGAATAAAAAAAATCTTTACCTAACATCTTCGATTTTAAGCTCATTAGGAGTGTTTTTTCTGCCCTTTCCTGTACAGACTCAAATTCTTTTCGTTGTTGTATTTTCAATTGTAATTAGTTTTATTTTAAAGTTTATTTTTGTAAGGAGGATCCCTTTAGGAAAAATTAGGGAATTAACCAAATTAGAGGAAGGGAAAATTCTTCTTGAAATTAACGACTTAAAAGTGTATTATCCCCTTTTAGGAGGAGTCTTAAAACGGCAAATTGGGGCAGTTAAAGCGGTTGATGGTGTAGATTTACAAGTAAACACAGGAGAGACGCTTGGTTTAGTAGGAGAAAGTGGATGTGGAAAATCTACGCTCGCGAAAGCGGTTTTAGGTTTAGTAGATATTGAAGAAGGAGAAATATTATTCAATAATAAAAGGATTGATGAGTATAGTAGTTATTTAAGACAGAAAATACAAATTGTATTTCAAGATCCTGACGCGTCTTTGAATCCGCGTTTAAAAGTTGTTGATATCATATCAGAACCTCTAAAAAATTTATTAGGTATAACAAAGAAAACGGAACTACGGAAACAAGTTTTAAGGTTGCTAGATGAGGTTTCTCTAAAACGAGAACATTTGGATCGCTATCCTCACGAATTCTCAGGTGGTCAAAAACAGAGAATCGTTATTGCAAGAGCATTGGCGTGTAATCCCGAACTAATCATTTTAGACGAGCCCACATCGGCTTTAGATGTTTCTGTTCAAGCCCAAATACTGAATTTGTTAAATAAGTTACAAAAAACCTATGGCTATGGCTTTTTATTCATAACCCATAATCTTTCCGTTGTAAATCACATTGCAGATCAAGTAGCAGTCATGTATCTTGGCCGCATTGTGGAAATTGGAACTAAAAAGCAAATCTTTTCTCGCCCAACTCATCCATATACTCAAGCTCTTTTAAAGTCGCGTATAAGAGTTGATCCAGATGATCAAGCTATCAAATTCGTACTCGATGGTGAGGTTCCAAGCCCTATCAATCCTCCTAAGGGGTGTCATTTTAATCCGCGTTGTTCTTCTGATGCTCGAACTGAAGACTGTACTTACAAGAACCCACATCAAATAAAGGTTGAAGATGGTCACTACATTTGGTGTGTAAACGAGCCGAAGGATTTGAAATACTAATCCCCTCTTTAAGATAATTATCTGATCTGTTAAATCGAAACTATTATGCCCCGTAAAGTAGAGACAAAGTATAAAACTTACAAGTCTGATGCAGCTCCTTTTTTTTTTTATATCGATGTGATTCCCCTTGATTTGACGCAATACGAGATTAAACATCACCTTGAACTATTAAAAACTATACAGTACAATCCAATTATGCCTCTTCCTTCAAGGGTAGATCGGGTGTATAATGGGGTTTCATCAACCTTGATTAAACCAAGGAATCCAATTTCGTTTTCGATTGGAGAAAATAATTTAGCCATCCTCAATCCTACTCCCTTTATTCGATTTGGAATTGAAAAATTACTCCATTTTACAGAAATTCGAGCATCTGGGCAATTTGCAATTTCTTTATATACAGATAACGCAAGAAAGTGGTGGAATGCTACCAGATTTCTTTATGCGAAATTAAGGGCTTTAGAAGAAGATTTTGCTGCTTTTTTACGAGCTTATATTTATATCGTTTTAGTTGCAAAATTGAACGAAGAAGATTTAGTTGGGGCAGCGATAAAGTATTGTGAGTTAATAAAAGATGTATGTGAGAAGAGAATCAATGACAAACAAATTTTAGTAGAAGCTAAGGACAGAGAACGGATCGTAAACATGTATAAGATGAAGGAAGGAAGAGTACAACAAAAGAGGTTTAAGTTCTCGAAAGAGAGTTTGTTGTATCCTTCTTTCGTCGATATCGAAGTAGTTGATTCTAGAAATCTTAAGAATTCTCCCGTATATGAGGTAGATTATAGTATAGTTAAAAAAATATCGAAAAGTTTAAAATACATTCCACTCCTAATTTACGATGACCTATTAGAATGTATGCTTCAAAATCTTAAAGCTTTAGAAGCTTTTGAAGGAAATATCATGGATCCTTCGTTCTTATTAGAAAACAAAATTATTTTATTAGTGAACAAAAACAATTATTCTTCAGACCAATTAAAAAATTATTCCTGGTTAGATGATTTTGATGCAATTAACATTGATTCAATTTTGAAGTCAATACGTCCAACTTTTACCCGAAACAAATAAAATTAATTTTGAAATAATAATTATAATGATTAAATCGAAAAGTTATTAATTTTTAAAAAGAGAAAGAGATAGAAATAGGACAACTTTATTAAATCCAAAGCAGCACGATCGATATTACCCGGACGCACGATCAAGAGAAATTATGCTTAAAACGATAGAATTCTTCGGAAACTAAGGTAAACATAACATTAAGGAAGATCACCATAAGAGAGTGTGGTATTCTGATTTTTTGGAGTTCAAAAAAAAAATAAGATTTTTGCTAACCTATTTATCCCTTCTCAATTTGGTGAAAATAAAGATTATCGTTGGGATACTTGGAAGATTTGCGAATTTAACGAGATTCTTGCGTTTTACGGTTTAAGTTATTGGTATACGTGGCAAGTGACAATTTTAGGGCTCGGATCTATCTGGATGAGCAAAATGAAAAAGCAAAGAAGAAAGCGGCTGAATTCCTAAGGAATGGTTCTATTTTTGCTTTTGGATTATCCGAACAAGCGCATGGTGCAGATACTTACGGAACTGAGATGGTGTCGCTGGAGATAAAATTTCTCACGCCGCTACTCGTTAGATGTGCTATTGTATAGTCACATGACAAGCTGCGGGAGTTGCAACTGCAGTATCGATAAAAAATAATATTAATTGTATAAATGTAGATATTGCTAAAGTTCAAAAAAAGCTTGAAAAGCAAGGTGTAAGAATTGGATAATTAAATTGGTACAAATTTTAAAAATTAGGATAAAAATAATAAGTTTATTTCTTTACATTCTTACGAATGAAATCTACTATATCTGAAGTCATTGAACCTGGTCCATTCTATTTATTTTTGAAATAAGTTTATTCCAGTATCTATAATTTGCCACACTCTCTATTTTTTAATAAAAAATTTACTGTAAAGAGTTTGAATAACTGGTTTTAAATATTTCTAAAGAGACAAATTCTACATTAAAATTAATTGAAAATTTAAGGGAAGAAATAACCAAACATAAGAAATTCATGAGCTTTCTATTTGCTGATTCATTTAAAGTAACTCATAAGGAGTTATCTGAAATTTGGGGATGGAGGGACAAGACTTTTGTATACCGTGGATTGCGTAAAGGTAAGTTTGCAGATTTGAGCAAGTTAAAATGTAATTTAAAAAAAAAATTTTGGAAATCAAGCTAATCCAAGTATTCAAGTTATCAAAAATTATGAAGATCACAAACTTGAGCCTATTGAATTTATAAAAAAAACTTGGTAATGAGTTAAGCAGATTACCAAGGGATTTTATCCTCAATGATCAACACCTTTCTCGTATCTTAACTAATGAATGGGAAGGTAGATCCAAATATATCAGTAATTTATTAGCAAGAATAAAAAATAACAATAATACTTTCTATAATCCTAAGTTTAAATTCTCCATTGAGAAATTGACTGAATTTAAAGAAAATCTCAGTAATATTTTAGGAAATAATATAGAAAAATGTATTAAAATAATTGATAGATATTGTAATGAGAATAAAGTTCTGAAATTATATTCTCAACAAAAATTTGAAATAAATAATCCAAATTTCTTCAAGGAAATTAATACTAAAGAAAAATTTTACTGGTTTTGATTCCTACAAGCAGAAAAACGCTCAGAAGGTCCGCCAAATTATAGAATTGGTATAAAATTGTCGATAAAAGATAGTTAATTAGCAAGAAGGTTTGCTAAAGCTGTTGGGTTTGATATCAATCGAATCAAAAATTTAAAAGAAATTAGAAAATATAAAGGTTAATTAAAAAGTTACAATTGCATATCTGTAAGGTTTGGTTGTAAAATGACGTAACAAGACCTCTTTTTAAAACATAAATTCACCTTATCATATTCAGATCCAAATATTAGATGAGTTCCAAAAGTGGTAAAGAAGGAGATTTTTAAAGTAAAATTAAAGGTAAAACAATTAAATATCCATTGGTTTAATACTGAATTCGGAAAGAATGCATTAACATGGCTTTTGGGTTATTTTGATGGAGATGGGCAATATGTTAAAAGTGGCTGGTTTGTTACTAAAATATTTTCGTCAGGTCGAAGTAGTTTAGCAGAAATAAAAAACTCTTTCGAATCTCCTAATAAAGTAAGACTTGGTAGGAGATTAACATTAAGCAAAGAACAAAAATCTATAGGTACAATAGGCGAATGTTGGTATCTTAAACTAGGATCAGAATTATATAAAGCAATGTTGGAAGCATATCCTGATTGTCCTCTACGAAAAAGACATCCAAATTATTAAAAAAATAGAAATTAATTATTTTCTAAGATTTTTATTAATAAAATCAATTATATCTTTAGTTAAAGTACCTGGACCGTATACGTTTGCTACACCCATTTCCTTAAGCTTAGAGAAATCTTTTGCTGGAATAACACCACCTACGAGGATCATTATGTTATCTAAAACGCCTCTTTCCTTTAATAAATCAATAACTTGCTGAGTATAAGCAAAGTGAGCACCTGAATGTATGCTTAGTCCAATAACATCTACATCTTCTTGGATAGCAGCTTCAACAATTTGTTGAACGTTTTGGAACCCTCCAAAAATTAATTCCATTCCAGCGTCCCTTAGAGCTCGGGAAACGACAATTCCGCCACGCCAATGACCATCTATTCCTGGTTTTGACATTAATACCCTAATCTTTTTCTCGCTCACATTCTACACCTCGGCTAAATTGCTATTGGTGGCTCCCAGATTCCCCATATTTCTCTATAGACATCGCAGATCTCTCCTACAGTAGCACCTTCTTTAGTAGCTTCCATCACAATTGGCATTACATTTTCTTCTTTCTCACATACATCACGCATTTTGTCAAGAATGGTTTCCAATTTAGCATTATCCCTATGAGCTTTTAGCTTATTGATTCTATTTACTTCGATATCTATAGCTTCTTTGCTGGTTCTAAAAACATCCGTCACAGTATCATATGGTACAGGATACTTGTTTACCCCAAGCATGATTTCTTCCCCTTTTTCAATTCGCACCCTCCTTTTATGAAAGGCATCTCGCATTTCTTTATATAACCATCCCGTAGATAATGCTTTATCAATAGATCCAACACTTTGAATTTTATCCAGGTATTTCCAAACTCTCTCTTCAACTTCATCTGTCAGCCACTCTACATAATAGCTACCAGCTAAGGGATCTATGGTATTGGTGATCCTTGTTTCATCGGCAACTACCTGTTGGGTCCTTAGAGCAACGAGAGCTGCCTCTTGGGAGGGTAAACAAATAGCTTCATCATAGGAATTAGTATGGAGCGATTGACATCCCCCTAAATTCGCTTCAAGGCCTTGAATTGCTGTTCGTACTATATTAATCATAGGAAGTTGAGCAGTTAAAGAACTACCTGCAGTTTGCACATGAAATCTAAAAGCTAAGTTCCTCTCATCTTTAACATTATATTTATCTTTCATAAGTTTATACCAGATACGTCTTGCGGCCCTATATTTTGCGATTTCTTCAAAAAAGTCTTTATGAGCTGCCAAATGAAAGGCTAGTCGTCCTACAAAATCATCGGCTTTCCAACCTCTTTCTACTAAGTTATCAATATGAGAACATGCACTTCCGAATACGAACCCAAGTTCTTGTACAGCATCAATTCCACCTTCTCGGTAATTATAGCCTGTAAAGTTAATCGGATGCCATTTTGGTACATTTTTTTGTGCTACAGTCCATTCAATAAAATCACAAGCGATTCTTAGCAGATGATTTGGGGGACAATTTTTATAAGGAATATACCCAACTGTCATAGTTAAAATATCATTTTGAGTGGTTCCCATTAACTGTCTTATATCGTATCCACGCATTTTTGCCATATTGAAATACATTGAGCATACAGGTGCACAAGTAAAGGGTTCTACGACCAATGCAACACTGACTTTATCAATAGGGATATCTTCAGTAAGCGCGAATAAACTATCGATGCAATACAATGGAACACCTGAGGTTCCTACTTCTGGAGCCCCATCTGGGTTAGTTGGGTCGATTCCATTGAATGTAAGCGCATCAACTGCCGCACTAAACCCAGTTTCGCCATTTTCATAAAGATATTTCCATCTTTTATTAGTTTCTTCAGGGGTTCCATGACCGGAGAATAATCTCATGGTCCATAAGCGTCCACGATACATAGTAGGATAGACTCCCCGAGTGTATGGTGGTTGTCCAGGAAAATTGATTTTTTCTAAGTAATCTCCTTTAACATCTAAAGGGGTATATATTCTTTTAATAGGGATTTCCGAGTCTGTAACAAACTTGGCTTCACGTTCTTCACCATCTTTTATATTTGCTTCCCATTTTAGTTTTTGTTCTTTTATTTTTTTAAGATAATTTTTTTCAAACAAGAGTTATTCACATTTAGTACTAATTAT
>Ga0180438_10000141_pt1 | contig 151379 bp, 119 predicted proteins | sample SS_ome_12_FD_132455 | JGI IMG/M metagenome (GOLD analysis project Ga0180438, IMG submission 132455) | Hypersaline lake sediment archaeal communities from the Salton Sea, California, USA - SS_3_D_2 metaG | ecosystem: Environmental > Aquatic > Non-marine Saline and Alkaline > Hypersaline >... | reverse complement strand
TGTCCGTGTAGGTCGAGACGACTCGTACCTGATCCTGGGGTGCAAGGTTGGTCTTTGCGACGGTCATGCTTCTGCTCCTGCGTTGCTTCCTGCGCTACTCGGGCAGGTACTTGATCGTGATGGGGTCGCTCGCTGGCGGTACCTGGTTGAGGGTGATCGACGCGAACGCGGGGTTGTAGACGACCGTGTAGTCGTTCAGGGCCCCCTCGCGCTGCAGCACGCCGTTCCAGTACACGGCGAGGTTGTCGACGGTGGTGACCACGGTCGCGTCGAACACCGCGCGCGCGGTCGTGAAGATCGCCGAGCCGCCCGGAGCCGTGAACTCCTCGACGACCTGCGGTCCCGCAGGCACCCACCCCGTGTTCCCTGCACCATTCGCCTGCTTGAAGTACTGAGAGTTCCCGTCCTGGCCGTCCGTCCTCGTGTAGACCGATCCGACGGCGGCAGTCAGGACGCCCTCGGGAGAGCCCGTCCCACTGTAGAGGTTCGTCAGCGTGACGCTCCCGGTCACGACGAGGTCGCCGTTGATGTTGACCTTGCCGTCCGCGGCTCCCCCCGAACCCAGTCCCGGATTCAGGTTGATGTCGCCGCCGACGAAGACTCCGCCGCCGGCGTCGCTTCCGTTGAGGTTGAACGTGTAGCCCGCCCCGGCCGCGTTGTCCTCGGAGTCGATCTGGTCGAGGAGTCCTCCGCCGGCGTTCGAGAACACGATGTCGTTGCCTCCGGTCGTGTTCCCGATGCCGAGAGTCGTGGCGAGGTCGGCAGCTCCTCCCCCTCCCCCGAAAAGCTCGATCGCCTTGAAGTTGGTGAGCGTGGTCACAGGACGCCTCTCTGGTAAGGGCGCCCCCATCGAACGAAAACCGAGGCCCGGCGACGAAACTTATCGACGCGAAGATCCGCACCATGCGCGGAGATTCGGGCTTCTGCGACACCGTGCGAGGCGCGCGTTCGCCCGCGCCCCGAGCTCGGCCGCGGAACTCGACCGGCGTCGTGAAAATCAGCGGACGCGAGCGACCAGGCTCGCCCTCACCAGGCGGCGCACGCGTCTCCAGTCTCGAGCCGACGCGTCGCGCATCTTGAAACTCTCGGGCGCCAATCTCGGATCGCGGACGAGGTAGAGGTCGAAGGGTGCCTCGAGCCTGAGTCGCCAGAGGCGTGGGTCGGTCGCCCCGGGGGCGCGAGCGTCGAGCACCCCGAGCATCCTGCGGTTCCTGGCGGCCACGACCAGCGGCCGCGTGGCCGCCGGGGACGCCTCTCCGTACACCTCCTCGAGGACCCGAGCCTGCTCGCTCGTGCGGGGCTCAGGATCGTCCACCGTCGCGGACACCCACGAGCCGTCGTCGAAGTAGATGTCGGCGGCTCCCGTCTGACGGACGATCCGGTCGACGCGCCTGCCGACCTGTGGGAGGTTCTCGGGATCGTTGACGAGCGACGCGATGGCGCGCCTGACCGCGGCCCGCTTGACCTGCATCCAGGCCGCGGCGGGCTCGTCCCACTCGGTGTCCATCTCCTCGCCGTCGACGTCGACCTCGGCATCGTCGGGACGCTTCGGCCTCTCGGCGGCCAGCGCTCGGCGCACTAGGAGCCGCGGATCGAGATCAGGAGGTGTCCCACCGCTCCCGGAGCGGGCAGCGTCGTCACGACCTTGTAGCGGTTCAGTGGGTTCCTCGGTCGCACGACGACCCTGTTCCTCGGACGGCTGCTGCGGACGATGATCTTGGGCCTCTTCTCGCGCGCCGGGCATCTCGTCAGGGGACGTCTCATAGGGCCGTCACCGTCCCGTGGCCTTCTTGGCCTTCTGCGTGGCTTCCACGGCCTCGCGGCGCGATATTTCACGAACTGCCTTCTCCCCGGCCCGCGTCTCGCGCAGGAGGCGCTGCCGATGCAGGTCGAGATGCAGGTTGCCGTGGCGCGTCGTGAGTCCGGTCGCGCCGGGCTTGACCTCCTTGACGAACGCGGGATCCATCTTGTCGAGCGCGATGTCGAGGGCCAGGTCGATGGACATCCCGGCGACGATCTCGATGGGGTGCCCGTTCTGCTCCGTGGGCATGCGCTTCGAGAAGAGGAGCCGGTCGAAGGCCCACACCTCGACGTCGAAGTACCAGTTCGGCTGCGGCACCTCGGGCGCGGAGAACGTCATGCGGAAGTAGAACGAGACGCGTTTGTCTCCCATCACGACGAGCGGCCTGCCCGTGTAGCGCTCGCCGGGAACGGCGAGCGTGAAGCCGTCGACGCGTCCCCAGTCCGCGACCACGAGCCTGAAGCCGCCCGCCTCCGCGATCCTGGCTACGACCTCCATCTCGTCGTCCGTGATGGGCACGTACATGCCGTGAGGGTTCTTGCCGCCGAAGGGGTTCTCGTCCTGGCTCATCTCTTCGCTCCCTGGTTCGCGAGCGACACGTAGCACGCCCTCGTGCGCCCCTGCTTGAAGCCCTCGAAGAACGAGACCTCCATGCCGGGCCGCGGAAGGCTCCCGTCCGTCATCTCCGACCTGTGAAGGTAGTGCGACCGGCCGTCTGACGTCGTGATGAAGCCGTACCCACGGCCCTCGTTGAAGTCCTCCACGATCCCGTGACACGCCTGGGGCTCCTCGAGACGGTGAACGTGGCGCGCCTTCGGAGCCTTGCCGTTCACGGGACCGGCCGGGTCGTACTCCACGTCCACGAGCTCCCCGACGATGGGCGGAGGACGCGTCTTGAACGTCCCCCAATCGAACGCCCGGACGTGGAAGAACACCTGAAGGCCGTCGTCGTCCATCACGAAGCCATAGAGCTTGGCCGGGATGTACCGGGCTACGCGCATCCGCTTGCGGACCAGGCTCGTCACGACACGAGTTCCGCCGCGGACGCGGCTAGAGCACCGTCCCGACCACCGCCTTCAGGATCTGTCCGATGGTCTCGCCGACGGCCCTGAGCCACTTGCGAGCCCGGTCCTTGCGGTCGGCCTCGGCGTTCTGGAGCTGCGCGAGGAGGTTGCTGGCGATCAGGAGGTTCTTCGTCACCTTCCTGATGTCCGCGTCGTCTCCGTCGAGCAGCCGCTCCACGGCGTCCTGGGCCATCTGAAAACCGTCGGGCCCGTGACGGCGAGCCCCGTCGGCCAGCAGGTCGAGGAGCGTCTTCTTCCAAGGTTCGTCGGCCTTCCCGGCCTCGTCGTCGAGCAGGTCGGCCAGGCGGTCCACCCCCTCCTGACCGAGCTTCGACGCGAGGCCAGACAGTTTGCGCTTGTACGACATCGGCGGCTATCCCTCCGGGCAGAGCGTCGAGGGATCGGGAACCTCGGGAGGCTCCTTCGGGGGCCTCTCGTCCCGCATCCTCGCGTTGTAGAGCATCAGGTCCACGTGGTACTGGAGACGGTGTCTCACCACGAGGACGTTCAAGGCGGCCACCTCGCACTCCTCCGTGGTCCAGGCCCCTTCCTCGCAGGAGCACGATCCCTCTGCGAGGTACTTCTCGAGGAGCTCGGTGTCCTGCTCGAGGGCCATCTGGAAGAACGCGATCTCGTTCTTGTAGACCTCCGGATCGCGGAGCACCACCCCGACCTTCTTGCAGCCCACGGGGGCCAGGAGCGTGAGAACCAGGAGCGCGCGCAGCATGGCCCACTGTACCCGCGTCGTCACGAGGGACCTCAGGCCTGCTTCGCCGCCTTCTTCTCCGCCTTCTCGAGCTGGTCGACGAGCCAGTCCTTCGGGTCGCGCGAGTTCACGTCGAGCTCGAGCTTCTTGGCGAGCCTGTAGAGGGTGTCGCGCGTGTCATCGGGAGACCACTTCGGGAACTTCTTGGCCTTCTTGGGAGGCTTCTTCGTGGCCTTGCTGGCCGTTTTCTTGGGCGCCTCCTCCTTGGCCTCCTTCTTGCTCGCCTTCTCCTTCGTCGCCTTCTTCTTCGTCGCCTTCTTCGCGGCCTTCTTCGGAGGCGCGGCCTTCTTCGGAGGCGCGGCCGCCTTCAGGGCGTCCTTGCGCGCCTTGTCGACCTCCTTGCGGGCCTTCTCGGCCTGCTTCTCCGCCGCGGCCGCCTCCTTTTGGCGCTGCTCCTCGGTCTTCGGCTGGACGGTCACCGTGTGCTGCTGAGGAACGCGCCTCTTCCGGACGGCTCCGTACATGGGAGGGGGTGGTCTTCCGGGCATTTTTGTCTCTCCTTCCTGATCAGCCGTCGTCCTCTCGTGCCGAAGCCTTCGAGGACCCGTTTTCTATCCCGCGCCCCATGGCGAGGGCGGCGACGCGGACGTAACGATCTAGGGCGCCCTGTCCGAGAATGAACCCTATGGCAAGCATCCCAGACGTGACGGCCAGCACCATGAAGGCCACGTTCTCCGCCAGCTTGTCGAGCTCCTGCGTGTAGATCATCGAGCCCATCAGCACGAAGAACCCGACCTCGCACAGCAGGAACGCGAAGAACTTCTTGGACTGCCACCAGGCCTTCTCGTACACCTTGGCGACGTCGAGCCCGTTCAGGCACGGAGTGTCGGTTCGTGAGGTCTCGGCGTCCGCCATGTCAGCTGCCCTCGCACCGCCTGGGTTGGGCCTTCGGCGCGAACCACGGCGGCAGCGTCAGCGCCTGGGCCTGGTGGGTGATGGGGAGCCGCCTGCCGCCTCGAGGACCGGCCACGTGTACGGGGATGTCGTTCATCCTGCGCTGGAAGGCGTCCGCGTCGTCCCTCTCGTCGAGTACGAGCTTGAAGAGGTAGGGAGACTCCTCCATGAGGAGCTCGAACCTCTCCTGCTCGCACGGAAAGAGCGTGGGGTACAGGGCCTCGAAGTCCGCGCGGGCCTTCATCGAGTGCTGGAGGGCGTGAAGGATGAAGCAGTCTGCCAGCCGGATCGGGTTCTCAGGGTCGCACTCGCAACCCTTCAGCGTGTTCACCCCCGACGGCAGGATCCAGAAGTTCGTGGAGCACGTGCACGGAAACTGCTGACACTGGGGGCAGTTGTTCTCACAGCCCATCTACCAAAGATCGGGGCCATAGAAGGAAAACCACTACTTGGGAGGGTCGGAGGTCAGGAGGTCCGTGATGTCGACCTCCTTGGAGTCCTGCACGAGCTGCTTCATGGAGGGCCGAGAACCTTTCTTTCCCCCCTTGGGGCCGTTCTTGGCCTCCTCCGCGCCCTCCTCGGGCTCCACGAGGACGGGGCCCTCGACCGCGTCGCCAGTTTTCACGAAGCCTCGCCGCGGCGGCTTCACGTCGTCGGGAGGATCCGTCAGCCTGGTCTCGTCGGGACCGGCGGACATCGGGCCGCGATCCTCCTCGTCCTCGGGGCCCGTCTCCTTGACCTTCGGGGTCTCGGCGCGCTTCTCTCGCCGAGACTCGCGCTTCGACCTGGGCCTCTGCGCCCGCTTCGCTTCGACCTCCTGAAGGTGCTCCCAGATCTTCTTGCGCTTAATTCCGAATTCGCTGATGTCCACGCCCAGCTCGTCGGCCTTCGCCTTGAGCTCCTCCATGAGCGGGACTCGACGAGTGCGCTGCTGTCGGGCGTGCCGGACGGGGGCGTCCTCGTAGCTGATCTCGAGGGTCACCTGGCCCGTGTCGGAGACCGTGAGCGTCGAGGTGCCGCGCCTGTTCATCTTGGCGGTGAGGTGGTCCGCCACGATCTGCGCGAACTCGCTGGCGTCGAGGGCCTTCCGGGCTCGAGAGACGAGGCTCTCCAGGTGCTCGGCTCCCGCCCGGAGCGCGTCTCCGAGAGGGACGTCGTCGACGGTCACCCCGCTGCTGTTGAGCAGCTGTGCTGCTAGGTTTGCATCGATCGGACCGGAATACGGCTTGGCCTTGGGCATCTGCTCCTCACACGATTCGGACGCGGGCGTCGAGCTCCACGAGGAACTCGTACGGACGCCGCGTGATCTCGCCGACCAGGGTGACCGGCTTCCTGGGGTCGCGCTGCTTCGACACGCGCTCGACCAGGTCGGGGTTGGTGGTGTCGAACGTCCCCGACCATCCGTGGGGCGTCGCGAAGTCTACCCGGTAGAACGTGCGCCCCCCGGACTGCAAGTGGACCATCCTGGTCACGCGAGCCGGGAAGGGACGACGCTCGCCGTCGCCCGGGGGAGCCTTGAGCGTCCCTTCTCGCCGAGCTCGCTGCATGTTCTCGAGGGCGTCGGCGTACCGCACGAGGTCGTCGAGGGCCGGGTCGTGGGCCGTCCGACGTCCGAGGACGGCCGCGAGCACGCGCGCTCGCAGGTCGTCGTCCTGGTCTAGCTGTCTGAAGGCCCACCATTCTCGCGGATGCAGACGCCTCCACTCTTCTACTCGCTCGTCGGCCAGCAGGTCCGCGCTCACGACCGCCTCCAGCAGCGCCTGTGGACCCACATCAGGTTGGCCCCGGCCCAGATCGGCGGATCGTCAAACTCGTGGGCCCTCCGGCAGAACGGGCAGCGCGGTTCGTGAATTTGTTGAGGCCGATACTCCGAGCCGTCCCGGTCGAGGATGAGAGGCACTCCGTGGCGCGAGAACGGTTCGGGCGGGTCGAAGAGCCGCGAAACGGGCAGCTCGACCCGGTCTCTCGTGCCGTCCCATCGCCACCCGATTCGCGGATCGAACTCGTAGAGGCGATGCGCGCCCGAGAGCAGGCTGCTCCTGAACCCGTCGCGGACCACGTTGCCCAGGTCACCCCGCGAGCTCCGCACCAGGTCGTCGGGGAGCGCGAACTCGGCGTGCAGGCGGCGCCCGCTCCTCGTGCTCACCACGATCTCGTCGCCCTCCGGCAGCGCGACGGGGAACCTGAAATTCGGACTGATCACCACGTCCGTCGTGAACCGGGTAGAGCGATGGCTCACGTCCGGGCTCACCCCGAACTTGAAGTTCAGCCACATCGGACGCTCGATCCCCCCCAGAAGCTCGTCCACGAGTCCCGTTCCCAGGGTAGAGAAGTGAAAGTCCCTTAGAAACCCCGGTTCGGCCATCTGTAGCGTTTCCGAAGGCACAAAAAGAGCCCTGCCACGCACTATACGCCCGGCGGGCTCTCCTTGAACGGAGGGTTTTTCGACCTACTACCCGTTGATCCTGGGGATGTACTGGAACTGACGATGCGTGACGGAGCACACCGGAGAAGTGCACATGTTCGCACTCACCGGGGTCTGCGTCGTCGGAGTCGACGTGACCGCGCGGTAGTGCCCGATGTTGTGCCAGACGCCGGTCGCGCCCTGCACGTAGTTCGGTGGGGAGGGCTGATACTCAGAACTCGTGGAACGAACTGCCATGTGATCTTCTCCTGTCTCCTACGCCGTCCCCATAGGAAAAGTATGCCACGATACCCGCCAGCTCAGGCGTCGTCCTCGGCCGACCCGGCGTCCCAAGTCAACGGGCCCGTCGGAGTTTCGAGAGACACGAGCGGGCCGCCGGGTGCCTGCCAGAAGAAGTTAGCGTCCACCGTGAGCCGTCGGTCGACGACGTACTCGTACAGCTCGAGCGCCGCGACGACCACGTCCCTCGCCTCCCGACACCCCGACTCCCGCACGAGCCTGTCCATGCGCTCGCGGAGCTTTCCTGGGAAGTGGAGGGTGAGCGAGCGCGGAGTCCTCTTCACGGCGACCTCCGGCCCGTCAACCCCCGGGCCCGCTCGCGAAGGACGGTGCCCACGGCGAGGAGCAGGATTCCGAACGCGGCGAACACGGCGAGCACGAACATCGCCGCGTTCGTCGGACCGAGCGACCTGCGACGCCGGACGGGTCGCCGCTCCGGGTCGAGCACCTCGACGCGCGCGAGCTCCTCGGACATCGAGACATCCTACCATCCCGGAGGATCAGGCACGCCTGCGGCCGCGGCATCCTGACGGCGCGCCCCCGGCCAGCCTGGTCGCGGGCGTAGAACGGGCATGAGCATCAAGATCTACGAGGCGTACCGCCTGAAGAAGCAGGTCGACCCCTTTCCCCTCCTCTGGGACTTGAAGGGGGAGGGCCAGCGCCGCGCCCGAGAACGCCTCAGGAAGATCTTCGAGGACGTGCTCGAGGGACGCTCGCACACGGCCCACCTCCAGATCAGGGAGCAGCAAGGCCTCTTCACGGCGTGGGCTCGGGAGAACCACGGAGAGGAGCTCGAGAAGACGCCGTCGCTCTCCCTCTCGCTCTACGCAAAGTGGGAGAAGGAGCACTGCCCCCCGGAGTTTCGGGTCGCGGCCGGGATCTACCCGGCATCGAACGAGGAGGTGCTCACGGCGGCGAGGCGCGACGCGGCCGAGGGTATGCGGCCGGGCATCTTCGACGTGGACGCGTGGGCCCTAGCCAAGTACGGGGAGCAGCTCGCGCGCTTCGAGCGGAACGCCTGGGCGCTCGACACGTGCGTCGCCGCGAGGCGATTCCGCGACAGATTCTACCTGATCCCCTACTGCGACCGGGCGTGTCTGCTCGCGGGCTGCCTCGAGTTCATGCAGACCGACGGGCGCCTGGAGGACTTCTCGTACTGGAACAACTCGGATCGACCTGAGGAGGTGACGTCGCAAGACTGGGCCTGGCGTGCCACGGTCTGGAACGAACTCACGGACCACGACAAGTGGCTCGAGTTCGTGACCCTAGACGTGGTGAGCTGGCACGGATGGCCTCAGGTCAGCCCGATGATGGAGATCGCGCGAGAACGGGGGATCGGAGGTCCCTGATGAAGAACGGCGCCTACAAGCTCAGAAAGCACATCAGGAACTCCCGGCGCGAACACGAGACCAATCAATGACCACCGTTGTCGAGAAACTCGACTATCTCCGAGTCCGGAAGATCGGCGACTGCACCCGGTGCGCCCTCCACATGAACCGGACCAACGTCGTGTTCGGAGAGGGCAGCCCCGAGGCCGACGTGATGTTCGTGGGCGAGGCTCCCGGCGCCCAGGAGGACCAGACCGGCAGGCCCTTCGTCGGCATGGCTGGCAAGTGCCTCGACCATTGGATCGAGGTCATCGGGCTCCGACGCTCGGAGGTCTACATCGCGAATGTCGTGAAGTGCCGGCCCCTCGACAACCGAGATCCCTACCCCCAGGAGAAGGATGCCTGTGCTCCGTTCCTGCACACGCAGATCTTCCTCATCAGGCCGAGGGTGCTAGTCGCACTCGGGCGTCACGCGGCGAACTCGCTGACGGGCCAGAGGCTGACGATGGCCGAGCTGCGAGACAGCGAGTTCTTCTACCGGAACGAGAAGACCGGCGTCGAGGCGCCCGTCGTCGCGATCTATCATCCGAGCTACGTCCTGCGAGGAGGACGAGCCGAGAAGGAACCCGTGGCCCTCACGGACCTCAGACGGGCCCTCGCGCTAGCGGGCCTATCGTCTCCGCGTGGGTAGGACCATGTCGTCGGAAGCACTCAGGCAGGCGGACGCGAGGGCCAAGGCGAAGATCGCCACGGTCCTCCCCCACGTAGCCCGGAAGAACGCGGGCGGCCGCGAGCTGTCCGAGGAGGAGCAGGCACAGGTCGACGCGGTGGTCTCGGCCATCGAGACCGCGCTGACCCCGCCATCCCAGGACTAGGGCAGATCTCCTCCTTCCTTTCCTGGGACAAACTCGCGAACGGCCGTCTTTCGGCCCCTCAACGGCATTCTGCGGACGCCGCGCCGAGGACGTGAAAGGTACGGTGTCATCGTGGAAACGAGAGAACCGACAGACAGGAAGGCGAAGGCTCGCCGGATCGTCGACGCCTGGCGCGAACGGCGCTACCTTCCGTCACCCTCTCCGATTCACGTGCACCGGCTCGACCTCGACAAGCTCGAGGAACTCATCGCCGAGGCGCTGGACGAGGCCGAGGAGCTCGCGCGGTCCCGCCGCGAGATGTAAAATTTACGAGCCAGTCGTCCAGGGGACGGAGGTGCGCCCCGTGGCACGAGACAGCAAGACGAAGAGGCGCCGGAAGAAGACCCGACGGGCCCGCAACAGGCTCTGGGAGGCGTATCGGCACGCCTGGTCGAAGGTCAGCGCGCCGCCGTTCCGACGTCGCTACTTTCACGGCTTCCGCTTCGGTCACAACTCGCTGCTGATCGACTTCGACTACTCGACGCCTGTCCCCGCGCGGGCCCTCGACCCCGAGCGTCCGAGCGAGTCGCTCGAGGAGACTCATCGGGCCGTCCTGGCGGCCGAGCGCGACACGAGAAGCCGCGGAGAGGCCTAGTCCTCCCGGCGTTCTCGTCTGAAGCGGGCGATGACGTCGTCGCGGAACTTCGGATCCGTCCTCATCAGCGTGAGCATCGTGACCCTGGGGTGCGCGTCGCGGCTCTTCGGGTTCGTGTTGCGGACCATCTTCTTGCCGCCCTCCCACTCGCGCTTCAGGTACTCCTCCCACCGGGCCTTGATTCCAGCGCCCTCGGATCGGAACGCGCGCCCGACGACCTCTCGCATCCGCTTCGGGGTGACGGGAGTCTCGCCGTCGAACCGCACGGGATGGTCCCAGAGGAAGTCGAACTCGAAGTTGACCCCGCGGGTTCGACTGAACAGCTCCTCCTGCTCGCGCTCCCGCCCTCGCGGTCCCTTTCCCTTCTCCCTCTTCGGAGACTTCTCCGTCTGGACCCGGTAGGCCGGAGAGCCGTCCGCCCGGTGAGCGACGTACGCCTTGGGCTCGGCTCCTCGAGTATCGTACATCGCCAGGACGCCCTTCGGTGACCTGTAGATCACCGAGTCCTGCTCGAACTCGCGACCTATCTCGAACGCCTGGGGCGCGGTGACACCCGGAACGATGAAGCTGTCCTCTCCGTATAGCTTGCCGGTCTCCGCGTCTTTCCAGGTCGCCCAGGAGTCGATGGGATGCAGCCCCTGCTTCTCGAGGTCCCGACGCAGTCGGGCCATCGCGGCCTTATTCTCGGACCGACTCCGGTCGCCCTTCCAGGCGGAGATGCTCATGAACGACCGGGGGCCCTGGACGAGCTTTGTGATCTGCCGTCGCTTCAGGTCGGCGAGCCGATGGAACTCGGCCACGAGCAGCCGCGCGAATCCGCGATCCTCGCGCGCAAGCTTCACGATCTCCCGGCGAAGACGGGAGGAACCTGGCACCGCGTTCGGCATTCGACGAGGGGGAGGCCATAGACGAAGCACCACGCCAAGGGGCCCCGGTTTTTGGGTCTATCGCTTCCTGGTTCGTGACATGCGCGAGCTGGGACGCCACGCCATCGTGGACGCCTGGGGCGCCGAGGTCGCTTTGCTCGACGACCCGGAGCGTCTGAGGGGGATTCTCGTCGAGGCCGTGAGGGCCACCGGCGCGACCGTCCTCTCCTCCGACTACCACAAGTTCGAACCGCAAGGAGTGACGGCCTGGGTAATCCTGGCCGAGTCTCATGCCACCATTCACACGTATCCCGAGCACGCGGCGTGGATGGCCGACATCTTCACCTGCGGCGACGTGAACCCCGATGCCGCGGCGAAGCTCCTGATCGACTCCATCGGCGGCCGGGCCCGGGTACATCGTCTCTCGCGCGGGTAGGATCCGAGGACGGCGTCTCGGGACCCCGGGACTAGTGCGCCCGGAGTTTCACGAAGACGTCCGCACAGGGAGACAGACGACATGACACAGGACACCGAACTCAAGACGGTCATCGGGGGCCTCGCCCAGATGCTCGAGGGGAACGCCGCGACGACCCCGCTCATCAAGCTGCTGCGTCCGTGGCTCGTGATCACGGGCCTCGAGTTCAAGGACGCCGTGCACCTCACCTCCGAGACGCTGTGGGCGGGCTACGGGGCCGTCAGCTCGAAGCTCGGCGAGGTGCTCGACGTGCTCGACGACGACCAGCTGCGCGAGGCCGCGTGTCGCTGCCTGGGCAGCGTGACGGTCTACGGTGAGCTCATCCAGGAGGGCGACGTGGCCGTCCACCACGGCATCACCATCTCGTGGACCGGAAGTCAGTGGGCCCACGTGACGGACCCGAAGCTGCGCCTCCGCGAGACCTCCGACTCGTTCGCGAACGCCCTCGTGGCCGTCAGCGAAATCCTCGCCCAGTAGGACGGTCGGTAGTGTGGGGGATGGCGACCAATCCCTTCACGATCGATCCCCGCAACTACAAGTACGGCGCCCGGGGAGACAAGATCACGGCGCTGCAGGAGGCGCTCGTCTTCGCCGGCTACGAGCTCACCGTCGACGGCATCTTCGGCGACGAGACCAGGAAGGCGATCGAGCGCTTCGAGATCGACCACTCCTACAACGACACCCTGTCGCTCGCCGTCGACCTGCGCACGCTCACGATGCTCTTCAACCAGGTGTGCGTGGACTTCGGCCCGACGCCGCCCACGGAGCCCGAACCCCAGCCTCCCGAGCCGGAGCCCGACGCCAGGATCCCGCGGGGGAAGGGGATGTTCGTGCGGAGCCTGACCGGTACCGGCACCGTCGACAACATGAAGCAGCACATCACCGAACGCGGCATCCAGTGGATCTGCGTCCAACGCCTCTGGCAGTACGACGACCCGAACGACGACAAGTACTACAACGAGTCGAGCTTCGACGACTACAAGCGGGCGTGGGAGGACACGGGCTGCGAGCTCTGGATCTGGGGTTGGCCGGTGCCGAACCGCGAGGACGACTACGTCGCGACCATGTGGGAGACACGGCAGGAGTGGGGGGCGAAGGGGATCGTCATGGACTGCGAGGCTCCCTGGTACGACCAGGGCGCCCAGGCCACGGTCCTGATCGACAAGATGACGAGCCTCGGATGCCCCGTCGGCCTGACGAGCTACGGAGCGCCCTGGTACCACGCGAGATTCCCGTTCGCGGAATTCTCCAAGGCAGACTTCGGGGTCCCGCAGATCTACGACTCCCAGAACTCGATGCCCGAGGACTACCCGACACGCTCCGTGGCCGAGTGGCGGGCTCTCGGCTACGAGAAGGTCGTGCCCGCGAGCACGGCGTACAAGACGCCAGCAGAGATGAGGGATCTCCTCTCTCGGACGCCGACCCCCGAGAAGTCGATCGTCTGGTGGGACTGGTACAACGCCGACCTTGACCCCGGTCGCTGGGCCGTGATCGGCGAGCATCAGTTCAAGGTGTCCTTCGCGGAGGTCCTGGCCCGCGGCAACACGTAACCGAGTAAAACGAACATGAGTGCTGCCGAAGAGATGTCCACCTCCATCGAGTACGTCACGGGCGACGCCACCCGTCCCGAGGGCGACGGGCTCAAGATCATCGCCCACTGCTGCAACGACGAGGGGGCCTGGGGCGCGGGCTTCGTGCTGGCGCTCTCCGACAGGTGGAAGAGGCCCGAGGTCGAGTACCGCCGCTGGGTGGCGGACTCCCTGGAGAGGGGGAAGAAGCTGCTCGGGGCGATGCAGCTCGTCCCAGTCGAGAACGACATCTGGGTCGCGAACATCGTGGGGCAGCGCGGACTCAAGAGGGGCCCGAAGGGAAAATCTCCCGTCCGCTACGAGGCGATAGCCTACGGGTTCCGGATGATCGCGGAGTACGCTCAGAGCCATCCCGAACGTCGAGTCTCGGTGCACATGCCACGGATCGGGTGCGGTCTGGCTGGCGGCTCCTGGGATGAGATCGAGCCCCTCCTCGAGCAGCACTTCGTCGCCAACGACATCCCCGTCACCGTGTACGACCTCCCGACTTCCCGATGACCACGCACGGCGAAAAGATCCGGGAAACCTGGCGTCTCGTGCAGAGGCGAGGGCTTTGGTACCTGGCCCTCGCCGGGAGCCTCGGGATCGTCGCTCTGGCCTTCCCGCCATGGCGTCCCTTCCTCGTGCTCGCGCTGCTCGGGATGGGTTGGTTCGCGATCCTCGTGCTGCTCCTGCTGCTCCTGCTCCGCGGACTGGAGATGCTCCAGGACACCCCCGACCCTGACGAGCATCAAGACCCCTGGGACGACCTGGACTGAGAGCCGCGGACGAGAAGGCGCTTGACTTGCGGCGAAAGACGGCGTACACATGGGTTGCGTCGTTCCCTTGGCAGGATCGGCGCACCGTCCTGACGGACGGGGGTTAAAGCGCAGGACCGACGCGCACACACACGCCATGAAACGCTCCACGACAACATCGGCCACGACAGCCGCCCTGATGGCGGTCGTGGCCTTCGTACGCCCCATTTCGGGCGATACGACCCCGTGTTGAGCATTTCCCGGCGCGTGACCAACTGAAGGAAGCCCGCCGGGGACCCCGGAGGGGATGCTCAACACGGTGCCGCGGCCTCGTCAGCTCCTGCTGGCGTAGCTCAACGGTAGAGCACCTGATTTGTAATCAGGCGGTTGCGGGTTCGACTCCCATCGCCAGCTCCGAGAACTTTCATCGAGAGAAGAGACAAAAACGCGCCCGTGTAGCTCAGTCGGCAGAGCGGCCGATTCGTAATCGGCAGGTTCGTCGGTTCGATTCCGACCGCGGGCTCAGTGTACCCAGGTTACAGAACTGAAAGGAGAGAGAAAATCCATGATCACCGTCAAAAATTTCCTCAGATACACGCAAAGTCTTGACGATGCGGATGAAAAGAACGGCAATCCGCGCGGCGCATACCGTATGGAGAGGCTTCAGCGGGCACTAGACGGACGTCTCCGAGCCGAGCATCGAACATGGTTCGAAGCGATGCTGAAAGGTGCCGCTCCAGAGAACTCAGAAGACGCGGCGACAACTGAACTCCTGACGAAACATCTTCAGGACCAGGACCCTGTTGAAGTTCTACCGCATTGGGACTGATCCGACGCCGGTGTGGCCAAGTGGAAAGGCACCTCTTTGGTAAAGAGGAAACTCGTGGGTTCGATTCCCACCTCCGGCTCAGCAAGACCCTCAAATCCGCAACCGAAAGGAGGACAGTCCAATGGCTGATGATGACGATGACGATCGCCTTGGGGTGGTAGTTCAGATGGCCAGAACGCCGGATTGTCGATTCGGAGGTCGCGGGTTCGAGTCCCGTTCACCCCGCCCATGCAGGTCCGTAGTTCAGTGGGAGAACACTGCCTTCACACGACAGGGGTCCCCGGTTCGAATCCGGGCGGGCCTACAATGACACAGCCTCGTAGCTCAGCAGGAAGAGCACCGTCTCGACACGACGGGGGGTCCCCGGTTCTAGTCCGGGCGGGCCTACCGAGACAACCAGGAAAGGAGAAGACGATGGGCGCTCCCGACAGCGAGATTGCGATTCCCAGCTCGGCCTGTGGTCTAGTTGGTGAGGACGCCACTCTGATACAGTGGAGATCGCTGGTTCGAATCCAGCCGGGCCGACCGTCTGCCTTCGGAAGTTCGAGTCTTCCCACATCCACCAAAAGGAACCCGGCAACACGATGCGGGGTAGCCAAGTCAGGTAAGGCGCCGGACTCATGATCCGGGTACCGTCGGTTCGAATCCGACCCCCGCTACCGAGACCCAGAAAACGCGTCCACAACCTCCGGAGTAGCTCAGCTGGCGAGAGCGCCCGCCTCATAAGCGGGAGGTCGAGAGTTCAAGTCTCTCCTCCGGGACCCAAGGATCAACGGAAAAAACGCCCTTCAAGGGCATAAGAGGAGCGAAACACGGATTTCGGCCCTGTTTGCAGGAGGGTCGGCTTTTTACGTTGCGTCTGGAGTACAAGGGAAGGCCCGAGGTGCTCCACTTTGCACGAATGAGAGAGGAACAAGACCATGACCGATAAGAAAGCAAGGGCCGTGTGCTGACTGCGGCAAGACCTTTCCGTCCTGTGCGATGGATTTCGATCACCGTAACCCGGCCACGAAAATCGACAAAGTGTCAGCCCTTGTCTACCGCGGCTCTGTGCCTCTCCTTCTCGCTGAGATCGCCAAGTGCGACCTTGTCTGCTCTGTCTGTCACAGAATTCGAACCCACATGAGGAGTTAGCCATGGAAAAGGAAAGTCTAGGACCTGCCGAGCAGATCATCAACACACTGCTCGCTCATCAGGACCATCTATATCATGGACGCCCCGGGATCGTGGTTCCCGACCAGCGTACGACTGTCGGAGTCAGGTGGGAACCCGTCACCCACAAGGCGGGCGAGAATGGCGAGCGCGTCGTGTACCGCCTCGAGAGGCGCGGGAAGAAGCAGCAGCGCGTCCAGATCGGCACCATGGACGGCGACGACAGGGTCGTCCACGGTGGCCGTGAGATCGGGCTGTACCGCAAGAGCGGCCTCTTCCCCGAGGTCGCCGTCTGGTTCTACAGGCAGGTCGCCGCCGTGTGGCAGATGGACAACGAGTTCGCCGCGCGCTGGGCGAGCTACGCGTTCCGTCAGGAGCACCGGGACCTGAAGGTCGTGCTCGCGGCCTTCATGCTGGTGCAGTCTCGCAAGGGCGATCCCGTCGTCGACGCCGGCGAGGTCCTGTTCGAGGACGAAGACTACCGCGACGTGGGCGAGGCCATGATGCTCCTTCAGGAGAAGAACCGGGACCTGAACCCGAAGCTGCTCCTGCGCATCTGGGAGGTCCTGACCGTGCCCGAGATCGCGGCCATCAACCGCGAGCTCGGCTTCGGTCGGTCGGCCAGGCGTCCCTTCCTGGGCCGATGGCCCAAGGCCGTGGAGAAGTGGCTCCGGTACCGCGAGGAGAACCCGAAGATGCTCGAGGGGCTCGTGAAGGCCGGGTTCAGGACCACGGTCATGACCCTCGCCAGGAAGATCGGCTACAAGCCGAGCTCCGAGTGGTTCTTCGAGCTACTGCGGTGGAAGCAGAAGCAGGCGGAGGACGGACGCCGCGAGATGGCGATCGGCAAGCACGTCAAGGTGGCCGAGTCCTGGGCGCACCTCAGCGAGGAGGACGTCTGCCGCAAGATCGAGGAGGACAGGCCCGGATGGAAACGCATCGTCGGCCTGCTCCCGAAGGAGATCGGAGTCACCCGCGCGGTCGTGGCCGCGGCCATCGACGCGGGCTCCGTGTCCGACAAGGACATCATCATCATGACGCCCACCCTCGAGGAGCTAGGGCTCCTCAAGGTGCAGGACGTCAAGGAGCGCCACGCCGCGGCCCTGGCCCGCGCCGAGGACATGCGCGCGGCCAACATCGCCCGCAACGTGCGGTCGAAGGAGCTCAGAGACCAGATGGAGGAGGGAGGCGACAAGGCGAGCCAGAAGGTCGTCGAGGAGGTAGTTCGACACATCCGCACCTACTTCATCGTGGACCGCTCCTCCTCGATGAAGGGGGCGCTCGAGCGCGCCAAGCCTCTGATCGCGAAGTTCCTCCAGTCGTTCCCGCCCGACAGGGTCCACGTCTCCTGCTTCAACACGGTGGGGAAGGAGATCGTCATCAGGGCACCAGCGGGCGCCGACGGGCTCGACGGCTCGCTGTCGACCAAGCTCGTAGAGCACGCCTTCAGGGGCATCGACGCGAGCGGGGCGACCGACTACGGCCAGGGCGTCTGGGCGCTCCGACACCACCAGCCGAAGGACGACGAGGACTCGCTGTTCGTGTTCGCCGGCGACGAGGAGCAGCAGAGGACGTTCGAGCGCGAGGTCGAGGCCTCGGGCCTGCGTCCCATGGCGTTCGGCTTCCTCAAGGTCGTGGCCGAGGAGGGCGGGGCCGCGTGGCGCCGTCGTCACTACGGCGACGACTACGCCACGGCCGTCCGGGACACGGCGGCCAAGCTGGGGATCCCGTGCTTCATGATCCAGGAGGACACGTTCGACGACCCCTACGCGATCCCCCGAATCGTCAGGAACCTGGTCGCGGCGACGCCCGTGGGCGACGCCATCCAACAGGGGGCGCGCCCCCGTCGTGTCACCCTGGTGGAGCAGATCATCAGGACGGACCTGCTCGTGAGACCCGCGTGGGCCTGAGGTAGTCATGGGATGGAGGGACCTCTTGGCCGGCGGCGCGGAGACCGTCACCCTTCCCTGGACGGGAGGCGCGTCCCTCCACTCGGACTCCCGCACCTTCAAGCTGGGGAGCCGCCTGCGCGAGTTCGGGTGGTATCGGTTCAGGATCGAGGGCAACACGGCCACGAGTTTCGAGAGCGCCGAGCCGGTGCCTGAGATCCTCAGGAATCCTGTCACCGGGTACCTCGTCGGGGACCGGATCGTCTCCGACGAGGTCCGCGTGGACCCGGATCCCGCCACGATCGTGGGACACTCGGAGAGGGTCCACCTCATCCCCGAGGAGCTCGACAGGTTCTCCCGAGTGCGGGCCGGGAGGATCTATCCAGAGGGCCCCCTCATCTTCCTCGAGCAGGCGTTCCCGCTCGGTCCCGAGAACGAGGTCATGGACGCCTACCTCGACGGGAAGAAGGACGTGACCGGGATTCCCGGCGTCGTCCCGGCCCTCGACGCCGCCTTCCGCATGGAGACGTACCGACGCGAGCAGGCCGAGCTGCGTCGGCAGGAGATCGCCCGGCGACGTGCCGAGGAGGAGGCCCGGAGGCTCCGGGAGCAGCGCCGTGCCGAGCTCCGCGAACGACTCGGGGACGGCGCCACCCGACGCGCCATGGCTCAGGAGAACTTCGCCGAGGCTGCGAGGGCCGCGCTCCAAGTGGGAGGAGCCGACTACCTCGACCACCGCAGGGTCCGTCGCGGAGAGTGGGCCGTGAAGTACCGCGTCGACGGCCAGCGCCTCGAGTGCGTCTGCGACACGAACCTCCACATCATCGACGCGGGCGTGTGCCTCACCGACCACGCCACGGAGGAGTCCTACGACACCTACTTTACATTGGAAAGCCTGCCCCTTATCATTCGGCAAGCCGTGAGAGAAGGCAAGCTGGTGATATGGCGACACGTTTAGAGAGCGGGGAGCGCTTCGGCCGTCTGACTGTCATGGAAGACCGAGGCTACAAGGACGTTCTGTGTCTCTGCGAGTGCGGAACGTCAATGACGTTTCGTCGCTGCAATCTCGTCAGGGGAGCGAGCAAGTCCTGCGGATGCCTGCGACGTCAGCAACTTCAGGAGAAGTGGAAGAAGCACTCGAAGACCGTCTCCATCCCGCAGGGCACTGTCTTTCACCGTCTCACCGTTCTCAGGAATGAACGTCAATGGGTGCTGTGTCGCTACTCTTGTGGCGCGGAAAGGTGGATCTGGCGATACGATTTGCTTGCCGAAAAAACGAAATCCTGCGGCTGTCTGAACAAGGAGGTGGCCGCCGAGAGGTTGAGGAAAACGGCGACTATCCACGGCGGGTGGGGGAGACCTGAGTGGAATTCATGGCACGCAATGAAAAAGAGGTGCCTAGATCCGCAAGCCATGGGGTACGAAAATTACGGAGGTCGTGGGATTGGAATCCACGAACCCTGGATCACGTCGTTCGCCAACTTTTTACGAGACATGGGACCTTCCCCGAGCCCCCACCACACGCTCGATCGGCTAGACATCGATGGGGACTACGGACCTGGAAACGTCCGGTGGGCGACTCGCAAAGAACAGGCACGCAATCGTCGTAACAACCGGGAAATTCGGGCCTTCGGAAAAATTCAATGCCTCGCTGCTTGGGCCGAAGAGACGGGCCTGAGCAGCACCACGATTCGCTACCGTCTCCTGAAAGGCTGGCCCCCTGAGAGGGCCCTGCGAAAGAAGAAAGGCGTATGAGCGTCTGCTGCAACATCACCGTCCAGTTCGAGGTCAGAAGCGACGCGAAGCTCTTCGTGTGCGCGCGCCGACAGCTCAAGATCATGGAGGCGCTCAAAGAGTCCACGCCGTATCCCTCGGCGGAGGACGGGTACAACGCGGACGCCCATCGGATGCTCCGGTACGTCGTCGAGGGGCACGGCGTCGGGGCCGGTCCCAGGGGCGACATGTTCACGTGGGGATCGGTGGGGAACTACTCGTCCATCGAAGCCTTCGTAGCCGCCCTGATTCCCTTCTGGCGTGACATCTACGCCGAGTACGTGATGTTCGACTTCGAAGGCATCGTGGTCATGTTCCAGCGGGAGCAGAGGCCCTTCGTGAAGTTCGCCGAGATCAGCGTGGACAGGACGGCCCCCGGCGAAGACCTCGTGCTCGTCCGGCGTGACTGGGAAACCCCCTTCCCGCTGTTCGGGTGGTTCTTCGAGCGCCCCGAGGCGCTTCTTCCTGCGGGGATACGGACGACGATCCTGAAGGGAGACAAGCCATGATCGAGACCGGCGTCGTCGTCACGGCCGGGGGCCCCGTGTTCTGGCACCTGCCACCCGACAGGACGGGAGGGAACATTCCCGACAAGCGGAACCTCTGGCTGGTCCTGTGGAAGCACCGCGAGGACGAGGGCCTCGGCTTCGCGCACAGCCATCCCGGCAACGGGGTCCCAGGGCCCTCCCACGAAGACATCACCACCTTCGCCGCCGTCGAGCATGGTCTCGGCCGGCGCCTCACCTGGTGGATCACGAGCTCATCGAACGTCGTCGCCCTGCGCTGGAAAGGACCGGGCGAGCACGACTACGCGTTGTCGATCCTCACGAACGAGCCCGACTGGACCGCACAGCTTCGCAAGCACTCAGAACAGGAGAAGGAAAATGGAAGAGAATGAGGCACGTCTCAACATCACCGTGAACGGGATGAACGGTGACCTCCCGGACCCGGTCCAGTTCGACGCGACCGACGCCGACATCAAGGCGTGGGCCACCGAGGCCGTCGCCGCCGGGCACGTCCCCGGAATCGACGCCGACCCGAACGTCAACTTCGGGGACTTCGTGGTGGACAGATTCACTGCGAAGGACGACCAGGGCAATCGGCTCTACCTTCGTCCCAAGGCCGCGTTCGGACGGTAGGCGAGCATGGTCGGCGACCCTATCGAGCACACCGTCACCCTTCGGGTCCCTAGCTCGATGTGGCCGAAGGCGAGGGAGGCGTTCCGAGCCCTGCGGGAGCTGCACCGGGACGCCGGAGGGACCTCGCGGCTCGTGAAGAACGGGGAGACCCTGACATTCACCGCCAAAGGGCCCTCTACGTCCGTGCTCGACGCCATCGAGAATGCCAAGCGCATCCAGTCGAAGGTGGACGAAAAGCGGGAGTCGACCGTGGACCACCTGCGAGAGGTGCTCCGCAACGCCGAGGCCAACCGCGAACGCCGCAAGGAGGAGTTCCTCGGCATGGTCGCCGACGAGCTACTGAGACGCGGGAAACCCAAGTAAGGAGGAAGCCATGATCATCGAACGTCTGGGAGAATGCACTCCGGGGTTGGAGGAGATGCTCGCCGTGCTCGGCGCCAGGATCGAGGGAGACAGGATCGTCATCCCCACGCACGACATCCGAAGCACGGAGGACGGCCTCGAGGTGAACGTCAAACATCACTACTGCCGTTTCCACGAGGGCGAGTGGAAAAAGCTGCGGAGCGTAAACGCGAGGACCGTGCCGTGAAGATCACGATCGTCGGAGCCGGCGCCCTGGGCTCGCACCTGGTTCAGGCCCTGCGGAACGAGAAGGTGATTCTGACCCTCGTGGATTTCGACAGGGTCGAGATGAAGAATGTCGCCTCGCAGTTCCACCTGAGGGCTGGCGTGGGCAAGAAGAAAACCGAGGCGCTTCGGGGAGCCATGCAGTTCTGCTTCGGTCGCAAGGTCGACGTCGTGGGCCACAAGCTCACGGCCGACAACACGACCCAGCTCCTGGGCGGCGCCGAGCTCCTCGTCGACTGCCTAGACAACGGCGAGGCTCGCAGGCTCGTCCAGGGTTTCGCCCGCGCGAACGGAGTCCCGTGCCTCCACGGGGCCCTCGCGGCCGACGGTGGCTACGGGAGGATCATCTGGGAGGAGGACTTCGTGGTCGACGACGAGGACGTGGCGGGGGCTGCCACCTGCGAAGAGGGGGAATTTCTCCCCTTCATCCAAGTCGTGAGCGCCTTCCTCGCGCTCGCGGTCCAGCAGTTCGTCCAGACGCGCCGGAAGGTGGGGTACTCGATCTCGCCGGCGCGGGTCGAGAAAATCTGAGAAAGGGGGTTGACAACGGCTCTGCGCTGCCCCAGACTCCTTTCTCGGCTGTTCCTGGCTAACCTCCCTCGAGGATCAAAGCCAAACGCGCAGGTCCTACAAGCGCATCCCCGACCCCAGAGGGTCGGGGTCTTGAAGCCAGCAAGACCACGCTCTCGGAACTACCTACAACACGGCGGACCAAGACCCCGGCGGGGGGTCACCCGACGGTAAATCGGTAAAACCGACAACAACACTCACCTCTCCCGGAGAGGCACCCGTTGAAGGTCCACAAGCAACCTGGTTCGACTCCAGGGTCCGCCACCAAGAAGCGACCACCAAGGTCAGGCTCACAAGCAAAGACAGCTCAGCTGGCTTGAGCGTCGGTTCGACAAACCGAAGGTCGCAGGTTCAAGTCCTGCTCCTTGCATCAAACAGCCTTTCAACTCGGTCGCTTCTACCCTTTAGGTCAACGCCCGCAGATCAACCTCACAAGCAAACCTTGCTGGTTCGAGTCCTGCCCCCGCCACCACACGGCGGGGTAGGCAAATTGGAAAAGCCACCAGACGTGTAAATCTGGCGTGAAAACGCGATCAAGGTTCTTCACTCGGCGTTGACCAACTTTCCCGTCCCCGGACGCCCCCTCGAGAGAGGCTTCCGGGGTTTCCTTTCACGCAGCCCAGGAGATGCCGATGCGATTCGCGGTCAAGAGAACGAGCGGCAACCCCGTCCTCACCGACGGCTGCACGGGGCAGAAGGGCATCTTCCGCCACAAGAAGCAGACCGACGAGGTGCAGGAGCTGGCGTGGCACGTCCGAGACTTCGAGAGCCTGGACGAGGTACTCGAGTGGGCCGATGAGCTCGGCGCGGGTGACGGTTCGCGGTTCCTCTCCGGAATCATCCTCTCCAGGAATGGCATCCGCGACTTCTGGGACCTGGTCCAAGGGGACGAGATGCCGGAGAGGGCCATCGAGATCTGGGACGACTACCACTGAGACGAAAGGAGACCTCCGCGGCGAACACCCGCGGCCCAACACCGCCCGATAGTGGACGGAGTCAAGCAGCGCAGGGGACGACGATTGATATGTAGAATCGAGCCCTGGTTGACGATCTCCACCGAACCCGGTGTCTGGAAACGGCAAGTCCCCTATGATGCGGGGTAGAGCAGTCAGGTAGCTCGTCGGGCTCATAACCCGGAGGCCACAGGTTCAAATCCTGTCCCCGCTACCACTCCACTTGACACCCGGAGATTTTCGGGTATCTTCAACACTTCAGGAACCGAGACCGTGCTCGCTGGACGACATACCGACGCCGACGAGGCCCCACACCATCATCTCATGGTGCGTGGAGCTCGGATGGCAGAGCGCCTGGTTGTGGCCCAGGAGGTTACGGGTTCGATCCCCGTCACGCACCCCGTCACCGCGGAGCTGTTCGCCTAGCCGGGTCGGTCTCCTTCGGGAGAGCGGCTCGGCGCAATGCCATGCCCCTCGGTAGCTGAGACGGTTCAAGCGCCTGGTTGAAGCCCAGGAGACGCGGATTCAAGCGCCGCCCGAGGGACCACGCCCCGGTAGCTCAGGCGGTAGAGCATCTGGCTGAAGTCCAGAGTGTCGGCGGTTCAACTCCGTCCTGGGGCACAACCTCGAAAGAATCCAAGATGTCACTGCTTTTCACCCACTACGACCGCATGTCGCTGTGCACCCACCGCGGAATGCTGACCAGCCCCGACAAGAACGGGAGACGCTTCTGTGCCCGCTGTGGGGCTCGTGTCGAACCCGAAGACGCGCAGCCGCCCCCGAAGCGCCCTCCGCGCGGACAGTCCCATCAGAGGTTTCCAAGCGCCTTCTGACGGGGGTTCTGTAAATTTCACGAACGCCCCGTGCAGGTGATCATGGAGAAGATCAGCATAGGCGGCGTGACGCTGCACGGGTTCGCCCAGGGCGGCTGCCAGACGGCGTTCCACGTCCCCGAGATCCGCGCTGTGTTCGACGCGGGCGCGGTGCCAGGGGCGACCGTCGACCACGTCTTCCTGACCCACGGTCACGCGGACCACGTGGCGGCGCTCCCGTACATCGTGAGCCTGCGCTCCATTCGGCGCAACAAGGCGACGCTGAGCGTCTACCTACCGGACGAGCTCGGCGAGCCGATGGAGAGGCTCCTCGAGGCGATGCGCGACGTGCAGCGGGACAGCGAGCACGAGGCGAAGGTTCGCCTCTACCCCGCGAGGCCCGGCTACTTCTTCGAGCTCGGACGCGGCGCGGTCGTACACGCGATGCGGAGCTGGCACCGGGGGGCGTCGCTCGGGTGGGGCGTCGACCGCACCACGAGCAAGCTCAAGACCGAGTTCGTCGGCATGGAGGGCTCCGAGATAGGGCGCCTCCGTCGGGAGGGCGTGCAGGTCACGGACGACGTGGTGAGCACCCTCCTGGTGGTCTCGGGCGACACCCGGATCGACTTCCTGCTGGAGCACGAGAGGGCTCGGAGGGCCAAGGTGCTCGTCCACGAGGTCACGACCTGGGAGATGGACGACGCGAACGTCGAGGGCGCGCGGCGCTACGGCCACACGCACGTGGCCGAGATGGCCGAGCACTGCGAGAAATTCGAGGGCGACTATCTCGTGCTCACGCACAGGTCCATGAAGCACTCGCGCGAGGAGGCCGAGGAGATCCTGCGACGCAGGTTCCCGGCGGCCATGCTCGACCGGATCCTCCTGTTCGACGGAGGAGACCGATGAGCAAGCCGAGCACCGGCCTCTGGATCGTCGGAAACATCCTCGGTAGCTGGCGATACTTCGTCGGCGACGAACCCGCCATCCCGGCCCTCTGGGTGAAGGGGTCGTCGCCCCTCTTCCTCGTGCTCGGAGAGAACGCGAGCGGGAAGAGCTTCTTCCGACGCTGCGTTCAGGCGTCGGCCAAGAGCCACACCTCCATCAAGGAGGTCATCCACCTCAGCATGGAGGCCCGCGCCGGCATGAACATGATGGGGGCGATGAAGGGCTTCGTCTACGGAGACGAGGGCTTCCGCTCCACCGGAGAGAACTCGGGAATGACGGTGAGGACGGCCATCAGCACGTGCCGAGCTCGGACGCACTCGCACCTCCTCTACTGGGACGAGCCCGACATCGGCATGGGGGAGGCGGCCGCGGCCGGAGCTGGAACGGTCGTGGCCGAGTTCGTGGCCGATCTTCCCGAGCAGACGAGGGGCGTGTTCGTCACGACCCACAGCCGACCGATGGTGCGGCAGCTCCTCTCCGTGAAACCTCACTATCTGCACCTCGGCGTCCCTCCGGCCGAGGCCCCGCAGAGCCTGGGGGCGTGGCTCGAGCGCGAGATCGTCCCCATGAGCCTCGACGAGCTCGCCGAGGAGAGCAACCGTCGCTTCCGGGCCATCCAAGCCATCCTCGACGAGAGGCGCAGGGCCTGAGCGGTCACGCGCCGATCTTCGGGGGACGATAACCGCCCTTTTGACGGCCCCTAGACGTGGGCCGCACGCGCCCACGAGGACGCACGATGGCGGTCCTACTTCCCGGAAGGTTCATCTACCTGGCGACCCCGCACACGGCCTCCATCGCCACCACGCGAGCCCTCGCGACGCTAGAGGGGGCCGTAGTCAGCGACATCAACGAGGTCCGCGACCTCGAGATCGAGCACTGGTTTCCCAGGGCGACCCACCACGCGACGCGCGCCGAGCTGAGGAAGCGCCAACCCGACTCCTTCGTGGGCGTCGAGCTGGCCGTCACGACGATCAGGAACCCGTACGACCTGCTCGTGACCTGGTGGCTGCGACAGAGGAAAGTCCTCGAAAAGCACCTGGACCGAGAGGTCACCTTCCGTCACTTCGTCGAGGTCTACGACGAGGGAATGCCCGGAGGTCCGTACCTCAGGACCGGCAAGATCTTCTGGCAGGACGCGGACTACGCCCTCCGCTACGAGCGCCTCCAGGACGACCTCGACATGTTCCTCGACAGGTTCGGAATCGAGCCCGTCCGCCTCTCCTGGACGAACGTCACGACCGAGAAGATGCCGTGGCCGTCCTACTACGACGACGAGACCAGGGCCATCGTCCGGCGTCGCTTCGGAGAGGAGATCGACTCTCTCGGATACCGCTTTCTCTCCGAGGTCGAACGACCCTTCAAACGGTGACACGGGCCTCGAGTTGATGTATAGAGGGGGCGTGATGCGCGACAAGGCACGCGGCGGTCCGATCACGACCTAGCCCGGCCCGGAGCAGGAGGCTCTCGGGACCGGGCGGGCCGAGGAGGCCGTCATGTCCAAGAGAGCCCTGCGTCGCCATCACCGGGCGAGGATGATCGCCCACGTCAAGAGGATCCAGAGGCGCTGGTGGAGCGGCGCCCGCTTCACCGAGGAGGAGCTCCATCAGGCGGCCCTGCGCCTAGCCGACAACCTGGCCTGGTGCTCGTGTTACTCGTGCGGGAATCCGCGTCGCCACTTCGGCTTCACGGTCTTCGGCCGCAGCTTCGAGGCACTCACGCGCCAGGAACGGCGGCATCTGCTGGATTTTCACGAGCAGCTGCGGGAACTCGACCTTTCGTGAAAAGGACCGAGGTCCGTCGGGGCGTAGAATGAGCGACCTCGCTGGTCGTCCTCTAGGAGACCCCCAGATGATGCCGAGGATCGACGAGACCACGAAGCACGTCGTGTGCTTCAGCGGGGGCCACAGCTCGGCGCTCGTGGCCGTCGAGGTCGCGCGTCGCCACGGGACCGAGAATCTGATCCTCCTCAACCACGACATCAACCCGTCGGTCGAGGACCCGGACATCAAGCGCTTCAAGCGCGAGGTCGCCGGCTACCTCGGAGTCGAGATCACGTACGCGAACTATCCGAGCTGGGACACGATGGACCAGTTCGACGTTTGCATCAAGCACACGGGCTTCAAGGTCGGCGCCACGTCCGTGCTCTGCACGCACAGGTTCAAGACGGAGCCCTTCCACAAGTGGCTCGCGGCGAACATGGAACCGGAGAAGAACTGCGTCGTCTACTACGGGTTCGACGCGTACGAGGATCACAGGATCGAGAGGCGCACGGCCGTCCTGGGGGACATGGGATACCAGACCGACTACCCACTCGCTCGCTGGACCGGCCGCACCATCGAGTCCACCAGGGAGATCGGGATAGAGCCGCCGCTTACCTACGGGGTCTTCAAGCACGCGAACTGCACGGCGTGCCTCAGGGCCGGCAGGCGCCACTGGTACATCGTCTACTGCACCCGACCCGACCTCTGGGAGAAGGCCAAGAAGGCCGAGGCCCACATCGGCCACACCATCCTGCGGAACGTCCGGCTAGAGGAGCTCGAGGCCGACTTCGCGATCATGAGGGAGGCGAAGGTGGAGGCGACCGAGAACACGGAGGCGTCCCTCTTCTGGGCCCACGCTCGAGAGGCCCTCGAGTGGCACGGGCGCCCTACGATCTTCGACTACTTCTCCCCGGTCCTCCAGGAGCAGGAGGAGGAGAACGAGAACCGGCCGTGCGAGTGCATCGTCTGAGCCCGAGGCTTGACAGGGCGCCCCTCGTCGCGTACAACGGATTCCCGTGACTGTCCGACTGAAACGCAAGACCTAGCCTGGGGGGACGCCTCGCGTGCCCTCGGGCATCGCTGGAGTGCGTCTCCAGGGCCGGTAGCTCAGTAGGCAGAGCGGCGGACTCTTAACCCGCAGGCCGTGGGATCGTGACCCACCCGGCTCACCGAGAAGACGATGTCGGTTACACACCACAGACTCAAACGCGCGGCGCCCTGCTCCATCAGTTGTGGGCGAGTTACGCGTAGCCTGGCCGAACGCACTGGACTTTTAATCCAGAGGACGCAAGTCCCATCGGGGGTTCAAATCCCTCCTCGCTCGCCAGTTACAAGAGATGGGGGTTGTGATATCTTAGCTCTATGGCAACCCCAAAGGAGATCGGAGAACGGTCTGAAGCGCAAATGATTGCTAGATTTTTTGCGGGCAGGGTTGGTTGTTCTGACTCCCTTCGGAGACTCACAGAGGTACGATTTGGTCGTGGATCAGGATGGTCGTTTCGTTCGTATTCAGTGCAAGACCGGCAAGGTCTTCAAAGGAGCCCTCAATTTTTCGACATGTTCCAACAACTGGAACACGGGCGAGACGAGAGCCTACCGAGAAGAAATCGAGTTTTTTGCCGTGTACTCACCAGAGTTGGATGCCGTGTACTTAGTACCGGTCGAACATGTTGGAACAAGGAAAGCTTCTCTGCGTGTCGCACCCTCCCGCAACAAACAGGCTAAGCGAATCAGGCTTGCATCGGACTACGAGTTTCAGGGTTCGTTTCCAGGATTCCTCTAGCCAGGTTCGCGCACGTCCACACGAGCACGAACATCAACGGCATCTTGCGCCCGAGCGCGAGAGGAAGTAGACAAATCGAAATGGAACGAGTGATCGTGGAAATCAGGGCTGCCGAGGGCGGCGACGACTCCAAGGACCTCGTGCGCGTCCAGTACCGGGTGTACGAGAAGTTCATGGCCCAGGAGGGTCTTTGACCACGAGATCCTCGAGGCGAGACCCGGCTTCCTCCTGATGCGCGTCGCAGGACGTGGGGCCGTGGCGGCGTTCCGCCATGAGGCCGGGGGTCACAGATTCCAACGGGTCCCTCCGACCGAGAAGCGCGGACGCGTCCACACGTCGACGGTGACGATCGCCGTCCTTCCTGAGCCTGAGGAGCACGAGCTCCACATCGACCCTCGCGACCTCGAGGAGTCGTTCACGCGCGGGAGCGGAAAGGGAGGCCAGCATCGGAACAAGACCGACAGCTGCGTGGTCTTGTCGCACCGCCCCTCGGACATCACCGTGAGGATCGACGGCGGTCGCAGCCAGCACGTCAACCGTCAAACGGCCCTGGCCGTCCTGAGGGCGCGTCTCAAGGCCAAGATCGACGCTAGGGAGACGCGGGGGCGGAACGCCGACAGGAAGGCCCAGGTGGGTCGTGGAGCGCGTGGGGACAAACGACGGACGATCGCCGTCCAACGCAACCAGGTCGTGGACCATCGCACCCGAAAACGCACCACTTGGGAGGCATACCAGAAGGGAGATCTCCGGCGCCTGTGGTGACGTTCCTAGTGTGACAGGAAATCGAGGATGCCCCCCGTGACCTTCGGGGCCTCCTCCGGGTTCTCGTAGGTCCAGTGCTGCCGCCGCTCCTCGAACCTGTCGAGGGCCTCCTGCTGCACGTCGAAACCCAGGAAGTCGCGCCCGAGCTCGAACGCCGCCTCGCCCGCGGAGCCGCTGCCCGCGAAGGGATCGAGCACGAGGTCGCCCTTCTCGGAGGAGATCCTTATCAGAGGCAGGCAGAGCGCGACCGGCTTCTCCGTCGGGTACGCGTCCTGGCTCTTGATCCACGCCTCGTCGATCCAGCCCTCCTCGAGCACGTTGCGGACCGACCTGTCCTCCGGAGGCTTCCTCTTGCCCTTCTCGGCGAGCAGGATCATCTCGTAGGCCGAGCGGTACGGATAGCCCATGCCGGGCGTCCCCGGAGCGCGACGGTCACAGACGTGCGTCCCGCACCTCGGGCACGAAACCTTCTCCAGCTTCCCGACCTTGTGCCAGATGAGCGACTTGCGGAGGCTGAACCCGGCGGCGCGGATCATCGGCCTGAGCGCCTCGGATGTCTCCTCGTCGCACATCACGTACATGTGCGTGTTGCTCGCCAGAACCCTGTAGCACTCCACGAAGAACGGCACGAAATAGTCGTTGGGGACCGTCGGGAACCACGGGTTGTTCGACATCTTGGACTTTTTGAGCCTCGTGGTCGTCCCCATGTCACGCCAGCGTTCCAAGGACTCATACGGAGGATCGGTTACGATAAGATTGGCAGACCCGTCGCCCATCTCGCGGAGGCCCGTCAAAGCATCTTTCAATCTCATTTCGTGTGGCATCAGTCCGGGCCCCTCAGCAGGTTCCAGTAGTCGGGAATGACCAGCACGCGCGCCAAGAGTCGGAGCTGAACCACGGGGGGTGACAACAGATCGTTCTCCCAACGAGACAGCGTGGCGGGCGAGACCTTGAGCGCCGCAGCGACCTCGGCGCCGGTCATCCCGGTCGCCTGTCTGTGCCAGCGCAGACGCTCACCTAGGGAACCGACGCGATCCATCGTCACCCTTCGGCGCTGGCTCGTGCACCCCCGGCTGCGCCAGCTCGGCCTCTCGCTGCATCGACAACCCCGGAAGTCCGGTCCCCGTCCGGTGCCCGGCCAGCCCGGCCTGCTGGTCTAGCGAGAGCTCGGACTCGCCGTCCCGAGGTTTCCCGAAGGCGTCGAGCACGGCGTCCGCCTGCTCCTCGGAGTCGCAGACGACGACCCACGCCCCCATTCGCCCTTCGGGCGTGAAGAAGCTCTGAACCCACCGCTTATATGGTCTCTCCATGGGTTTCCTTCCTGAGATGTTCCATGATTGAGTCAACGGCCAAGGGCAAAAGGACCCGAAGGGTGGCGTCCCAGTCGTCGCAGAAGCGAGGCAGCCCGGCGTCCTCCGGGTAGACCCACGGCCCCTCGACGTCGGGAAGGTCCGTGTACCTCGTATGGCGCACGAGGCGGAGACATGGGCCGCAGTCGGTCTCGATGGTCCAGTGGCCCAGGAGCAGCATGGTGAGCGTGTCCGCGTCCATCACTTGTCGTCCTTCTCCTCGAGGTACTCGTCCACGAGCAGCTCGAGTCGGTCGCACTGGTCGATCGTGAATCTCCCGATGTGGGCCTCCTCCGGGGAGAGACTCATCGCCTCCTGCATCCAGGCGTACGCCTCGCCACGGCCCATGTGCCTGCCTTTCCACAACTGGTCGAAGCAGTCATGAGCTCGGATGCGGGCCTTCTTCGTCTCCTTGTCGGCTGGCGTCCCGAGGGGACGACCGTCGGGATAGGCGCCGTGCGTCGCCCTGCACTGAGGGAAGGCACTGCACCCGTAGAACAGCCCGTACTTGCTGTCGCGCAGGACCATCGGTTCCCCGCACTCGGGACACGGAGGATCGAGGCGCGTGCCGAGCGGGAGCTGCTCAGCCATCCTCGGACTCCTTCACGGGCCTGAGGTTGGCCTTGGCCCTGTCCTCGTAGTTTCCCTCGTCGTCGTGGACGACCTCGCACCAGGGACATACGTGGCGTCCGTCGTGGAACGCCCCGACGTGTTCCTTCGGGGCGGGGCGCATGCACACGGGACAGAACACCTTGGGGCGCGTGTCGTACGCCTCCTGGGCGATCTTTACGAAGCGGGCGAACCGCTCGGCCTGAGGCTGTCGGTACTCCGGGCGCTCTCCCTCGAACTTCAAGCTCTGGATGCAGCAGTCGACCCCCTTCCAGTCTCCCGCGATCAGATCCTCGATCAGCATCTCGGAGATGCCGGTGGCCTGGATGCTCTCCTCCACGAGGCGAGCCTGCTCGGCGCAGAGCGAGATGAGGTATCTCATGCGCCTGCGCTTCTCGTGGGGAGCCTGCGTCGCCTGCCATCGGTCGTAGCGCAGGAGGTCCATCATGGCGAACCAGTCGTGAAAGGTCATCCCGCTGCCGAGGTAGTTGTCGCCGCCCGTGTCGAACAACGTCTTCTTGAGCGAGTCGAGCATTTCCCGGCCCGGGTAGCCACCGTCCTTCACCTCCAGGACGGGGTTCTTGCGTTCCGTCTCGTCGCTCAAGAGCTCTCCCTCCGCAGCGGACATGCCTCGCAGTCGTCGCGGAACTTCTGGTTCGTCATGGCACCGTCGCGGGCCGAAGTCTCCCAACCCCGACCCGCGACGGCGAACCCGGCTCCGCACAAGCTCTCCAAGTGGGGGTCGAACCATGCACACTCGGGACAGCGCTCGCACGGGAACGCCCGCTCCCCTCCGAGCACGGCGAGCAGGTTCTCGCGTTCGTGTGCCTGCTCGTCGTCCTCCCTGGGCGAGTTCGACCGAACCCGGCATCCTCGGCGCCGCATCTCGTCCTCGAGCTCGGCCGCCTGCTCGTCCGTGCATAGACAGCGGACAATCGAGCGGTTCCCGTCGTGACGCATGGTCGGGTTGCCCGTCACCCGCATGTCGAAGGACTGGCCGCCGAGGACCTCGAAGATCCAGAACTCGCGGTGGGCCATCATCCGATCCTCAGTTCTCCGGGTCTGTCGCCCAGGCTGAGAGTTCCCCGGGCCGCCTCGCGCCACGCGTGCATGGCGATCTCCTCGCGGGGCGTCCCGGCACCGTCGACGCCCAGGAAGGCGACCCGGTAACCGTCTCCATGCACCGGGCGCGACGTCTCGGTCAGGGTCACGCGCCCTCCGTCGGAAAGCAGCACCGTGCAACCCAGGACGCGGCTTTCGGCGGGCGCGATCCCCGGGAGGACGCGCAGGAGCCCGCGAAATGACCGCTCCGGCGCCACGACGACGAGCCATTCGCGCGTGCGTCGCGCGTGCTCGATCATCCGACCGAGGACGAGCATGTGGGTGACCTCGAGATCCATCCTGCTCTTAATACACGAAGAACAGTGCTCCCGTCTCGAGGGCGCGCCGTCGGCCGTCTCCAGCCCCGTTCGTGATCCCTCCTTACTCGCACAGGACCGCGCGCCAACCGACGCGGCGCTCCGAGACCTCGTTCACGGGCCTGACCTGGAGACGGAAGCGGGTGTAGCGGCTGGCATTGCCGCTCAGCTCGTTCCCTAGCTTGGCCGCGATGGCCCTCGTCGCCGTCTCGATGAAGTTGAAGTTTGGGTTGCGTTCGCCTCGTCCTCCGTCGATGGAGACGATCCACTCGGCCTCCGCGAACCTCTCGGATCCCTCTCCTATCGCCACGCCTGTGAACCCCCGCTCGTGGAGCTCCTCCAGGACCCCGCTCGCGATCACCGGAGCCGCCGACCGACGTCCCTGCGTGCTCGTCAGCGTCTTGTGCGCAAGCTCCTGTCGTTCCCTGAAGGGCAGACGGGCCAGCTCCGAGGACAACGGAGCGTCGACCCGACGAGGACGTGCTCGCCTCCCCGGCTCGTAACCCGGGACTCCGACGGCGCGCTCGGCTTCCTGACGTACCAACTCCGTTCCTCCCTCCTCGCCGCTGAGTGCCTCGGCGAGCTTCCCCACTTTCCGGTCATGTGTCTCCTCGGCGGCGCGGAGCTCTCCGGCCACCTCGGCGCTGGCCGTCCGCAGCATGGCCCCTATCATGACGGGATCGCGGGCAGTCGTCTCGACCGGGACGGCCGGGCTGCCTCCCTCGGGCATCCGGCCGGTCCGCAGCTCCGGCACGTCGCCATCGAACTGGATGAGCTCGACGATCATGCCCATGAGCAGCGGATGGAGCATCTTGTAGTCGGGGCGCTCCTCGAAGGGTTGGTAGATCAGGTCCTCCTCGGCGAAACCCCAGCGCTCGAGCAGCCTGTCCCTATCCGGGAACCGGGCGAGTTCCGTCGAGGCCGTCTCTAGGCCGAACGCGGAGCAGAGCGCGTCTTTCAGCTCGCTGTCGAAGTTGGGGTAGATCGCCGCGATCCTCCACGTTTCCCTGACGACTTCCTGGAGGGTCATGGAGCCCGACCGCGCTCGCCGGACGAGGTCGTCGAGGGCGGGCTCCTCCCCGAACATCTCCCGGCTGAACCTTTCGATGGCGGCGAGCATCTCCGAGTCTTCGGTCACTTCTTGCTCCTCCTCACCGTGACCGTCGCCCCGGGCTCGACCACGTGCTCGTCGGGAATCTCCCAGGGATCCCTCTCGACCCTCGAGGAGGCCGACGAGTCTGCTCCCCCCACCATCACGCCGCCGGGAGGCATCGGAGTGTTGTGCGGTCGGCTCACGGGCACGCGAGGGTCGGCCGTGGGCCGAGGAGGCGGAGGCGAGATCCGTTCCTCCTCCCGACGCCGCTCGGTCTCCTCGATCTTGCGCACCTCCTCCTCGTACCAGGCGCGCACGGTCGCCAGGTGCTTGCACTTGCCGCGATGCCTGAACCCCTCGCACTCACATGACCACGCACCATCTCTCGCGAGCATCACGTGGTAGGTCCGGCTCCCGTCCGAGGACGGGTACCGAGTCTCGTACTCGGGTTCCTCGTCGGTACCCGGCGTGAAGTGGGCTGGGCCCTCTTCCCGACGCTCGGTGGGCAGCTCGGGTTCGGGCCTGCCCTTGGCCTTTGCCAGCGCCTTGACGGCGTCGTCGAAGCCCTCCGTGGTCGCGGGTTGCGAGACCCTATCGTAGCCGTCGGTCGGGCCGTCGTCGGGGATCGTCCAGTCCTGGCGCTCACGAGCGATCTCCAGGCGCTCGGCCTTCGCCCTGATCGACTCGAACGCCATCTCTGCCAGGGCCTTGTGCTCGGGAGAGGTCATGTCGGAGAAGATCGGGGCGTTGAGCAGGTAGTCCACCTGTTCCTGCATCCGAGTCGCCCAAGGACTGACCGCTCCCTTCGCCCGGATGCAGTCCGCGTTCTTGCAGATGCGGCAGTGGATGCGCTCGAACTCGTGAGGGTCGCGCTGAAACCACCGCTGGCCGGGCTCGTTGCAGCCCGCGAAGAGGTCGCGCTTCTCTCGAGCACGGACGCCGACCACCCGGTCGTTCGGGTCGAGCTCAAGACGCCTCGGCTTCACCATCAGTCGTCCGCGAGCGCCTCGATGATGTCCTGGGAGAGGACCGGCTCCTTCAATGCCGACGACTTTTCGCTCGCCTTGTCGGCCTCCTCGGCAGCTTCGGGTTCCTCGTCCCCGGCCTCACCGAGCGGAGCAGGCACGTCGACGTCCCTGAAGCCGACGGGTTCCTTGTCAGTCCAGGGAACGGATTCCAGGTCCTCGGGCTGTGGCGGCTCGTCGACGTCGTCCACGACCGCGCTCACCGAGACCTCCTGCTGTTCGAGGTCGTCACCTTCCTCGGACCTTTTGGCCGCCTTCATGTCCTCCCAGTGCATCCTGCGCTTGGCCTCGAGCCAGTTCTCCGTCTCGATGACCTCGGGGCGACCCGGACGCGGATTCCGCTTGAGGGCGAGAGGACAGTCGAGGCAGCGTGGTCCCATGACCATCAGGCCACAGTTCTCGGCCCAGGTCTTGAGCAGCTGGTGCTGATTCTGATCGAGGTTCCCCTGCTTCCACAGCACGTCGATGTCCTCGATCGTATGTCCGTACATCTGAGGCGGAGGGAAGTTGCGCCTGTGGGTGCACTCGAGAGACAGGGGCCGTCCCTTGAACTCGGTCTCTAGCGGTTTGAGCATGGGTCGTGTCCTGGGTCTACTCTACCGACGGTCAGATTCCGTACATGCCGGCGACGGTCTCGAACTCAATGGGGTTTACCAGAATCTCCGCGCCGGCCCATAGGGCCTCCTCGCCCGTCGGACCGACGACGCGCAGCGGGTGCGACCCCCGACCGTGGCACTGTACGATGGCGCGCGCCAGGCGGTCCGCGACGCCGACCCCGAGGGCGCGCAGCCGGTACTCATAGACCTGACCACGTTCCAGGGGCGCCGACGGGAGGGTCGGCGCCGGGAGAGGCGTCGAGGGCGTCTCAGAGCGCTCGGGAGCCTCGACGACGCGTTCCGGGAGCGACGGGGCCTCGACGGGTGCGGGCGCCTCCTGGGCCTTCTGGGGCGCCTCCGCGGGCGGTGCGGGAAGGGGCTTGAAAGCCGGGGCCGGAGGAGCCTCCGCGTCCCCGGCAAACCCGTACACCGGACCGAAGAGTTTCACGAACTCCTCGGGCCACACCTTCTTGGTCGGCTCCCCCTTCTCGTTGACCTGGACGCCGTCGGGCCGCACCCGACGGTACTTGAAGTCCTTCACGTCGTACGGGACGGTCCAGTCGAACCCGATCTCGCAGTCGGTGGTGAGGGGCACGGACCAGCACATCTTCGTGATCGTCCTGTTCCGGGTCATGATCTCCTGGAACACCTCGACGGCCTCCGCGAGGATGTCGAGATCGATCTCGAACACGAGCTCGTCGTGAATCGTGATGATCATGTAGACCTTGTCGAGCCAGTCCCGCTTCTTGCACTCCTTGTAGATCAGGGCCATCGCCAGCTTCGTGATGTCCGCCGAGGTGTTGTGGACGACGTAACCGTCGGCCACGAACGCGTGCTCGTCGTCGAACACCTCGACATCATACATCTCGACGATTTCTCCAGTATGCTCAGAATCGACGATGCGCTCGAAGTCGTATACTAGGGCGTCCCGCAGGCTCTGCGGAACCTCGGCGCCCTTCACTCGGTTGAGAAAACGAAGACACTGTGACTTGCTTCCCGAACCCTTCATCAGCCGGTAGACGGCGGACTTCTCGTCCTTGGTCAGGGTCAGCCACAGCGAGGACTCTCGAACGCACTGACCCACTCGTCCAACGAGATCTGGAGGACAGAGGTGCCACTGATCGAAGTACGGATTCTCGGTCATGGCGGCCATGCGGTCGCGCTTGTAGGAATGAAGGAATCCCACTCGATCCCGAAAAGCTCGTCGATCCTTGACGGACACCCGTTGAGAGGCCAGCCGGAGAGTGGAACGAATGCCGACCGAGCGAAGCAGCTGGTGCGCGTCTCGCAGAAGACCCTCGTTCACGCTCCGGACATCGATCACGCTTTCGCAGTTGATGCCACCGTCGGCCGAAAAATACCCCCGAAGGAAAGCGTTGCGGTTCTCGTAGCTCTCCGACCACACGGCGCGGGGGAACCGCTTGGTCCAGGTGTTCTGATCTTCGACGCCCAACACGATCCGGCAAAAGTCGCGAAACGACTTATTGTGGACCTTGATCTGCCAGGTAGGGCGCCGAGCGTCGCCCTCCCTTCGACATCTTTTCCGGGCTATGGCTCCAATTTCCAGCGCGTCGTTGAGTTCCTCCGCGCATTCGCGAGCAAGCCGCTCGGCGGAGAAGTCGGTCGTAAGGTGCTTCGGCGCCTCCCCGACGTGGACCAGCAAGTAATCCGTCTGGATGGTCCCGTCTCCGTAAACCATTCCGAGAAACTCCCACAAGATTGGGGAATTTCCTTTGAAGACGAACGGCTTTCGATTGTGGGGAAAATTCGGAATCTTGACCGGGTCCCCCTCTAGGTCGAACGTCGTCGAGTCGTACGAGTAAACGGGTTCTCCCTCTGAGATCACGGGCATTGAATTCGTCGCCACCCACATGTCCGGCGTGAGCTCGTCCTGCCGAACCCAGCCGAACGCCCCCTCCCGATACACGCGAAACAGGTGTTCGGGGCTCGTCCTGATGGTCTGTCCCGATTCGAACTCCGTGACGACGAGCTCCTTCAATCCTGAGTAGAGGGCGCACGCGGCCTCCCAGTTTCGCCCGGTCCATACCTTGAATCTACTAACTCCTCGTTCACGGAGTTCCCAGAGGTCCTGGATCCGACAAGTCCCAAGAGACGTCGGAATCCGACAGTCCGCGTGAAGACAGCCCTGGATCGGTCCGTTGGTCGCGTTGCGCTCGGCCTTCGCTCGGAACTTTCGGTTCCAGTCCATCTGGCGCCGGATGGCCGCTTCGTCAGGCGGCGTCGCCTTCTTCCCGGCCGCGACCCTCGCCTTGTACTGCTCCGCGAGTTGCTTCTGCACGCCGCGGGCGTTCGTCGGCAGCTGGATGTCGGGGATAGGGTAGTGGCGCCCGAAGGCCGTCTTGACGTATCCGTGCGCGCGGCCGAACGCCTTTACGCTGTCCCACCACGCCTTCAGCGTCGAGTAGGTTCGGTTGAAGGCCAGATGGTGCCGCGAGGCCTCCTGCTCGTCGCACTTGATGGTGCGGACTATGGAGGAGGGCCCCCCTCCGTACGCCATGCTGAAGTTGGCGCTCTTCGCTCGGTTCCGCAGCTGCTTCCACTCCTTCGTGCCGACCTTGTCCTCGCCGAAGAAGGTGATGCCGGTCAGGGTGTGCAGGTCTCCAATACGGTCGTCCCCGCACTTGGGACAGTAGGCCGGAGGAGCCGGCGGCGTGCTCTTGCCGTCGCCGCGGTCAAACGTCTGGCCGCACGTGCTGCACCGGAAGAACTCGCGGAGCCACAGGGGCTCGCCCGACAGGATGGTGGCGATCCTGAGTTCGACCCCACCGAAATCGCACGCGACCATCGCCTTGCCGGGCCGCGCCTTGACGCACTCGCGAGCTCGCAGGAGACACTGAGGACGCGACTTGTCGTAGGTGGCCGGGGTCCCGTGCATAGGGAACTTCGTCCCGCCGTCGGACGCAGGATTCTGCGACGAGGGAGTCGTGAAGCGACCCGTGTCCGTCCCGCACTGGTTGTAGTCGATCTTCAGGGTCCCGTCGGGGCCCACGTCGTTGCGGAGCGAGATGAGGTAGGTCCCCAGGGCCTTCTGCAGCTCGCCGAGGCGCTTGATCTTGGGCAGGAACGGGTACTTCTCGCCATGCTGCTCCTCGAGGCGCGCGATCTCGGCCTGCGTCGTCTGAACCTGCTCCTTCTTCTCCGTCTTGCGCAGGTCCGGTATCTGGAGTTCCTCGAACAGGGGACCGAGCTGCTCTCGACTCAACACGTCGCAGCGCTCGGGCCACCCCTTCTCGGTCTTGAAGTAGTGCCCCTTGCCGTCCAGGTCGTCGAACCCCTTCCTCTTCGCCTCGAGCCGACAGTCGTGGATCTGCTGGTTGATGTTGTAGTCGGGATTGTCCGCGACGAACTTCTCGCGCAGCAGCCTGAACCACCCTGGTTCGATGCGCCGCCCGAGAGACTCGTTGGAGAAGTCGTAGATCTCCCGCATCGAGTCGAAGTACTCCTGCTGTCCGAGCTGCATCAACTCGGTCACCCTGTCCTGGTCAATGTAGACCCGGCACCGCTCCATCCAGCGCGTCGCCGGCAGGCACATCTTCTCGAGGTTGTAGACGACCTCCTGCCCCCTCCCGCGGTCCCCGTCCGGCGCGGCCACGAGGGGATGAAGGTGCTCGTACAGCCGGTAGGTGAACAGCGGGTCCGCCGCCGCGTACCAGACGCAGGGGTCCCACGACGGGTCGAGCTCGGAGAAGTCCTTGGCGCCCTTGTGATCGCCCGGAAACAGCTCGTCCAGCTCGATCATGTCGACGCCGAGGAGGGTCCTGACCAGGTACTTCAGGCCCTTCTGCTTGTTCCTGGCGTTCCACAGGTACGCCAGGATCATCGTGTCGTCGAACTGGCGCGGCTCGTCCCAGAGGCCGAGGTCGCAGAACTGGAGGAACTCCTGGTCGAACTTCGCATGGTGGAAGATTGCCACGGCCTCGGAGCTCACCAGGCGACGGATGGCCGTCTCGACCCGCTGGATCGGGAGGTTGTGCTGCTCTCCCTTCCGGTGCCGGACGGGGATGTAGTAACCCCGCTTCACGTCCGGGCTGAGGCAGTAGCCGACGATCTGGTCCTTGGTGCGTCCGTCGAACACCCGGTTGTCGAGACCTGTGGTCTCCAGGTCACAACCGAAACGCCCCGACGCGATGCAGTCGTCCACGACGCCGTCCAGCGTCTTCTCGGTCACGAGCTCCAGGTGCACGTCGTCGATCCAGGCGCGGCGTTCCACGTCGGGCCTAGTCGCCTCCTCAAGGCTGTCCAGGAAACTCAGGTTCACGGGTGTTCTCTTCTGGTTCTACCCGCCTCGGTTTTCACGTTCCTACGTGACGACGAACTCGGGTCCCTCGACCACGAACACGTGCCGGTCCTCGGCCCAGGCGCGGGCCACGACGTCCGCCAGGCGCCTGACGTGTTGGTCCTGAAGGGGAGCGACGTAGCAGTCGGGCATCTGCGCGGAACCCGGGTGGCAGTCGGGGGTCCTGATCGCGCAGATGCCGTGCTGGTGCTCGTGGCATAGTCGGTGCTTCGCCTCGAGTCGCATGGCGCGCGTCCGGGGAGGGTTGCCCCACATTTCACGAAGCATCTTCGGATGTCCGTGGAGCGCGTGCGACAGCGCCTCGCCCGTGACGACGGGAATCTGTTCGCCCCACTTCGTCCCGCGCAGGGGTGCCAGTACCCCCCACGGCTCGTCGCGCCGCGGCGTCGGGAACATCACGGGGAGCCGAGCATGACGGTCGGGGTCGTCGAGAACGACGTAGCGGAACCCGCGAATCACGATGCCTCCCGAAGACGAGCCATCACGCGCTCCCTGATCTTCGCCATCGCCTCGGCGCCCTTCCTCTCGGGCCAACCCTGCCTGGCGACCGCGTACTCGACCCGATCGAACGCCTCCCAGAAAGCGAGGAGCGTGAGCACGTCGAGCTCGCGTTCCTGGGTGAGCTGATCGAGGAAACGGCGCGCGCGACCACGTTCCACCTCATAGCCCCCGTCGGCAGAGGCTAGGTCCTCGAGCTCGTCGACCAGGTCCCTCGGCCGCTCCTCCTCGTCCTTCCACGGAAGCGGGGAAAGCCCCAGGCGCCTCTCGAGCATGTCGACGGCCTCGACGAAGCCGACGTGCTCTTTCTCCATGACGTAGGCGATGGGATCGCGGGTCTTCTGACAGACCCAGCAGTACGTCGAGTTGGTCGCGCCGTAGAGCCGGGCCGACGGCTTCGCGTCCACGCCGTGCAGGTCGCACGAGAACTGCTGCTCGCGCTGGCGATCCGGGACGACCGCGTAGCCGTACTCCTGCAGGAGCGCGCCCAGGTCGCACTCCTGATTGACCCTGTCGGCCCTAGCCCGAAGTCTGGACGTGCTCACAGCTGAAAGGCCCTCGTCAGCCTGATGTCGATCCGATCACCGAAGCTAGACCACGCCGGGTACGTGACGGGAACAACCTTCGGGTCCGGACGGTAGGTGATCGGGCACGGGCTGGCGTCGACGAGATCCCGCATGCCATCGTCGGTCAGGTGACAGACGAGCCCTCCGTCGCGGTCGCGAGCCACCCACGCCGAGGAGCCACGCTCGAGCGACCGTACCAGGCGGTAGGGACCGACCGACCTCTCCAGGTCGTGCCTCTCCTTGACGGCGTGGTCGCAGAACACGCCCCACGAGTGCCACTCGTATCCACGGAGACGCTGCTCGTCGGAGGTCTCGGGGAAGAAGCTGATCTGGTCGAGGGCGACATCCTGGTCGAGAGTGCCGTGGATCTGCTCCAGCACTCCGCGGAAATCCCGAGCCTGGTGATGGTCGAGACATACCACCAAGAACCTGACCCGATGCCGTTCCCACAAGGCGACTTCTCGGAGGGCGTCGGCCAGATCGAGGTAGAGCTCGACGAGCATGTGAACCGAGGAACCTATGCCCCTGATCCCCACCCCGCCGACGGCGCGGCGCACCAGGACGCCCTCTCCTCGCTCGAACGGGACGAGCGGCTTGAGCCGAATGCGCTCGTAGGCATCCGCGAGCTTCATGCCTCCCTTGTACGCCCGCAGGGGACGCCGACCCACCGTGAGCATCGATCCCACGCTGAAGGAGTGCTATAGGGGCTCTGAGGGCGGCGCCAGAGTTCCCTGCTCCGCTTCACGTTTCAAAGTCTCCGAGATCCTCTGGCGGTGGACTTCCGTCTTGGGGCGTCCTTTCAAACTCTGCGAACGACGCTTTCGGAAATCGCTCCTCTGACCGTTCACCATGTTGGAGCACCGAACCGAACAGAATTTGCCCCTCATTTCCTTCACAGGTTTCCCATACCTTTTACACGATGGTCGCTCGCGAGCCAGCAACGAAAGACGCCTGTGGGTACGTTCCTCCACAGTGTAGTGGTCGCGCCAAATTCGTTTCACTACCTCCGGGTTGAACGGAAATCGCTGTGCGACCTGTACTGCCGTCTCGCGAGAGTGGAAATCCTGGATAACTTCCTCCACCATCTCCTCCACAAACGACCGATGAGCCACGTCGCGGTGCTTCCTGGCATGCCCCCACACATTCTGGAAATCTTGGTGACAGACCGGGCACTGATTCATTTCAGAAACCCTTTCGCTTCCTCCAAAGTGAGGATCTGGACTCCTTGAGCCTTAGCCTTCTTGAGTTTGGCAGAAGAGCCGCTTTTCGACTTCGCGACTAGGTAGGTCAGGCCCTTACCAACGCCGCTCTTCACGGTGCCGCCCGCCTCCTCGATCTGCGTCTCGAAGGCGCGGTCGCGCACTCCTGTGAAGCAGAACGACACGCCGCTCAGCTTGCCGCCCGTCACCGGCTTCTTGATCTTCACGCCCGCGGCCAGGAGCTCGTCAATCACCTTCCGGCGGTGCTTGAACCCGTCCACGAAGGCCGTGGCCTTCGTGTCACCGACGCCAGGCACGGCCGCGATCTGGGCCACCGAGGCGTCCTCCATCTTCTCCAGGGTGTCGAACCCGGCCTGGACGATGAACTTCACCATGCTGCGACCCCAAAGGTCGATGCCCAAGGAACCGACGAAGTCCACGATGGACAGGTTCATCTTGGCCCGCAGGTTCTTGAGGACCTTGGTGGCCGTGCTCTTGCCGACCTTCTTGCCCGAGAGCGTCAGGTCGCCCAGCTCGTCCGCGTCGAGACCGTACAGGTCGGCCACGCCGCGGACCATCCCCGACTCGCACAGAGCCTCGACGAGGGTGTCGCCCCATCCCTTGATGTCGAGTTTCTTGACCCATCGCTTGACGGCGCCGCTCCGCTGCGCGGGGCATTTCTTCTCGTTCGCGCAGACGAGGTACTCGCCCTTCTTGGTCAGCCTCGTGCCACAGGAGGGACACTCATTCGGAACGGCCAGGCGCTCCCTCTTGGAGGCAGCTATGACCCTCTCCACGTAGGGGATCACGTCGTTGCGGCGGCTGACCAGGATCTTGTCGGACTTGCCGAGGAGGCCCTGGGGGCAGCTGGCGGCGAGGCGCCGGACGTTGGACTCGTTGTGCAGGCTCGCCTGCGACACCGTCGCGCCCGCGAGGCTCACGCCATCGAAGTAGGCGACCGGGGTCACTCGACCCGAGTTGCCGACCTGCCAGACGATCTCTCGAAGCCTCGTCGCCTGCTCCTCGTGCGGAAACTTGAAGGCCCGCGCGCCCTTCGGACGCCCGTCGTGCTCGCCCAGATGTTCCATCGCGGCGAGATCGTCGAACTCGATGACGAGGCCGTCGATCTCGTAGTCGAGCGCGTCGCGCCTCTTCGCCACGTACTCGTCGTAGACCTGCTGGACCTCCCTGGCATCACCTGCCTTGAGGAGTTCCCAGTTCGGGGTCTCGAAGCCGAGGGCCTCGAGCAGCCTGAACTCGTGGCTCTTGCGCTCGATGTTGTGCTTGTCGCTGATGACCTGGTAGCAGACCACGGTGAGGTGCTTGCAGGGCTCCGGGTCGGACTCGCGCTTTGCGATGCCGGAGGCCGCGTTGCGAGGATTCTTGTAGTCGGGGACGTGCTTCTTGTGGGCGGACTTGGTGAGGATGATCTCGCCTCGGACGTACCCGCTGAAGTCGCGCGCCTTCTTCACGACGCCCTTCATCAGCAGGACGTTGCGCGTGATGTCCTCGCCGGTCTCGCCGTCGCCCCGCGTGATCGCCTCGGCCAGCCTGCCTTGCTCGTAGTGCATGGAGACCGAGATGCCGTCGAGCTTCTCGCTGATCACAAAGTCGCGCGTTGGGCCGTCGAGGTCTCCGGCGCGCTCGGCTGCCCGGATCTTCGCGATGGCGTCCTGCTCCCAGGCATCGAATTCGGCTGGAGTCTGGACCTTGTTCAAGGAGCCCATCGGCGCGCCGTGCCGGACCTTCTTCCACTTGGTCGAAGCCTTCGGCGTCGCGCCGACGTGCTTGAAGAACGGGTTGTTGGGGTCGAGCTCGTGCAGCTCGTCTAGGAGCGCGTCGTACTCGGCGTCGTCGACGAGCGGCTCGGCGTTGTAGTACGCCTCGCGCCACTGCTCGAGCTGCTCGACGATCTCCGGGATGTTTCGGCTAGCCATACGCTCTCTGCACGATGATCGTGAAGTTTTTACACGCTCCGGGGCGCGCAGACGCGCCTCATTCGCCCCCGTCCTCCCCGGAGCCGCGCGGGTCGCGCGAAAGGATGGTCATGGTCGTCGTGAGCGGCCCTTGGACCTTCCAACCGTCGCGTACGACGCGTCGGACGTTGTTCACGAGCGCGAAACCCGCGGCGTCGGCCTCGTCGACCGCGAGGACCGAAGTGCACAGGAGAGGCTCACCGTAGCTCTCGCTCTCCTCGTCCTGGCACGGGTCGAGGGAGAACGTCGCGGCCATGTTGATCCCGTGCTCCTTGCAGACCTTCAAAATCTCCGTCATGAGCGGCGAAATCCGCTCGTCGTAGACGCTCTCCTTGCTCGACCTGGGTCTCGCGTATCCGCCCTCGATCCTCTCGGGCTTGTAGAACCAGTGGTCGTCATGCTCGTCGACGTTGTACGGAACGTTCTCCCCCTCCTCGTCGTGTTCCCTCTCCACGGAATCGCACTCGGAACACTCGACCCATCTGCCGTACCAGAGGGCGTCTCCGTTCACGGAGGTCTGGTTCCAGCAGACGCCTCGCCAGCCGTGCTCCTCGCGCTCGGCCAGCATCCGACGAAGCTCCTTGGCCTGCTGCCCGATGGAGAAGGCGCGCTGCTCGGTCCTCTCGACGGGCCCGTAGGTGTCGTCGAAAACCTCCATCGCGGAAGCCACGGTCTCGACACACTCGATGGGGACGATCACGTTATCGCAGGTCGTGGTCAGCACCACGTCCTCCCAGGGTTGAAGTTTGCCTTCCTTCTGGAACTCGAACAGTCCCTTGAAGCCGCCGTCCATCATCTTTATGAGCCCAACCCCGGTGACGCCGAAGTACTTCTTGATGAGGATGCGCCAGACGGCCATGCCGCCGCCGTGCGAGTTCGCGAACTCGGCGAAGGACACGACCTCCCCGTCCTCGCGGACCGCGTACATCTCCGTGTAGCTCATGCCATCGACCTCCTCCCTGCTTTTACGCCCTTCAAGGGCCCGACTGTGTGCGGACCAGCCGGAGGGGTCCCCGACCATGCCAGAGGCTCAAGAGGGGGCGACGGGGGATCAGGAGCTGGCCTTGAAGTGCCGGAAGAACCGGGAGGCACCCCCGCTATCTCCGTAGCAGACCTGGGGCTCGCCGTCCCGACGGTTCTCGGCGCCGTAGGTCGCGCTCCTGTTATCCTCTCGGTCCTGCGAGCTCGCCCGCTTGACGGCCCCCGCTCCTGAGGCGAGAAACCCGCTCTGTCGGTCCAGTTCGGCCACGGGACAGCCGGACTCGCAGCGCCAGTCGAGCACCGTCTCCTTCCCGTCTCTCTCGCCGTAGGTCACGTCGTCCTTCATCTCGGCGTCCTTGGTTCCTCGCGCGTAGCTGATCAGGCCCCTGGTCGAGTGCCCCACGTTGCGTCGGACGGCGGTCCCGGTCGAGACCTTCCGCGTCCCGACGGCCTGGCACGTGGGACGGTGCACGAAAACGACGTTGCAGGGCCAGCGCCCTCCCTCGGGCATCTCTCGAGGTTCCGTCACGATCCGGTCCTTCGATGCGGCCCCATACCGGCCTCCTCGGATGTCCTCGAGCGTCTCCGTGCTCCGAACCCACGCAGGTCCGGCGACTCGCGTGCCGTCGACGTTGATCGCACCCGCCTGGTGCCTGACCACGTTCCGCACCGTGCTGCTCTCCGAACACGGCTTTCGGGCCACCGTCACGACGCGCATGGCCTAGCCTCCGAACAGGTCCTCAAGAGTCATCGGCTCGTCCTCCTCGAGCTCGGCCTCGCTCTCGATCTCAGCGTTCTGCCACGCGGCCTCCGCTCGATCCCAGTACCGGATTCGCTGGTCCGCGATCTTCAGGTACTCGGCGTCCTGCTCGATGCCGACGAAGTCATGTCCCGTCCTGAGACACGCGATGCCGGTCGTGCCCGAACCCACGAACGGATCGACCACGAGGGCGTCCTTGGGGACGTCGGCGAGGAGCCGTTCCATCACGCCGACGGGTTTGCAGGTGTTGTGGGTCATCCCGACAGGTGTCATGAAAGTCGGAGACCCCTCCACGCTGAGGTTCATCACGTCTCCCTCGTAGGGGACTTCTCGGACTTCCTTGACGTAGCGCAGAAGATACCGTCGACCTTCATGCTCAAGATGCGTGGGCCTGGAAGGCTGTCGCCTTTGGAGCGCCTGATTCCGACTATAAAAGTGCATCTGATGCTCAGGGCTTACACTCTTGAAGACGCGATCTCCAATCCCACCTGGCGTTCCGGGGTACCGGAACAGATTGGCCTTGTAGCCCAGTCCCTCGGAAAGAAGCCACATCTGAGAGGCGAGGTCCTGCGATACTGTTTTGCACTGCCTGTGATTCCTGACGTCTCCTCCGTCTCCGGCCATGTAACCCTCGTAAACTGCCTCTCGTGCGCTCCGAGAGAGACTCCAGAACTCAGGACGAAGACTCTTAGTCGCGGCTCCCTTTCCCCCGAGCCAGAGGAAAATTCGTCCTGCCTCAGCATCAAAAGGAATGATTGCGACGGCGGTACCCGATTCCTTCTCATAGATTCCGACTTTGACATGTGCGAAGTACTCGTCAATCCGCAGATGCAAATCGTCCTCATGGTCGCCCAATCCATAGGACGGATAGGCGGCTTTCCCGGGCCCGGCAGTATGGATTGAACCTTCGGCCAGGTAGAGACCAAACATGAACCAGAACTCTTCGTCGTCGGCTCGTGCCGCCAACTCCTCCGAGCGCCCGTCTCCAAGAGGCTCGTCCTCCATGATCGGAGTCATCGTGTAATCCCCTCGTTGGACATCTGCCGCATCAAGCCACAGAACGTGCCCCCCCAGGATGTACCGTCTCTCGCGCACGGGCCGCCAGACCAGGAAAGGGTGGTTGTTGCTCGCTCTCGTCGTGTAGTTAGTTCCGATCACCCTGATCTCGTAAAGACAGGGGCCTGCATACGGATGACGGGTGATCTCCTCGATAACGTGGAACCTACCGTCCTGCGAGTATACGAGATCCCCCGTTTGAACCTCCGTCAACGGCCGGTACCCCCTCGCGGTCATCACTAAGTCATCAGGATGCAAACAAGGGTGATCGTTGCGGCGCACCTTCTCGACGCTGACCTTGCGCTCCACGAACTTGTCCTTCAAATCTTCGGGCACCGCGTGCGGAGGCAGCCCCTCCTCAAGCCACGTGCGCGCCTGCTCCTCCTCGAGGTGTTCGGCCATGTCCTCCGCGAGGTCCTCGACGTCCACGCCGTCCGCCGGGAACAGCCGCGCGACCTCGACCGTGCGCCTGAACTCGGGGACGCCCGCGTTGCGCTCGCTCGTGCTCGCCTTCGCGACGTAGTGGAACTCGGCGGGAGCATCCAGGAGGGCGATGGCATCGCGTATCTCGTAGCCGAAGTCCTCCACGGCACAGGCTCCCGTGTGTCCCGTCGGCTCAGTGTCGGGGGCGATCAGGAGAAGGTGTGCCCCTGGCTTGAGCACCCGGTCGATCTCCTTCATGTAGAGCTCCGGGTTCCCGACCGTGATCATGCCGTGGACGGAGGAGTCCTCGAACTGCGAGAGGTCGAGGGCCGCCAGGTCGGCGTCCATGATGATGATGGGTTCGCAGCTGAGTGGCGGCGCGATCATCGTGTAGAGGTAGTCCCAGAGTTCCCGTGGGACGTTGCTCATGGCGTCCTCCTCGCTCTGCACCTGCTTGAAAAAGCGGGCCGCGGTTCCCACATCATCCCTCTGGTTGTGCGGCCCTGAATTTCCACGGAGAAATCCCGTTACGGAGTCGCCCTCGTAGGCGCCGACGTACCGCCTCATGGCACCGCTTCGAGAAACCCCGCTCTGTTCGTCCATTTTCCCCACAGCGCAGGAATCCACGCAATCCCAGACGGGGATGCGCTCCTCGGACCGTTCTTTGCTCTCGTACTCGTGGCCCGCACCGCCCCCGAAGGGCTTGGCCCCGTCGGTCCAGCGGTTGATCGTGTAGCCAGGTCCGGCGACGGCGCCGACATGATGACACTCTGGGCGGTGGACGAGCACGACGTTCGCGGGCCACCTTCCCGACGTGTCCACTCTCTGCATCGGCCTCGTCTTGCTCTGTGTGTCGTACAGGTTCGAGACGAATCGGCGATCTGTGCCCGGATTGCGGCTAACCGTCTCCCGAAAATCTCGCGTGGACAGGTACCCGACGCGGCAGCCGTCGATGTTCAGCGCTCCCGCCTGGTGCCCGATGACGTTGTTCGTCGCGCTGCCACCTGAGCACGGCTTGCGCGTCATCGTCACGATGCGCATGGATCAATCCTGCGCGGCCGAGATCAGCTTGCCCGCGAACCTGAGGGGATCGGCGTCCCCCGCGAGAACGAGGCGGTCGAGGGTCAGGAGGCGGTCGAAGTCCACGTCGGTCGGAACCTCTATCGGATACTCGCCGTTCTCGGAGTAGATTCCCCAGCCGTTGAGCTCGAGATCTCCGTTCTCGACGAGGTGCGGAGTGTAGCTGATCTCGAGGTAGAAACCTCGCTCGGCGTCTTCCGGCTCGTAGGGCCCCGGAGTGGTCAACGGACCCGCGAAGATGGGAGTGTCCACGAGGGTGACGAGCAGGGAGTAGGGTCGTCGGGGCTCGGGAACCTGGGCAAATCGCCGACGCGACTGCGTGGCGAACTCGTCTCGCATCTTCATCGCGGCTCGGTAGAACGCCTCGTGCGGATCGTCGCCCTTCTCCAGCAAGACTTTGACATCGCGGATGTTGGAAAAGGCGGATTCAGGACGCGTCCTCCATGGTGAGGACCAGATTTCCGCGTCATCGATCATCGGAAGGCGCATTCCTCCCACGATGGGCCACCGCTTCTTGCCGAGCCGCTGGATGCCCAGAAGAGCGCCTCGGGGAGTGGGAGATTGCGTCCACGACGTTTCCTTCGGACGCGTGAGGACGAGGTGACTCCGCGTCAAACTGGCATGCTCGGGCCTCCAGACCTTGCTTTCACGTCCCGAGAACAGCGGGACGATGGGGCTCGCCTCGACGGCGGCGGACACGGCCAGGGAGGCTCCTCCGAGGCCGAGCATCTGCAGAAACTGTCGCCTGTTCGGCATGTCTTCACCTTACCTCGCCGCTTTACGGGCCTCCAATGTCTCGGCATCTTGGGCGATTTTGTAGAGTTCCTCTGCCGTGGCATCTGAGCGAATACGGTTAGCCCTGTTGCTGATGATGCGGATGTTGCCGGGGACATACCCTTGGGACGGGTTGATTTTGTCGACCGAAGGACTGGTATCCAGAGGACCAGCCTCGGAGTTTGCCTTGATCTCGATGCCCAAAACGGGACATCGTACCGGGATTTCCGGGATGTCGTGCACGGTGAGTTCAAACGGGATTTTTTGCTGCCGTGCCCGTTTCCTGAGGCGTTCCCAGATCTTATGGCGCTCGGTGCCCCCCAGACCATGGGTCGTGTTCTGACACGACCGACAACAGTAGTGCCGTTTGCTTCGCTTGAGATGCGCCGGTCCTTCGTAGGATTGGAATTCTTTCCCGCACAACGCATTGGCACACGTCAGCGTTGTTGGACGTGATGTGTGCCTTCTTTTCGTTCTTTTGCTCATGGTTTTCTGGCGATCACAACTGGTTCCCAAGCCGGCTTGAGCGCGGTTCCATACTCAGACCACAGCTTCGCCAGCTCGGTCGTGGGCACGGTCACGGGCACGTCCACGGGGACCTGCCTCGCCCCCGTGCCGTAGGCGCCCATTCCCCGGCCGCCAGCGTCCGTCGTCTGTCGAATCTCCGAGCCCCGCACCAGATCGTTCAGGTTCTCTCCCCCTACTCCCCGCTTGTAGCCGACGACCTCGCGCGGTGCCCCTGCTCGCCGGTCGATCTGCTTCGAGATGTTCGTCGATTTCGGAAAACCAGACCCGTATACCCACGCCTCAAGGCACGCGTCCACGAAGCCGGCCTGCTCGACCACGCGGAGCATCCGATGGTGCGTCCTGGTCCCACCGAATGCCTTGACGACGCCGCCGGGACATAGCTTGCGGAACGCGAGGTGCCAGAACTCGGGATCGAACGCGATGCCCGTCGCGTCCCACGTCTTCCCCATGAAACCCCCCGAGGACCCGACTCCGCGGTCGTGTCCGTGGGTGGCCAGCGTGTGCCGCCCGAAGGGCCCCGATCCTGGCGGTCGCGGGCTTCCTCGCCGACTCGCCTGAGTCAGGTCGTAGGGAGGATCGCAGATGAAGGCGCCAACGGTGCCGTCTGGGATCTCGAGCAGCCGCTCCAGGCAGTCTCCCTTCCAGAGTTTAACGACGCGGCTCATGTCTGCAACCCCAGGTCGGGAACCTGCTGACTCGACTCGACGATGCGCGGGGCATCACCTCTCGCGTCCCTCATCTTCTGGTCGATCTCCTCGATCGAGGTCGTCTTGTCCGTCAGAAGGCGCCTGCACGAGAACTCGACCTTCACCGGGATCCGGTCGAACGGCTTCTGATCGCGTGACTTGAGGCACTGGAAGACGGCCCGGTTCATCTTGCGGAGGGCGTCGTCGATCCAGGTCGCCGTCACCACGTCGGCACTCCTCTCGCACTCGTTCGCGTAGGCGAGGGCCGCGAGGTTGTAGCGGCCGCCGTTCTTCTCGGCCTGCTTGTAGCCCTCGCGGTTAATCTGGAACAGGAGGAGGATGGCGATGCCCATGCCGCGGTTGAAGCTCATCGCCAGCCGCTTGAGGTCGCGCACGACCTCGTTGAGCTTCTCGGTCGTGTTCGAGTACCGCTGCCTCGCACTCATGAGGCCGCCGTGGTCCACGACGATCATGGAGAACGGCGTCTTGGAGAAGATCAGCTCGGCCTTGGCGCGCAGGTCCGGGACCGTGAAGTCGGTCTTGTCGGGATCGGCGACCTCGATGTGGATGTCCCCGTAGTCTCGGGGATCCAGGGCGTGCCTGCCCCGGGGCGGGACGACCCGCTGCTTGTTCAGCGAGGGCACGACGTACTCGCGCAGGAACCTCTCCTCGTTCGGGGCGAGGTTTCCGTCGCGGACCCTCTCGTAGTCGAGCCCGATGCCCTCGATTCCCAGCTCCTCGCGCACGGGCTTGAAGTCCTCGTGCGCGCTGTGCATCGTGTAGATCATGTTGCGGCACTGGAGGTACGGCATCTCGAGCGAGAAGTAGACCGTCGAGAAGCCGTAGTAGACCGCCTGGATGTAGGCCCAGTGGAGCCCCGTCGTGGACTTCAGGGCGCCCGTGAACCCGGCGTGGACCCATAGCTCGTAGCGCTTGGCGCCGTTCATCGCGGCGTCGATCTGGGCGATCCCGCAGTACTGCCCGATGCCGTACTTCGGGTCCGCCTTCACGCGATCGTACCGCGCCATGAAGTCGTCGCCGTCCTGCATCAGGTTTCCCGACAGCTTGGTCCCGAGCGTGGGGGCCACGATGTCGTGGCTGCGGTCGAGCACGTGACGGATAGCGTCGATCGCCCCGAACAGCTTCTCGGACTTCCCGCGCGGACCCTTGACCTCCAGCCCGGTAGAGGTGATCTGGGTCATCTCCTTGGCGAGCTCGAGCACGACCCGGTTGCGACGGTCCCTGGCCTTCTCCTCGAGGTAGGTGAGGAAGTCGCCCCGAGTCCTGGGCTTGATCATCGCGAGTCGCTCGAGGCGGTCGACCACGTCGTTCTCGTGGACGGCCTCGTAGTGCGACCGGATCGACTGGACGAGGGGGACGTGCCCGTGGCTCTTGAAGAAGTCCTGGACGAACGCCCAGATGATGTTGTCCTCGGGCAGCTCGAAGCCGAGGCCCGAGTCCACCATCGCGTGGTAGTTCTGGGCGTGCAGCTCGGCGCTGTCCGTCGGGTCGGCGAGGAAGCACGAGCGCAGCAGGTTCTTCACGAACGCCCTCCCTTCTTCCTCTGGGAGAACGACTTTCTCCGCGCCTTCTTCTCCTGAGCCTCCTCGTTCTGGAGGATCTCGTCCATGAAGTTCGTCGTCGCCGACTCGGCCCCGTCCAGGTCCTCGAGCGCCTCCTCGACTTGCTCCTCGGCCTCGTCCGACGGCTCGACGATCTCCTCAGGATCCGTCTCCGCCGCGGCTGAGGGTTTCTCGACCACGCCGCCGACGACTTTCACGTTCGGGCCGTGCAGCTCGAGGTGCGGCCAGTGAGAGAGCCACATCTCGAGCGTCTCGCTGTAGCAGAGATGCCTCATCTGATCGACGGGATGATCGGGTTGATCCACGAGCCAGGTGGGTTTTCCGAGATGCCGTCGCACCCCGATGGCCTCGAGCAGGACGCTAGGCGTCTCCTTGTTCGGGGCCTGCTTGACACCGAGCACGAGGATGACGAGTTCGGGCGGCTCGACCAGCTCATCGACGTCCATCGCCCCGATGCGCATGGCCTCGACCTCGGCGTCGTAGATCTTGTGCCCCTGTGCTCGGGCCGTGTTGAGCCACGCGGTCAGGAGGTCCTTGTCGGAGAACACCCGGCAGTCCCACATCGTGGGACAGCTGAACGCGACCGCCTTGAGGTGCGCCTGGAAGACGGGAGTCTTGGCCGTTATCCAGACGTCCGTGCCCACGAGCTGCCGCAGAGGCGCCCTCTGCCGAAGGCCAGGAATCTCACGCGCGGCCGGAAGCGGCCTCCACACCTTCTCCATGTTCTCCAGGCGCATCCCGTCGAAGGTGCACTCGCAGTAGTGCCCTCCGTCCAACATGGACTCGCCGTAGATGAACCCGCTGCCCCGACAGTGGATGCAGTCCGGCCTGGCGTACTCCCGGCTCACGGATCTTCTACTCCCAGGAAATTCAAGATCCCGAGGTCGTCCTCCTCGTGCGGATCTGGCACGGGTTCACCGAGGATCCGAGCCCTAGCGAGCTCGAGATAGTCTCCGTTCAGGTCCAGTCCCACGATGTTGCGTCCGTGATCGAGGGCGACCATCCCCGTCGTCCCGCTGCCGGAGAATGGGTCGAGCACGACGCACGGGACCGGCTCGTGCTCGGGACACCCGCAGGTCGGGCGCCATCCTAGCATGCGATAAACGGGTGCTTCCGTGACGGTCCCGGTGCAGGCCGTCCGCGAGGTGGCGGTAGTCGAGGCACCCATGAGGCCGGCTCGTCCAGGGCCTTCCCGCACCTTCATGGAAGAGCGCTCGACCTCCCGAACCCAGGGCGTCCCACACATGGGACAACAACCCCGTTCGGACGTGCCTGCGAGGATGCAGAGACGGGGCAACGTCGGAGGAAAGACTGCGAAGTGGGCCCCCGGATAAGGCTTGGGGTTCAGGTGCCAGACGGACCGGAGATTGCGACCGGAGAGGTCGCCGTCGATGCCGGGCCCGTTGCGAGCAGTCCCAGACCAGGTGTGCTCCGGCAAGAGGGGTCCCGGTCTCCCGCGCTTGTGGCCCGATGGACGCGCCTGTGGGCGCATCGTGTGGGGTTCCCGTACCGCATCCATGTCGAAGAAGTAGGTCGGGGACTTCGACAGGAGGAAGACGTACTCCTTGGACTGCGTGGGCCTGTCGGTTACCGACTCGGGCATGCAGGTACCCGTCCGCGTGTCTCCGCTGATCGACTTGGCCCAGACGATGTCCGACCTGAGGTACCACCCGTCGGCCCTCAGGGCGAACGCCACCATCCACGGGATGCCCACGAGGTCCTTGTTCTTCAGGCCTTGAGGGATGCCACGATCACGGCGCTCGTGTGGCATCGTGTCCTTCCAGGCGTCCTTCTTTGCCACCGTGCGTCCCGCATCATCCCGTCCTGTACGCCCCCGTGCGTACGAATCGCCGAGGTTGAGCCACACGGTTCCATCGTCTCGGAGGACGCGCCGGACTTCACGAAACACGTTCAGCAGGTTATCGACGTACTTCTCCGGCCTCTCCTCGAGCCCAATCTGATCTTCCTCGGTCCCGTAGTCCCGGAGCCCCCAGTAAGGAGGAGAAGTCACGCAGCAGTGGACCGACTCGTCCGCCAGACAGCGCAGGGTCTCGAGACAGCTCGCACCGTAGTAGAGGATCGCCGTCCGGGCCCGGTCACCCAGAGGACGCCTGATCACCGCGGGTTCGACCGTCACACCGCCCTCCTCGCGTCCCGGCTCATCGCCGCGAACAGGTCGTCGATGCTGTCCTGGGAGGCTACCACGACGTCGCTCATGTCATCGCCCTTGAGGCGCCTCCCCATGACCTGCTCTATCAGCTTCATCTTCTTGCGCAGGACGGCCATCACGTGCACGTCGATCGTCCCCCGCGCGACCAGGTGTACCGCGTAGCACCTGTCGTGCAGCGAGCCGATTCGAATCATCCTGCCGAGAACCTGCAGGAAATCGCCCGCCGACCAGGGGGAGTCGTAGAAGATGAGGACCTTCGCCGCCTGGAGGTTGACGCCCTCCTTCGCGGCGGTCGTGATCCAGCAGATCCGGGCGGCGTCGTTCGGGTCCTGGAACCGCCGCATGGCCTCCTGGCGCTCGTCCTCCTCCTCCTTGCCCGTCACGCGGACGGTGCTCAACCCGTACCTCTTGGACTTGGCGACGGCCTCCAGCTTGTCCACCATCTTCCTGAACCGGCTGAACACGATCACCTTCTCGTCCGCGAAGTCTCCCTCGGTCAGCATGGTGAACAGCGCGTCCATCTTCTCGCTGTCGCCCTCGCAGTCCACGAGCTCGGGATGGTCGACGATCTCCTGACAGTACGTGAGCGCCGTCAGCTTCGTCATCTCCTTCTCCTCCCCCGTCTTGTCGATCTCCAGCAACCCGGAGAGGGCCTCGCGATACTTGTCCTCCTGCTCGCGCGTCATGCCGACCTTGTGCTCCCGCATGGTCAGCACGGGCAGCTCCTTGGCCACGTCGAACTTCGCCCTCGAGAGGAAGTACGGATCGATCTTCTCGCGGAACCGGGCGATCTGGTCGGGCCGGTAGCCGACGATGACCGGGATCTGACGCCTGCTGTTCGGGATGGGCTGAAGACGCGTCAGGCAGTACTCGTTCATGAACCTGTTCTTGGACGACGGGAACAGGCCGGGAACGAGCAGCGAGTAGATGCCGAAGCCCTCGATGAGGTTGTTCTTGATCAGCGTGGCCGTGAGCCCCCAGTGTCGGGCCGCGCGCTCAGGATGGCCGAGATGCCGAACCACCTGGTAGGTCTGGGTGCTCGGGTTCTTGTACGCGCTGCAATTGGAAACGAGGGTGCCGTTGGCGAAGTAGTTGTGATTTCCTTCGACCTCAAGGTCGTAAACGTACCGTTCGGCTGGCTTCGTGGTTTTCCATCGAGACCGACGGACTAGCCTGTCGTCCCGAAGTTGTGTCTGCGACAACAGATCCAGATCCTGGGGTCGAAGGACCCGCATGCCGTCTGGAAACTTGGCCTGAACCCCCGGGAAAGCGCCCGGAAGAAGTTCAAAAAAGGAACGAGCCGCCTCATCCCCAAGGAACAGATGAGGGTACGGCAGGCGTCGGCGTTTCCTCTTTCCTCCTGACTTGCGGTATTCAATCTTGGGTTCGGCCTTGATCCCCCACACCCAGTAAAGCCAACCCGCCAACATGCCAGCCTCTGACTGTGTGAAGTCGTCTGTGCTGATGCGAACCTGGTACCCCTTCGAGCCGTCCTTTCTACGGTACTGAGTCAGGCTTCCGTCATCGGCATACCAGATCGCCAGCCCAAGAGGACCTATCCGGTTCAACCACTCGTGCGTGATTCGTTTCCTGTACCTTCGATCCGTACGCGGCCCGCTGTACGGAACAAGCAAGCCACAGTCGTCCTGCGCGACGCGGGTGAACTCCTCGTTGGCCTTCATGCGAAAGCGCCAGATTTTTTTGCTCCTGGCGTAGCCACTTCGGGTCTCCGTGACCTCCGAAACTCCCAAACTCATAAGCACGTCCCGCTTAAACTCAAGGTACGCCTTCTGAGCCGTCCCGTGCCCGAACGCGACGGCCCATGTTTTTCGTGGGTGTGAAACAGAAGAGTCTCCCAGAAGCCCTCCGAGAAGGACCTGCATCTGGTCCGGCGAAGGAATGTTCCGATCGAAGTGAACGATGCGGTCCCCCGACCCGAGGTCACGAGCCCGAACCTTCGTCCCATCCATGCGATAGAACTCATGGTCTGGCGTGCTCAAGAGGTTGCCCCCCCACCTGAACTCCAGCTTCAGCATGGCGGCCGTTCGCTTGCTCGGAGAACGCCCGTGAATCCCCGGCATCGGTTTTCGATACCACCCCACGATCCGTCGGGGCTCTATCTCCCCGGTTTCGGCGTTCCACGACAGAACCTCGGCAGGTGTTTTTCGGGTCACCAGACGCCCGATCAACTCCTGAGTACCGTCTGCCAGGAGAATGGGAGTGTGATACTGGAAACACTCGTCCGTGATCAGCACGTGCCCGGACCACTCCTGGATCTGCCGGATGTCGCGGCGCGCCGTCGCGTAGCCCATCACGAGCACGGTCGGCCCCGTCGACGCCTCGAACTCCTGGTAGATCTTCCGCCGTTTTGCCGGAACCCCGGTGCACACGATGACGTTGATCTCGCCCGGCGCGCAGAACTTGTCGAACTCCCCGGCCCACTGCTGGACCAGCGACTTGTTCGTCAAGATGACGGCCTTCGTCTCCGGCGCCTTCGCCCAGATGTAGCAGAGGGAGGCGATGCCCATGAGCGTGTTGTGGTTGACGAGGCCGTTCCCGATGAACGCATGCCGAGGATCATCGACCTCAACGTCATAGACCTCTGCCCACCCGTCCTCCAAGGCATCCACAGGGTCGTAAAACCACTTGCGCCGCACAAGGGCCTGGACGCGTGCGTACGCAGGATTCAACTCGGAGATCCCAACCTCACGAGCGATCTCAAGGAAGCGCCTGAGGTACTGGTAGGTGGGATTCCGACGCCCAGCCCTTACATGACCGAGCGTGTTGTAAAACGCCGAACCCCAGCGCTCCGTCATTCCTACGCCTTTATAACCGTGGCGCCCCGCTCGGGCATAGACCTCAGCACGCAGGTCCTCGATCTCTGCTGACGCATCTGGCACCACGTCATAGTTCGGATTTGAGTCCTGTTCCAGCAGCGGCCGGAGCGCCGCGGTCTTGCGGGAAGACACCAGGCCGATGCGTCGAGAAAAAATGCGTGCGTCATCGCCCTGGATCTGGAGTCTCCAGTAGACGCGGTCACGCCCTTCGATCAGCTTCGGATTGCGTTGCGAGACAACTCCAAAGGACAGCAACATGACCTGGACTTGGCGAAGAAGTTTCTCCGAGGACGAACTCACTTCAATCCCCAACTCGCTGGCCGACCCTTCGCTATCCACGAATCCCCGAAGAAACTCTCGCATGGACGCGGGAGATGCCTGAAGCACCGACCATGGCACCTCCTTGTCCGGCGCCAGACTCGGGTCGCAGCCGATCCCGCGCAGGAACCGAACGATCTGTGTGCTCGCGATGGTGAACCCGTCCTCGGCCGGCTGCATCTTCACGTCGAACAACACACGTCCCAGCTCCTCCATGTCCCCGTAGACTTCAGGGTTCACTTCGCGATGCTGGCTGAGCGTAAAGAAGTCGTGTCGTCGGAACCACCCCTCCCCGATGAGATAACCGAGGAACCGGGCGAGGTCAGGCGACATCTTGGAAGGGATCCTGTGCCTGCGTTCGTGCGGGGCGCCCGAACCAGGCCCCGGAAGAGCAGGCTCCGGCCGTCCTTCACACACCGAGAAGTCGTCGGTACGCTCCACCGCAACGAAGTCACCCTCCCGAAGGTCTCGCAGCCGGACCCACTGGTCCGTGCCGTCGCGACGCACCATGACAGGATGAATCTGTGACCCTTCCAGCTCGTAGCCCGAGCGGGTACGGAGTCTGACGGTCGGCTTCTCGCCGCCGTAGTAGAAATACCGCCCCTGAACCTCGGAAACTCCGACCTGAAAACGCACCCCCTCCAACGCGGCGAAGGAGTCCGGTTCCTCTACGCCGGGATTCAGATCGCGAATCGGGACGAGACCGCGATCCGTCTTCACCAACGTGTCACCGACGACGCATTTGCCCAACCCCGTGTCGTCGCCCAGGAGGAACCTGTTCATCGCCACGAGGTGCAGGATGCCCTGCACCTGGTAGTAGCGGATCCTGAGCGGCTTCTCCTCGCCGTCGAAGTCCGTGAACGTCTGCTTCAGCAGCGGCGTCGGCCTGAGCGACAGGTCGGTACGTTCGCGCAGCTCTCGGAGCTTCGCGTGCGCGGACTTGAGGCGTGCGTCCATGCCACCGTTATACGCATCCCCGCGAGGGTGCTAGTCGAAGAGATCGACGATCTTCTGGACCGACGGCTGAAGCTGAAATCTGTCTCCGACGAGGCGTTTCTTGAACTCCCTCATGAGCAGCAGCGACGCCTTCGGGTCGGTCGGAGCACCGCCTCCGCGAAACGCCCGGACGAGGTCGCGCGAGTGCTTCCAGATCGCGTTCACGTACTTGCGTTCGATCGTGGCGAGGCTGTTTTTCACGAACCAGTCCGCGAGCTCGCGCAACGCCTGGTCGCGCTCGCGCATCTGGTCGAGTTCGGGCACGACCATGTTGCGCCACGTGTCGGGCAGCGCGCCGAACCAGATGTTCGTGCTCTGCAAAGCCCGGAGCGCGCGACGTTGCCTCGGCGACATCGGTGGCCAGTGCTTGCCGTTGACGATGAACCAGTCGAGAAACAGTGGATCGATGCCATGCCGCCCGGCGATCTGCCCCTGAGCCCGCTCGAGCTTCGGGATCTCCTGCTTGACGGCCGCGATGAGCTCCTGCTTGATGCTCTCGTAGGCACTCTCGAGGAGTCTCTCGCGCTCCCGGGCCGTCATCTTGAGCGCAGGCGGTGGACTCGGTGCTCGCGGGGGCGGCTGACTCACGAGCTTCTCGAGCCACGCCCAGGCGACTCGCTGGTGGCTCGGGGTGGCGGCTGAGAGCATCACGTCGGTTCCCGGATGTCGACCACGACGCGACCGGGACCCGTGATGTGAAGATCGGCCCCTCGGATGGTTCGCGACGCGCGCACCTGTCCATAGGGGTGAATAGAGAAACTAGCGTCGGGGAGCTCAAGACGCCCCTGCACGGCGGGTTCGAACTCCCTCGGAACCTCGGGCGAAAGATTCACGATGTGCTCGGCCACCTCGGTCATCGACTTGGAGTGGAGGTTCGCGGCTCTCAGGGCTCCCTGCGTCTTGTTGCCGACGATCCCGTCGAGGGGACCCACGTTGTAGCCGAGCCGGTGAAGGTGCGCCTGCACGAGCCGCTCCATCGTGCGTCCTCCCTCCCACCGACCGACGTCGATCTGCGCGGCGCAGCAGAAACTCGGCCACGCGACCTCGCCGCGACCAGCTCCAAGAAGCTGGTCCATCATGGATGCCCACGGTCCGACGAAATGGAACACGGACTCGTGGGGTCCAGGCAGCGGGTAGCGACTGAACGGCGTGAGGCCTAGTGGGACCGCCAGTCCCCAGAGCATCGCGAGCTCGCGCTCGCTCCTCGACACGGACGGTTCGTCGTCCTCCTCTTCAAGAATCTGGATCTGGAGACGGACCTCCCGGCCCGTGGGCACGGCAGACCACTCGGGCGCGAGTCCTGTGGGACCCGGATCCTGGCGCACGTCGTCCCACGCCATCTTGGCCGGAGAGCGGCCCTCGATCTTGACTCGAGCCTTCAACGCGCTGACGCGGTGCTCGAGTTGTCGGAGGGCGGCCGCCAAGTCAGGGGTGAACGCCCCAGCTCTGTGCTGTACGAGAGTCGTCGTCATGATCGTTCCTTCCGGGTGAGCGCGACCTCCGCCGTGAGCAGCGTCGAGGCGGCGGAGATCGCGGTGAGCACGGCGCACTCGACCACGCCGAGAGGGTCTCGGAGAGCCGGTGCGCGGCGCAAATCTCGGATCTCGTCGGTCGTCGCGTCCCATCCCGCCTCCCAGGAGGGACACGGAGACATCCCAGGCTCCTCAGACGCCCTCAGGACGCGTCGCTCGACGACCGAGGGTTCGTGACCCGCGTTTCGGGCCAGCCTCCTGAGGGGTTCCCTGAGCGCCCTGGCGAGCACCTTCGCCCCGAGACCCGCCACGCTCAGGTCAGGGCGTCCATGCGCTGCCGTCGTCTCCGACAACCGAAGCGCCCCCGCGAAGAACTCGCCCAGCGCCAGGTACGCGACTCCGGCGCCCGGAACGACGCCGCGCTCGACCGCGAGACGCACGGCGCTCAGCGCGTCCTCGACTCGTCCTCTCTTTTCACGAATCTCCGCGTCGGTCGATCCTCCCACTCTCATCACGCAGAGCCCGTCCGTGATTTTCGCGATCCTGGTGCGGATCTCCTCGGCGTCATGAGTGTGCACCGCCTCGCCTTCGGCGCGACGCAGCTGCTCGACGCGCGCTTCGATCAGCGGGAACCTGTCCTCGAAGGCAATCAGCGTGGTGCTCTCGGCCCGCACGGTGGCCGTCTGGACCGAGCCGAACATCTCCGACCGGAACGCGCCCGGCGAGGTCACGCTCGGGTCGACCACGGTCGCGCCCGCCAGCGCCGCGACGTCCTCGAGGAGGTCACGCGCGCCCCCCTCGTGTCCGGGAATCCTGACGGCGACGACCTCGAACGTCCCCCCGTCCGAGCGCATCAACCTGCGATCATTCGTCACGACGGTCTGGAGTGCCGGCCCGAAGCACCCGCGCGACGCGATGAGGAGGGGGTGGGGAAACTGGGTCGCCTCCTCAAGCAGCGTGCGGACGTCTTCGAGCGAGTCGAGCACGCCGTCGACCAGAGCGACGAGGGGGACCTCGAGGAGCCTGGGGGATCCGTCGGGGCCAGCTAGGTCGCTGCTCTCCCATCCCCGGTCGAGCTCCGTGCCGCGCCTGTGCTCGACCTCGACTCCACGCCCCCTTCCCTGCTCGATGATCACCATGCCCTCGGAGCCCGCTCGACCGAGGGCGTCAACGACCGCGTCGGCCAGCTCCGCGTCCGCGTCGCAGGCCGCGAGAGCGATCTCCCGCATCTGGGCCTCGTCCTCCACGGGCTCGGGACACGCGACGTCGAAGAGGTCGCACCTCACCATGTTCTCGGCCAGCACCCGGAGGTCGTTCGCGAGGAGGACCGGATGCGCGCCCGCAGCCACCCACCGGAAGCTCTCCTCGAGGATGGCATGAACGAGGATGGCCGTCGTCGTCGTGCCGTCTCCGCAGGCACGGTCAACCTCGGCACACGCCTCCTGCACGACGCGGGTCCCGAGGCGCCGCGCCGGGTCGGCGGGCTCGATCTCCCACGCCACGGTCGCCCCGTCCTTCGTGGAGAGGAGGCCACCGGGACGGTCGAGCATCACCGTACGGCCGCACGGGCCGTAAGTCGCCGCGACCGCCCGGACCATCTCCGCGACTCCGTCGAGCATCCTCCGGCGCAGGTCGTTTCCCGTCGCGACCTCCACGGGTGTCCTGGGCATCTTCACAGCGCAAGCGGGGGAACGAGTTCGATCCCCCATTCTACTCGCGCGCGTCTAGTCAGGGCACGGGTCGTACTCGAAGGCGTACCAGTCGACCATCTCGGCCACGGCGGCACGGTCGACGCCCTCCGAGACCTCGATGACCACGACGTCGGCGTCCTTCGAGTCCGAGACCAGGTACTTCGTCTCCGTGATCTCGAAGTTCACCCTGAGCAACCCGGCGATGTGGTCGCGTCGCTCCTTGGGGAGCAGGCTCTCCGCGTACAGGATGGTGACCGTCTTCTCCGTCACTGTCGAAGATCCTACCGCGGTCGGGGCCGTGCTCGGCGCGGGCGCGCCCGCGGTCAGCACCCCGAAGAACAGGCCCTTGGCTGTCAGCATGATCGTCATGCCCTCTGCACGGAAGACGTGCGGTTTTTACAGAAACGTCCCGAAAGTGGCTTTTCGGAGCAAAAAACAGGCCCGACCGAGGCCGGGCCTGCGCATCCAGCGCGCAACGCCGCTAGTCGCCGTCGCCACCCTCGGCGTCGCCGCCGTCCCCCCCGGTTTCCTTCTCGGGCTCCTTCTCGGGCTCCTTCTCGGGCTCCTTCTCGGGCTCCTTCTCGGGCTCCTTCTTCGCCGCCATGAAATGCTTGAAAAGCATCTCCCACAGACCGACCGCCGCGGCTCCCGTCAACAGTCCACCGGTCAGCGCGTTCGGAATGGTTGCGCCCTCGACCAGGAGCGCGGCCGCGACGTAGCCAAGGACGCCCGTGGCGGCCGCGATCCACGGAACTGCCTTCTTGCCGAGTTTGGCGGCGAGGCCGAACCTGTGAATCACATAGACGAGGAGCATGATGCCGAGCGCGACGACCAGGCTCCAGTGCCCGTTCTTGGCCGCGTCGATGAGCTGCTTCACGGCGGCGACCGCCTCGTCGTCGTCCTCAATCTTCGCGGGTCCGTCCGCTTCGGCATCCCCCTCCGCGTCCGGGGACTCCTTCGCCTCGGTGTCCTCTGCCTCGGCCTCGTCGGCCTTGGTCTTTTCCGTCTTGGCCTCCTCCGCCTTCGTGTCCTCCGCCTTCGTGTTTTCGGCCTTGGCCTCCTCGGTCGGCCCGGCGTAGACCGGACTCGTGATTGCGAGTGCTGCCAGGAATGTCAGCAGCAGAGCGAAGTGCTTCCTCATCTGTCTCCTCCTTGGATGGCGTCCAGGATCTTGCCTATCGTCTGGACCTTCGTGTCGGCCGGGTTCACCTCGAGACCTTGCTGGCGCGCGTAGAGGTAGAGCCGCGTGTGCGGCGTCGCGGAGAGGGACTCGACCGTGGCCGTCTCGAGGTCGAGTTCGATGTCGGGGCGGGGCATGGGACCCGGATCGAGCGCCCCGGGAGGGGGCGTCGCCTCGGCGCGGTAGATCTTCGGCTGTCCGAGTCTCGCGAGCTCGCCGAGGAGGCGCCTCCGCGTCCCCGGGCTCAGGTGCATGTTCTGGAGAGACTCCTGGAGACGCCTGCGGTGCTTCCTCAGGTGAGGACGCCGGAGCGTCTCCGCGAGCATCTGCTGTGAGAGGTGTCTCATCCGAGGTCGACCTGGTCACGGCCCGGGAAAGGGGCCATCGGGACCTGCTCCGGGTCCGGGGTCACGCGCATCCTACCCACGAACATGGGCTTGCCGTTCAGGCGGTAGCGGTCGGCGGCAGCCGTCCCCTCGCCGAAGCCCGTGGGACCCACGATGCCAGCGACCGTCACGCCCTCTCGCGGCGTGTTTTCGTCGCCGAAGACTCCGTTGGTGAGAAGGAGCATCTGGATCTCGTCTCCGTCGGTCGTCACGTCCTCCGTGGAGAACGCCTCCTCCACGAAGTTCCTCACTAGGATGGCCTTGCAGGCGAGCATCCCGCCCTTGAGGACCGGGTTGAGTGCCGGCGCGAGCGAGTCGGCGAACCAGTCCAATGGGCCGCCCGGGTTGCGGCCCCCGAGCACGAAGCTCGAGCCGCCGCCGCGGAACAGGCGGAAGGCCCTCGAGCCCCCCGGCGCCGTCACGGAGTTGTAGGCCGTGTACTGAAGGATGCCGCCGTCCGAGGCCGCGAGTACTTCGCCCGGAGCCCCGGAGAAGCGGGTGAACTCCTCGCCCGCCGCCCGCGTGAGCGGCAGCAGGATCTGAGCCGGGCGGATGCCGCCGAACTCCGTCTGCACGGCGCTCGCCTTGTCGTCGAGCGGGTTCTCGCCGATGAAGTCCGAGTCCTGGAGGAGAATGCCCAGGGGCATCCGCTCCGTCATGCCGCTGAGCACGAGCTGCGTCGTCCCGTCGCCCGCGTTCAGGACCAGGTCCCGGCCGCCGATCAGCGGGGTAGTCGTCAGCCGCGCGCTGGGCCCCTGTTCGCCCGTGGTCGGCACCTTGAGCAGGAAGTTCGTGGTGTCGTTGATGAGGACCGTGACCTCGGCGCCTCCGGCCCCCACCTCGAATGCCACGACCTCGATCTGCGGCGAGTCGATGTCGTTGAACGCGACCACGGTGTTCAACAGCTCCGTGCGAGCGTTGATCTTGGTGAACAGCTCGCGCGCGATCACGGCCGGATCGGGCGAGCTGGCGTCGAACTGGGCCGGATTCACCGTCGGGCCGTTGACGGCCGTGAAGGACACGAGCACGCCGTCGGGCCTCCTGACCGTGAAGGCGGAGGACAGGAACACGAACGTCGCGTTGTTGCCCGTCACCTCGAGCACGGCCTGGGCGCGGATCGTGTTGACCTTGGCCTGCCCCTCCGTGAAGCCGCGCGTCAGGACGCGCCACGCGGGCGTGTCCACCTCGGGCGGGATCCGTGTGGAGGCGGGGTCGTGGTTCTGCACGAACCCGACGTCCGTGACGGTTCCCGGATACAGCCTGCCCCCGACGTTCCCGCAGCCCATGGTCGTGTAGAAGTCCATGGCCGCGAGGACCTGGAACGACCTGGCGTTCGGACGAGTCGGAATCTGCTCCCCGTCGGCGTCGAACTGCTGGATCGGGAAGTTCAACTGGTAGGCGTCCGACTGCGCCACCTGTCCGTAGCGGTTCTCGTAGTCGGAGGTCGTCCGCGTCGCGCCGTTGCGAGACATGTACGGGTCGCCCTGGTAGACCGTCCGCTCCTGCGCCACGTAGGCGCGGGCCGAGTCGGGCGGCGCGCTCGGGATGGACATCTGGACGCCCTCAAGCTCGGGATTGTCGTTGTCCTGCCTGAGCGTTCCCTGTCCGTTGTGGCGCCGAGCCATCACGAAGTTGTTCTCGTTGATCCAGCCCCGGGCGAAGCCGAAGCAGGTGAACTCCACGACGTACTCGAGGTCCTCGGGGAGCTCGCCCGCCACGTAGTCGGGGGACTTCGTGATGTCGATCATGTTGAACGGGAGGATGTACGTGTGATCCCCGCGCTCCCCCGTCAGGTCGTAGGCCCCGTCCTCGCAGACGAACAGCGTCTGCCTGTCGAGGTCGCGGCGCATCAGGTTCACGGCCGGCGCCGCCTCGGGCGTCACCCGGTCGGCCTGGTAGGTCACGCCTCCCTTGGCGACGAAATCCCTGCGGTCGTAGATCCCGTAGACCCGCGCGATGCCCAGGTACGGCGGCAGCTGGATGCCGACGAGCCCCGCGCCGAAGTCGGAGCTCACGACCTCGGCGAGCTTCTGGGTGATCTCGGCCGCGCCGGAGCACACGTCCCCGATCTCGGTGGTCAGCCGCCCCTGGTAGCCCGGCTTGAGCGTGCCCGTGATCGTGCCAAACTGGCCGTACTTGAAGCCCGAGGTCGAGCCCGTCTGGAGGTAGATGGGCGTGACCTCCGTGCCCCCGGTCTGGTTGTCCTCGCCTCCGATTACGTCGAAGGTCGGACTACTAAGGTCCGTCTCGTCGCAAAACAGGTGGTTGATGCCCTCGAGGAACGTGCCCGCACCGTAGTTTGGTCCGTTGTCCTGACGGTAGGGGATGTCGTAACGCCCGAACCGCGGCATGTACTGCGGCGGGACCGGATAACCCATCTTGAGGCCTGTCGTGAAGATCTGGGCGTCGTCCTTCGGGCCGTCCCACCCGTTCGGGATGAGGGATGGGTTCGGGTAGCTCGAGGGGCCGAGGAGCGTCTGGGGCACCTCCGTCGTGAATCCCTTGAGGGTCATCGACTGACGCTGGAACGGGCGGAACAGCAGCGTCTTGGATCCTCGGTCGAAGAAGCTCTCGTTCTCGCGGTCGATCTCCGAGCTCAGGACCACGTTGCCGCCGTAGTTCGGAGCGTCGGGCGCGGAGAGGCCAAGGCTCGGCAGGCGGTTCCACGTCTGGACGTGCGTCGGGTTGTAGTCCACCTCGGCCGGATTGCTCGGGGCGCCCGTGGCCGTCGGGAACGTCGGGTCGAGCACGGCGCGGCTCTGTCGGAGGATCGTACTCACCGGGTTCTGGATGGCGATGCGTCGGATCTCGTCCGGCACGCGGGCCATGCCACCCCGACCGGGGTGGTAGAGGAGCGTGAGGTTCATGACCGCCTTGTAGTCGAACGGAAGCTGGAGGGTCTTGCCGTTCGGCGCGGCGCCAGGGTTGATGTTCTCCACGTACCAAGGGTTCGAGCCGCCTCCCGTGCCGGCCGTGAGATCGGTCATCGTGACGGTCAGGGCCGCGGGTCCGTTGGCGAGGCCAGCTCCGTCCTCGGAATTCGTGATCTGGGTGCGCATCTCAGCGGTGACCGTCTTGCTGCTCGTGTTGTCGAAGTCGGTCACTCCCTCGCTCAGGAAGCGGACGCGGAGACGGTTGGACGCCGAGGCCGGGCTCGTGGTCAGTCCGGCCACGGTGGTCCCGGCTCCGATGACCTTGAACGCGCCGTTGTTCGGCGTCTTCTCGTCGTCTCCGAAGAGGATCGCGTACGCCTCCGACGAGGCTCCCGTGACGTCGGATCCGCCGTTCGTGAGCAGCGACCAGAGCGTGCGCTCGCCCCGGATCACCGGGAAGTTGAGGAGGCCCGGATCGTCCTCGAAGTTGCCGTTCGCGTCCTTGGACCACCAGTCACCGGCCACGTCGAAGTCGATGCCCGACAGGACGACCTCTCCCTCGCCGAGCGGGATGGTCGGGTCTAGCGAGTTCCCGATCAGCTGCGTGGCGGAGATGATGCCCGTCACGACGGAGGCCGTGTTCAGGACCCCGCCGCAGACCAGGAACGGCCTCTCGAAGTTGAGGAACTGGAGCGGGTACATCGGACCCGGATGCTCGTTCGCGGTCTCGCCCGGTCCCGCGGGAGTCAGCGACTGAAGACCGCCGCCCTCGCCAGCCACCCCGGCGTTGGCCTGATCCGAGCTCACCCACAGCATCGTCACCGGGTTCTGCATGCCGGTACCCTCGTCGGGAAACCGGGTCTTCCAGTACTCGCGCGGAGAAACGAACCGCACGGCCCGGGTGCTGCCGTCGCGGAAGGTCTTGCGGGCACCCTCGTTGCCCGAGTCGCCCCCGATGTAGAGGAACACCGTCGTTCCGTTCGTGAAACCCGGACCCGGAACCGCGTTGTTCCCGTTGTTCATGAAGCCCACGGGCTTGAAGTCCGCGCCCACGTCCCACTCGACGAGGTCGTCCATCGTGCTGATGAACCCGGCGTTCATCGTGCCGTCGGGGTCGAGCAGGAGAGTCACGTCGCCCTGGATCGTGGCCGCGTCGGACCACACCTGACGAATCCCGTCCGGGCCGTCGAGCGCCTCGGTCCCGAAGGGGACGGCAGTCCCTCCGTCCTGGAAGAGGTAGTCGACCTCGGTGACCGTCACGCCCTCGGTGTCGCCGCCCGGCGCCCCGGCCTGCTTCCAGGTCGAGCGCAGTCGGTTCCGCATGAGGGCCGACACGTTGTGGAGGAGCAGGCGTCCGTAGTCCCAGTCCCCCAGGTTGACGCCGCGGCGCAGGTCGAGGAAATCCTCGGGTGCGATCTCGTCGGCGTACGGGCCGGGCGCGACCGGTCCCTCGTCGCTCGGACGCGTGTTGAAGAACGCGACGACCGTGCCGCTGCCGACGACGGCGGGATCGCTGCGTCCCGTGTGCGTCACGATGTCGGACCCCCAGCGTCCTCGACCCCCGGCCGGGATGGTGATCGTGGCGGGGCTCGTCGTCGTGTCGACGGCCGAGATCCCTATCACTTCGTCGCCGATGACCATGAAGGCCGTGGTCAGGTTCATGTCGGGATCGTCCCACCCGGATCCGATGGCGTTGTCCACCTCGACGACGGCGTCCACCGTGAACTGCTCCGGCGGCAGGTCGTCGATCAGGGACATGACCGACAGGACCTTGGCGCCGTCGCGTGGGTCGGGCAGCGAGATGGCAGACGGATTGCGGTCGAAGGCGCCGTTCTGGTTCGGGGAGCCCGCCTGGTTCACGGCCACGAAGGGTTGGCTGTTGCGCCGGAACACGGCGCAGATGGGGATGGCGTAGGAGTAGCCGTCGACTGTCCCGAGGGCGTTCTGCGGGTCGCCGTCGCCAGCACGCCAGAGGGACGGGTCCCCGAGGGCCTCGCGCATGTTCTCGAACGTGAAGCTCGTGACGGTGCTCTGAACTCCCTGGGCGAACACGTTGGGGTCACCGAGGCCGTCAGGATACACGTCGAGGCTGGGGCTCGTCCCGGCCCCGCTGCCGCTGCCCACGACCCGAATGCGGTACTGAAGCTGCAGACGCTCGGTCGTCTCGTGCCCGATGACAGGGTCCGTGATGTCGTCCGTCACGTTCGTCGCGCCGAACTCGACGTTGCCCCACTTCCAGAGGGTCGACGCGGAGGGCTTGTTGATCGTGCTCGGGTTCGGAGCGACCAGGGCCTGCCACGCCTCGAGGAAGATGAAGTCGATGCGCGTGTCGGACGTAGGCGGCGGGTAGAGTCGCACCTCGTTGGAGGTCGAACCCTCCGTCGTCAGCACGGTCCCGGTGACCGGGATGATCCAGCCGTTCACGTTGGCGTAAGCTACGGGCGCGAGCTCCTCGGGGTTGCCGTCGTCGTCCTCCTTCTGCTGTCCAAAGAAGAAGAGGTTGCTGTTCTCCCTGTCCGTGACGAAGTCGTCGAGCGCCCGAGTCGGATCGAGGAAGAAGCCCGAGTGGGCCTCCGAGCGCACGAGCTGGGCGAGCTGTTCCACCTGGTCCTGCTGCACCAGGTTGAGCTCACTGTCGAGGGGAGGCTTGCCCTCCTGAAAGACGACCGCCTGGAACTGGCGCGCGAGCGCGTCCAGCGTTCGGCTCACACCGTTGCCAAAATCCTGACTCATAGCTCAAAGGCTCCTGGACGGCGACGAGGCGTGCGGTCGCCGATGGTTGGAGGTGCCGTTCTATCTTCCCGTTGCATGCGACTAGAAGAGGATTGCGTAATGGGCGAAGTACCGCTTTTTAAGCGGATCGGTGTTCTTGAACGCGAGCCGGATGAGGAGGCCCGGAGTGCAGAACGCGATGGGGACGAGGCGCTGCACAAGGAAGAAGTTCGCGCCGTCGTTGACGGAGATGAATGCCTCGAAGTCGCTCGGCTCCTGGTCGATCTCGATGGCCCGTCGCAGCGCCGGACTGTTCTGACCCGTGTAGAGTCCATAGGTCGCGTTCACGTCCGGCGTCGTCTCGAAATCGAAGACGTACCAGTACACGAGGAACTCGGTGGCACCTTGGTTGCCCGTGAAGGGCCCGATGTCGATGGTGTCCGTGACGAGAACACCTGGATGCTCGAGGCCAACGCCGGGGGCGTCGTTCTGGGGGAGCACCGCGACCGAGTTCGCCGCGTTCCCAGAGGGGAGCGGTCCCGCCGTGCCGCGTCCGATCTGGAAGCGCGAAGCGTGGGACGCCGTGACCGGAGACCCCTCGTTCAGAACTCCGGCGGGGTCGAGATCGTCCACGTCGGAGCCCTCGATGAGGGGGTTGTAGAGGACGTGCTCGTACATCGGAAACTGCGCCAGAAGGCCGGCGAAGTTCCGCGCCACGACCGAGTCCGGGTTGGACGATGGCAGCACGAAACTCGTCGGGTCCACGGCCACCTTCACGCCCTCGGCCATCGGGATCATGTAGGTCCCGTTGCGACTGACGGACTCGCCGTCGGGCGGGTTCTTCTCCACCTGGAGGATCTCGTCTCCGACGAGTGTGGCTACTATGCGCATCCGCGAGTCCTGTTTGGAGGGGTTTCTATAGGGGAATTCTCAGGGAATCTGCGGGAACGGGAGGTCCGTACGGTTGATGATTTTCACGTAGTAGAGATCTAGCTGGTTCGCGCCGACCACGGGACCGGGGTTGAGATTCGCGATGCAGAACTCCATCTCGGCGTCCGGCACCTCGAGCTGGTTGTAGTACCGGGCCCGACCAAGCTCGTTGAAGTTCTCGTCGTAGAGGCCCATCTTCACGAAGGCCGGGACCCTCACCGTATAGTCGGGCGAGTCGAAGTACTGCTCGCTCTCCATGACGAAGAAGAGGGGCGTATCTCGCAGACCGACGGTCGAGCGAAGACGGGTGAGGCCTGGCGGCTGGGGAACCTCCTGTCCGATGAACGTGAAGGGCGTGGCCGGGTTGTTTGGTCCGAAGATGCGCAGCCCGAGGAAGTCCCGGTTCGTGGGTGCAGGGTCGATCACCGCGTCCTGCACGGTGGCCGTCCCCGAGGGGCCGATCAGTCCAATGTAGAACCCGACGTTTCCCAGGTCGAGCAGGAACTTGAACTTGACCACCAGACGGAAGTTGTGGGAGGCCACGATCCGGCTGTTCCTGGTGATGGCGCCCCGGTACCAGTTCATGGTGTTCCCCGACGGCAGGCGCCAGTACTGGCCGTGAACGTAGTCGCTCCGTGTGAACCCCTGCGACGGCGCGTTCGGGATGAACCCGGCGCCCTGGTCTTCCTGGTAGAGGACGCCCCCCAGCACGCCGGTCGTGGTGAGCAGGTCGTCCAGCGAGATCGGGTCCTCGTCGCCGGCCGGGCCCCACTCCCCAGCCTGGTGCCACGCGAAGCCGGGCGACCGCGGCACTATCGTGACCGATCCGTCCACGTCGTAGATCGTCCGGCAGTCCTGGAACCGGAGGACGTCGGCCCTGATGGAGCTGCCGAACGTCGTGTCGCCCACGTAGGTGTCGGCGAAGCTGGGCACCGTCGGCGAACTGGGCGAGAAGACGACCTCGCGTCGCATGATCACGGACCGCGGCTCGCCCGAGAGAGGCGTCGGGTCGAGGGCCGAGGTGCCGCACGAGAGCTCGCCGAGCGCCGTGACCTGCCTGGAAAACGGGATCGCGGGAACCGTGACGAGCTTGCGCTTCATGTACCCCCACCGCCCGAAGGCCGGAGAGTCATCGCTTCCCTGCGTGACGGTCACGACTCCCGTCTCGGGACCGTTCCAGATCCGGTCGAGCACGAGGTCGTTCGCTCCCGTGAGCGGGCTGACTCCGACGTAGGGCGCCCCGGGCACGAAGGCCGTGTTGTCCAGGTCAATCTGGGCTCGGACCTCGGCGCTCGAGACGTCGTAGTCCGTGCCCTCGGTGCTGGCGTGGGACGTGATCCTCGCGCCCGTCCCCACCTGCGAGTCCTCCATCGAGTAGGGCACGCAGGCGGCGAACAGGACCACCTCGCCCCTCTCGTTGTTCGTGGTCAGGCCGACGATGCCGTTCGGCACGATGTCCGAGGGAGCCGAGGGCACGCCGCCCGAAGAGGCCGGAGGAGGGACGCTCAGGCGCACGATCCCGGCCGAGTAGTCGACCTCGACGTACTGGTCCTCGTCGGTCTCGGAGCCGTCGATCAGCACCTCGCGGCTCACTATCGGCATGTCGAAGTCGGGCACGGCCAGGTCCGCGACCTCCTTGGCCGGATACAGGACCACGCGGAAGCCGAGGTCCATCAGGTTGCCCGGGTTCGCGGCGTCCGGGAATCCGCGGCCCATGATCTCCGTCGGGAAAATCGCCCTGTCGGGCCTTCCGGCTCCGGAGCCCCGAGGAGGAGGCGGAAGGTGAAACGGAGTCGGCAGCGTGGGGTCCGAGATCTGCTTGGTGAAGCGCTCGACCCAGCGCGGATCGATCAGGTTCCTGATGCGCGTGGCCTCGACCTTGTCGAGGCTGAACGGCCCCCTCCAGAGCTCGGAGACCGGCTGGTACAGCTCGAAGCCCACCTCCGTGGTGAGGGTGACGTTCTGGATGTAGGGGCCCGGCCCGTAGTAGATCAGGCCCGTCTGTGGATCGGCCTCAGGAACGCGGGCGAAGACCGTCGCGTCGGGCCCGTTCGGTCCCTGAACGGCGATCACGTCGAACCATCCGAGGGCGTTCTCGACGCTTCCCATCGTGAAGTCCGGCAGCGCGTCGTCCTTCCACGTCGCGAAGAGCTTCGCGATGGGGTACTCGGCGGAGAACTCCGGGATGAGGAACGGGGCGTTCGGCGTGTAGATCTTCCAGGTGCCCGTCGGCACGGAAGGGAGCACGGCGAGGCCCGTCTCCACGTTTCCTCGTCCCTCCATGACGGGAACCGGAATCGGAAGGCGCACGCCGCCTCCGTACACGTCGACGTCCCCCGGGGCGATGCCCGAGCCGGGAGCTCGCGCCTCCGTGAAGCCGCCTCCGAACCAGCTTCCGTCGCCGCTGCCGGGGCCGGTGCCCGCGAAGGGTGGGAAGAGGTCCGACGTGGCCGCGCGCTCAGGGGAGACGATGGCGAACGTCTGCTCTCGTCCCGTGGGCGGCCCCCCGTCGGGTTCGGCGCCCGTCTGGGGTATCGCCGCCAGCCGCGTCACGTACGGCCTGACGATCATGATCGCCCTGATCCAGCGAGTGCCGGAGAGGGGCAGGTCGAAGAAGTTCGAGAGGCTCTTGTTGGGATGGACCTCGATGCTGTCGACGGTGATGGCCGAGATCCTGAAGATCTCGTAGCGCGCCGTGTCCAGGAAGTTCGGGAGCGCACTCATGGCGACCTGGCCGCCGCCCGTGTACAGCGAGCCCGGGTTCGTGCCGTCGTCCGTGACGACGAGGTACAGTCCGCCGTTGGGTTCGTTCGCGTCTCCGAGCGTCCACGACGGGACGACCTGGGGTCCGTACATCGTGGTGAGAGACGTGGTGAACAGGGAGGCGATCCCGTCCGGGCGCACGTCGGGAGTCAGCAGGTCGCCGCCGTTGGCGCCCGCACCCTGGTCCACGCGCCAGGTCCAGTCGGTGAACGGCGACTTCAGCGTGGGGCCGACGACCTCGAAGCTGATGGGGTGGCCGACGACGGCGGGTCCCTTACTCCCGAAGGTGTTCGTGCGCCAGTTGTATGGGACGAAGTTGATCTCGGGCGGCCCGCGACGCCCCAGCTTGTTGGTCTTGGCGCGGATCGGAGCTGGCGGTCCGAGGGGGTCAACCTCCGTGAAAGGACGGTCCCCGGTGGCGAAGGCGGCGCGGTTGAGCGAGCCGAATCCGTACTCGTACTGGGCCGCCCAGGAGCCCGAGAACCCCTCGACGATCTTGGCCGCCAGGGCCGCTCGGTTGGCGTCCACGGACTCGTCGCGGCTGACGTGCTCCTGCCACGGAGTGCGAGCCGAGGAGGTCTTGGCCGCCCTCTCGAGGGCCTTGCGAAGCTTGTCGAGCAGCTCTCTGTCCTGATCGGTGAATTCCGCCATCTCGAGCTCCTCAGGGGACGAAGGGCGACGGAGGTCCGTAGGGCCACGAGTCGTTGGGTCCCAACCCGTCGCTGTGCCGGAGCAGCGTTATGCCCGTCAAGGCGCGGGGCACGTTCGTGGGTGCCGAGGGACCTCCCTGCGTGAAGTTGAGGGCCGTGCCCGCCTGCTTGATGCGCACGCGGACCATGACCGGGGCGACCCCGGCCACGGCGACGGCGCCCGTGTTCGCGAAGACGTTGGCGGCGGGTCCGACGTTGATCCGAACCTGTGCGTACACGGTGCCCGTGGTCGCGTCGCGGCCGTCGAAACTGACCGAGGACCCGAACACCTGACAGCCCGCGCCGTCCGCCAGCGGGTCCTGCTTGGAGGGGCCGCCTCCATCGGCGCGACCCATGTCCATCCACGTGGTGAGTCCGGGAATCTTCACCTCGATCGCGATCCATGGACTGCCCGGACCGGGCGGCCAGTAGGCGAAGTCGGAGCGCTCGAGCCCGTCGATCCTGAACGTCAGGAGGTTCTGGCCGACGACCCCGTTCTCCTGGTTCGCATCGTTGCTGTAGGCCGCGTCGAAGACCCGGATGTAGACGCGCTCAGGATCCGCCACCACGTTGTAGTCGGGCTGCGGCGTCGTGACGTCGCCGTCCGCCACGGAGGGGCGGAAACCGCTCGTGTAGTCGACCTGCGGGTAGATCAGCATGCCCGAGAACGGACACGGATTCTCGGCGCCCTCCGTCGCGGGAGGATCCCGGTCGGGGAGCCCCGAGACCTGCGCCTCGTTCGCGACCGCGGGCGCCGTCGCGAGGTCGAGCAGGTGCAGGTCCGTCCTGAGGTAGCTCGCGAAGCCGAAGGCGACGAGCGCCTCGGAGGCGAAGCGCACGGGGAGTTCGATGGTGCTCGCCGGGAAGGGGAGGCCCGGACCGACGAGGTTTCCGACGCCCATCCCGACGTTGAAGGTCGGGTCGAGGGAGACCATGGCCGACTCGGCCACGCGGTAGACCTCGTCGTAGAACCTCTCCTCGACGTCCTTCCGCTGGTCCTCGAGGGTGGGCCGCGGCGGGTTATCGCCCGGTCCCGTCTTGAAGTTCCCGTAGACGCCCTGGCTCGCGTAGGAGGGAGCGTGCGAGGTCGTGTGAATGAGGATCTGGTCGAGGCCCGGGTTGGGGAAGAGGAACGTGGTCGCCGGGGTCGTTGGCGTGTCGCTGCCGAGGGGTTTGCGTCCGAACATGCGCACGCGGCCGTCGAACCAGAAGTGACACTGGGCGTCGTCGCCGTTGAACCTGACGGGCGTGTCGACACCGGTCAGGACGATGTCGGCCGAGTCGCCGGGTTGCGGGCCATTCGTCAGGTCGAAGGGGCCGCTCACGGACCCCAGAGACGAGTACGGAAAATCCATCCGCTGATAGACGGAGAAGCCGTCGAATCCGGGTCCCGAGCCATCGAGGATCTGGGTGCTCGCCGTGCCGATGCCGAGGTATAGGATGGCGGGCACGCGGTGCCAGAGTCCCGGCGTGACGTACGTCGCGCCCACCCCGGTGCCGAGCACGTAGGAGTTCGCCCAGAGGTTGCTGACGCTCCAGTTGAGCGTGTCGATCTGCCAGTTCGTCCCGGCCCCGCTGCCGTTCGGCAGGAAGTACTGGACGCCCGAGCAGAACATGACCTCGTCCTGCTCGACCTGGTACGTGTAGGTGAGGGCCGTGCTCGTCGGCGTAGTGTCCGGATCCTCGAAGGTCGCAGACCTATGGACGTGGTAGGCGCCTGACGTGATGGGTTCGGAGGGATCACTGACGTCGATCAGGTTGTCGGTGCTCTCCGGGTTCGCGTAGTTCACCATCTCCGCGCTCCAGAGCTCGTACCCGAAACCCACGTCGTCGGGCATGATCCCGTCGCGGGCGAAAGCCTCGAAGTCGGCCTCGCGCCTGAAGTGCAGCAGGAGGTAGCTGCCCTGGTCGTCGGGCGGCGAGTCGAGGAGGAACCTGTGCCGGTACCGGGCGACCTGGAAGGTCCAGTAGTTCTTCGGGAAATCAGCAAAGTCCCCAGCCTGGGAGAGGTCCGTACCGGCGGCCACCGAAACGACGGGTTTCTGGAAATAGCGCGGCTTCTGGATGTCGGGTGTGAACGCGATACCCGTGGTGGAGCTGTAGTCGTCGAGGTAGGGGAGCCGGTAGCGGAAGTAGTTGTTGTCGTTGCCGCCTCCTCGAGCGATGGTCGTGCCTCCCAAGATGGGGATGCCGTTGAGGATGACGGGGCCCGCGAGCGGGTCCGTGCCCAGGCGCACCTGACCTGCCGCGGGATCCGGCCCGGGCGGGATAAGGTCGCCCGTCTGACCGTCCACTCCCGAGTGGAGCTCGACGAGGTCGAACTGTCCGCTCGCGCGGCCCGGGAACGCGAACACGTCGGGAGCGCCCTCGGAGAAAATGCCCCCGGGGTCTCCGTCGCACTGGTCGTTGACTCCCTGTCCGCACAGGAGCGCCGCGATGACCCGGTCTCCGAGAGGCTGCGCGAGGAAGGCCGCCACGTCTCCTCCCGCCGGCCAGTGGAAGAGGGCCACGACGCCCCGGTCACCGGGATAGAGGGATCCCGAGACGACCACGGGACCTCCCGGTCCCTGTGCCAGGATCCTCGCGGTCTCGATGACCGGCTGCGAGCGCGTGAAGCCGCCCTGATGGGTTGTTCCCGGACCTCCTCCGGTATAGGTCGGATCGCCCGTGCCCGCGGGGTCGATGTTGAATGTGGGGTCGGTCGCCGGGTCGTTGCCGGGGATCGTGAACACGTCGCCCGGCGGGTTGGGCGAGCTGCTGATGTTCTGGGTCTCGAACGGCGGCCACCAGAACTCGCCGTATACGAAGAAATCGTTCGTCGGGTTGTTCGGGTCGGGCGGCGTCACGTCTCCGCGATCGACGAACCCACCATCGAGGAGCTTGAGGCTCCCCCAGTCAGTGATGCCCGAGAACGCGAGCACGCGGCTCCAGTTCCCCACCGTCGGCGGTCGCGTCGGCACGAGGGCCGAGAGCTCGTCCAGGTTCTCCTGGACGTCGTCGCCGTCGAACTGACCCCCCGAGCCCGTGGTCGAGATCGCGGAGGCGGGATGCGCGTCCTGCGGGTCGTTCACGTGGGCGGCGAGCGCCTGCCCCTGACCGTCGACCACCTCGTCCGTGAAGGAGTTGGCGTCCACGGAGTTCTGGTTCGCCGTGCCCGGCCCCTTCCTGATGGTCGACGGATCTACGATGCGAGGCACGGCACTACTCCTGGTTCCCCGCGGTCATGAGGAGGTTCTTGGTGCGGAACACGCCCACCCCCGTCGTGCTCCCCGCGTCCGCGAACTCCACGACGTTGTGGTCGTCGAGCCGCGCCCACCGAGTGATCACGAGCAGGAGGAGCTCGTCCTTGCGGAACAACACGCTGTCCTGCATCGCGCGGACGAGGCACGGGACGAAGACCTTGTGGCGCACGACGTTGCTCGTCGGCTGTCCCATCGCGGTCGGGCGGTGTCCCGAGCGGTTTATCACCGGGTAGACGGCCCGGAACTCCGCGTCCTTGTAGGGCACGTCCGTGGTCGGCACCCCTCCCACCGTCCACGGCTGACTCCCCTCGGCGGGCACGAGGCTCTGGAGCGTGAGGGTCCCCACCGCCGCGTCGAAGTCGTCGATGGCGATGGTGGCCGTGGCCGCGAAGTAGTGCTCGCCCGGGAAGAGGTCGGGAGGTGGAGGAGGCGGAACCTCCGTCTGGCCGTCGTTGACGGGAAGCTGATCGAGCGGGGCGTAGTAGGGGAAGGGAAGCTCGACGCTTCCCATGCCGACCTGGCCGGTCCAGACGTTGCCCGAGAGGTACAGCGGCTCGACCTCCAGCGTCGCGGGCATCGGCCCGAGGGAGCCCGAGTACGGGAAATCCGTGACGACCGTGCTGATCGTTCCCTCCTTGACGCCCGCCGTCTGCGGGGCGTTCGTGCGGAAGTAAATCGCCTGCTGGTAGCCGCCACCCGGGGGGCCGAAGTTCGGGATGGCGTCCTGCGCGAAGAACCTCACCTCGCAGAGGGTCTGGCCCGCTCCGGAGAGCGGGACGGCCGGGGGAATGCCGGTGTTGTTGAGCACCACGAGCCTGGAGGAGGCGCCGTAGTGGGTGTTGGGATCGTCCACGTCGCGGGGGTTCGTGTCGTTCGCGTCCGTGACGAGGACGGACGTGACGGAGTCGCCCCAGAAACGCCGCCCGAGCACGAAGCTCAGAGGATCGCGGCTGACGACCGTCTCGGGCGTGAGCGTCCCGATGGGAACGCCGGCATGGCCTCCGCCCCCCGTCGGATCGTTCGCCACGTACTCGATCCCCACCTCGCGGAATCCCTGTCGGAACTCGGGGGCGCGTCGGTCCTCCATGTCCAGCGGCCGCTGGTCGGGGCCCGTCGGGAGCCAGTTCTCGATCATCGCCCGGTAGGGCCAGCCCGTGGTGTCGGGGAAGAGCTCGAGGTCGGGCGTGTCCGTGGTCCCGACGCCGATGGGGTAGGTCACCTCGAGCTCGACGAAGATCCTGCGCTGCGAACCCACGTCACCCGTGCCGCTCGTGCCGACCATGTCGTGGTCGGCCACCGGGAGTCCGCCGTTTACCTGCGTCGGGTTCTGGTCGAGGGTAATCTGGACGTGCGAGGTCCCGAGCCCGATGATCGTCGTCGGCTTCGCCGTCTGGTCCACCGCGACGTTGAAATTGCCGTCGTCGTGGTAGAGGGAGAGGACGTCGGTGATCGTCGTTCCCGGAGGAGCGTAGTCGAGCACCGTTCCCGTCGGGGGTGGCCCCGGTACGGAAACGACGTTGTTGGGGTCGAAGTCGCCCAGCGTGGTGGCGTTGAGTTCCAGAAGGTCGATGTTGATCTCGTCCCCCTCGGCCCACCCGCTGAAGGCGACCGCGTAGCCCGGACGCACGACGTACTTTCCAGGATGTGCGGGAGGCCCGACCTGGTCGTCCGTCGCGTAGAGCTCCAGCACGACGCGCTCCACGACGGGTTGATCGCCGAAACGTCGGGCGAAGTGGTCGAAGTTGCGGATCGTCTCGCCCCTGGTCGTGTCCCCGGAGAGGGGCGCGGTGCCGCCCTTCGCTAGCGTGCGTCCGACCTCGTTCGCGACCAGGTTCCGCGTGGACACGTCGCCCGAGCCGTTGCCGAGCATCTGCTTCGAGGCCGTGTCGATCGCCCACGTCCGGTAGTCCCCGTCCTGGAGCGCCTGCATCTGGAACTGGAGTTCGGCACCGAGATCCTGGCCCGTCAACTTCACGTGCCTGCGCAGGTCCATCACGTCCGTGTCCGCGATGGCGTCCGCGAAGAGACCGTCGGGGCGGTCGGACTCGCCGACCGGAACGCTGGCGAACAGGTTGACGTTCGCGTGGGCGGCATGGTTGGCCAGGAGTCCGCCGTTCGAGTTCGTGCGCGGGTCGAACCCGATCCCGGGCGTGGCGTCGTTGCGCCGGAACACGAAGCCGATCGGGACGGCGTACGAGAATCCGTCGACGGTTCCCAGCGCGGTGGCGCTCGCCTGCGTCCCGTCGCCCGCGATCCAGAGCCCGTTGTCCAGGATGCCGTAGCCGATCTCGGGACCGGCCACCCCGTCACGGGCGTCCGAGTTCAGCAGGACGGTCTTGAGGTCGGCGGGAACGAAGGGGTAGTCGGTCACCGGGGCCGACTGAGTTCCCTGCCCGAGGACCGCCGGGTTAGAGAAGCCGTCGCACTCGAGCTTGAAGTCCACGCCCTCGGCCGCGCCGGTGTGGCGGATGCGGTACTGCACCTGGACCCTGCTGGTGGTCTCCGCCCCCACGATGGGATCCTCGATGTCGTCGGGGAGCGCGACGGCGGCGGAGGAGAGGACGTTGCCGTGTCGGTAGATCAGGTCCTGGGTCGGTTTGTTCGGCGTGTCCGCGCCTCCCGTGAGGAAGCCGCCAGATGCCAGGATCGCGACCGGGTTGCTGCTGTTCAGCGTGATGGCGTTGCCCGCCGCTCCGGCCTGCGCCGCCGTGATCCTCACGATGTTAGCGTCCGCCACGCAGTTGACCGAGGCGACCGCCGCGTTGAGCTGCGTCGCGATGCTCGCCGCGGTGTTGGTCGGACTGCCGGGAAAGATCCTAAACTGGTTCGGTGCGGGGACGACCAGCACGCCCGTGAGGGTCACTCCGTCGACCAGCACCGTGTCACCCGGCGCGGAGGCAACGGGATCGCTGACGGTCAGGGACCCCTTCGCGTTGGGACTCTCGCTGACGAGCGCGAGCCAGACCTCGAGGAACACGAAGTCCGTGCGCTTGACCGACGGCGGCGTGCCATCGAAGACCGTCGGCGAGTCCAGGACGATCAGGTTGTCTCCCGGCGTGTCCGTGTTCGTATACTCTACGTCCACGAGCAGGCCCCCGACGAGCGCCTGGACCTTCCGCATGTGGAAGGCGTTGGCCGTCCAGTCGGGGTTGAGGACCGGCCCGGGGAGCCACGGTGCGTCGTAGCTGAAGTCGTCGTAGGAGTCACCGCGCGACTGCCCTCGAATCCAACCCGACGGGACCGTCCGCGCGAGCTGGCGCATCCGGTCGAGCTCGCGCACGTCCTGCTGGAGGATCTTCTCGGAGTCGAGGACGAGCTTCCCCTTGAGCGCGATGACGGTGTCCCAGGCACGCTCCTTCGGGTCGAGGTACCGGCTGACGGAGGACGGGAAGAATTTGGGCCGGGTCGGCATTCTAGGCTGCCCTCCAAAGACGGAATACCGTCCGTTCGCGGTGACAGTTGGCGCAGACAAGCTCGCATTTCGCGATCTCCGCTAACGTTTTCTCACGACCCCAGAAAGCCATTTGCGCAATGCCAGCAACCTTTATGCCTGAAACATGGTCGAAGTCCATGGCTGGAGGTGGGAACCGTCGCCCGCAGTCATGACACGGGCCCGCCTTCAGGGGGGCTAGCCACTCATGAAACGCTTGTAGCCGGGGGCTCTTAGAGGGTGTCCGGCGTGCGTGACTGCGGATGCGATGACAGACGCAACAGACGAGGTCGCACTTCTCGATCTCCTCAAGGACACGTTCTCGCCGATGATTCGCCATCTTGCCTATGGCCCAGCGTTTCGTGCCACGGACATGGTCGAATTCCATGACGTAGGGCGCGAACATCCGGTGACAATCAAAACAGGCTTTTCCGTCTTTGATTGCATCCACGAACTCTTGGTGGGCGTGCGCTTTCGCGGCATAGTAACCGAGCATCCTCTCTCTGTTGTCGGCCGCCCATTTCTGTCGTGCTGCTTCGTAGCGATGTTTGCTGACACGCCAACGCTCGTGCGCCTGTCCCAGGAGCTTTTCGCGATTCTCTTCGTAGTAAACCCTCCGTTTCTTCTGCTGTGCCGGGGTACGAGCGTATTCTCTAGCCTTCCGACGCGAACACGCACGGCAGTAGCACGCAAGGCCGTCTTTTCGGCGCTTGTTCTTGCCGAACTTCAGAACGTCCTTCTCACCACATGCCGGACAGGACTTCATCGGTTCCTCAATACGAAAGTCGCCAGGTGATGGTCAGGATCGAGGTCGCGGGTTTCGTGATCACGCCGAAGGTCAGGAAGTTGCACAACATGTCGTACTCCGACGTGTCGATCGTGGGATCGTAGGGCTCGCCGCCCTGACCGGCGAAGTTCGGGTTGGGATTCTTGATGGCGACGTTGTCGCTGATCGTGGAAAGTACCCCCATCTCGTTCAGGGACCCGACGGCCTCGGACTCGCCGAAGATGGTGGTGTAGTCGACGACGTTGGTCCTGATCGCGACCGCGGCTCCGTTGGCGTCGCGGAAGGTCGTCTCGGAGAACGGCTTGCGGGCGATCTCGTTGTTGAGTCGCCTCTGCTCGTTCGTCGGCTTGTCGGGATTCAGGATCGCGCCGAGGGCCCCCGTCCCGACGGCCAGCATGTTGATCCCGTGGGCGGGTTCGTTCGGGTCCTTCGTGAGCGCCGCGACCAGGAGCGAGGCGTCGAGAGTGACAACTTGGGGACACCTCCACTGGATTTGGACCTCCCCGGTACGCACGTCGGTCATCGTCAAGAAAAACTCTCCCTTCAGCGTGCCGGGGAATCGGGGCTCAGACGCTCTGTCCTGCATGTTGCTCCTCTTCTTTCCAGCGCATGCCGGGTGTTGCCCTCTCTCTGAACAGACCTTCTCGGACCACGATACGGAAAGGCACTCTCGGATACTGCTCCTGAAACGCGCTGATCTTCTTGAAGGTTTTATGTGTGGGCCCCCACCAGCCTTTCACATCCTCGATCCGAAAACGCCCCGAGGTCTCCATCTCGTTGATGAAGTCCTCCAGGGACGGTGCTGAGGATACGGCCTCTCTTTTGAGGTCTTCGACAATCCAGAAATCCGGAGTGTACGTGGAGTTGTGACCCTTCAGTTCCACGACGAACTTGCGTAACTCGTAGAACCAGATGATGCCGGCCTGGTCCAACTCGCGTGCGCGCTGAACTTCAGAAGTAGATCGCAACCATTTCTTGCCTTGGAACGGCGTATCGTAGTAACTCCCCTTTCCATAGCCCGACTTCACGGAAATCCCGCGACGACCCTCCGCGTATGCCCGCCGCAAAGACTCGGAGGTTTTTTGACAGGCTTCCGCGGAACGACGCGCCCCTCGCTTAGTTGTGGAAATCTTCTGACGCCAAGCCTCGCGCTTTTCAGGTGAGACCGAATGAGATCTCCCACGCAAACTTTCGGAGATCTTCCGACGAACCTCTTTCGGACGCGGGCCCGTCCGTTTTCCTTGATTCCAAGGACAGCGGGTCAGACGTCCTTCCTGACTCGCCCGTCGAAGGGAATCAGAGATCTTTTTCTTGGTCTCCTCAGAACAAGACCCCACACGCATTCCAGTGTTCCACGAGGAGCGTCGTCCTTCCTCGTAGGCTTCACAGAGAGACCGTGAGATCTTCTTCCGTTGTTCTTGAGAGAGGGGTTTGCCTCGCCGACTCTCGGCATTTGCCTTTCGATGCTCCACGGTATGCTTTTTACCGCTCAGGGATTCCGAGATCCGTTGTCCAATGCAGGCTCGTTTTTCGTCGGACATGTCGGCCCATCGAACCTTCATCATTTCGGAATGGGCCTTCCTAGCCTCCTCGGAAACGCGCTTGCGCGGTCCCTTCTTGCGTCCCTTCAAGGCGTCTGAGATTTTTTGGCGACGCCTCAGCTCCGCTTGCGAGACTTCAGACATCAGACTCCTTGAGGTCGTCCAGCCAATACCGTTCTTCGACGTCACCCGTGCGGGCATCCCGCATCTCGATGAACACGCGTCCCCGCGTCATCGCGAGGGGGACGACATCCGTGCAGCGTTGCACCAGTCCGAACTTGTAGCCGGAGCGGGCTGGCCTGAGATTTTCACGGATGATGGTGGGCATGAGATCTCCCTGCTAGGCGCCGTCTGATAGAACGAAAACCGCTAAGGACCAAGCGACTCAGTGCCGAAAAACAGGAGGGTGAGGGTGTTCGTGGTCGTGTCGTAGAGCTGCCCCATCACGCTCCAACCCACGCTACCGTCGAGGCTCTCCGGAGTGACCGTCTCGGGCCCCAGGGGCGTGAAGAGGATGGCCTCTCCGAGGTTGCCCCCGGGCGGGGCGTCGCCCCCGCTGGCCTTGAGGAAGGTGGTGCTCGTGAAACCCCCGAAGCCGTCCGACGGACCGTCATTGAAACTGATGGGTTCGGTCTCCGTGAAGGCGATACCCTCGAGGCCGATCTCGACAGGTCCGTTGCCGATGTCGCCCGGATCGTTGCCCGGATGGCCCGCGTCCGCCGCCCCCGGATAGCCGCCGTCGCAGAACGGGGACAGACGGTTCTCCTCGCCCTCCGAGACCTCGCAGAAATCGATCTGCTCGTACTGGATCTTCGGGTCGCTGCTGAAGTCGATGAACCGGAACGGGTCGTTCAGGATGAAGTCGGGGTCGGTGTTGAGCACGTCGTTCGGGTCGTTGATCCGCGAACCCCAGGCCAGGAACCGCACGTCGGTCCCGACCTGAGAGGTCTCGAACGGCGGGGTGTCCTGGTTGAGCAGGGTCGTCCCGTCGAGGAGTGGCTGCGAGCACACGTAGGTCTTCGTGATGGGCCTCCCCGGAGCGAACGAGACCGTCACCGGGATCTTGATCGGGTTGAGCGCGTCGACGCGTCGATCCGGGTCCGAGATGCCGTCGACCGGAGACGCGGGCGCGACCAGGTCCTCGTGCGGGAAGCCGTCGTCGACCACGTCCGGGTCCTCGTCGAGCTGGTCGTCGGCGGCGAAGGCCGAACCCAGGAACTGCGTGGACGTGATGGTAACGACCTGGGCGTCACGGTCGAACTCGAAGGACCCCGGCAGGTAGGTCGTCGTGGTACCGTCCTCGTTCAGCGAGACGAGCTGGAAGACCCGGTCGGCCGTGACGTTGCCCCCCTTGAGGTCGACCGTCCTCGCGTCGGTCGAGGTAACGGTGATGTGCTCGACCGTGATGTCTTCGTGAAACTCCCCGCTCGAGACGACGTTCTGCTGGTTCAGCACCATGTGCGGGGGCATGATGATGTCCTCGGTGGCGTACCTGTAGATCCGGTACCGGACCTCGTCGATGCGGAGCTGAGTGATCGACCGCGGATCGAGGGCACCGAAGGAGACCTGGCCGAGGGCGGCGTTGGAGGGCGCGCGCGGCAGCTCGCGGTACTCGACGTTGATCCAGCCCGCGCTCGGCTCCGTGAACTGCGTCGCGAAGTCTCCCGTGAAGTAGGGCGGCGGCGGGAGGTCCGGTCGCAGGATCGTCACGCCCCAGCCCGGGTCTCGGTGGATACGGACGCGGACCCGCTGCCGCCAGTCCATCTGCTCGACCACGGCGGAGAGGTCGGAGTTCGGCACGTCGAGCAAGTCCGTCCGCGGAATCCTCCAGCTGTCGATGTCGTCGGAGTCCCCCCGGACGTAGACGCCTAGCGTGCGTCCCGCCGTGCTCGGCGGCAGCACCACGACCGAGTAGTCCTCGACCTCGACGAAGCAGGCCGTGAGCGTGTTCGCGAAGCCGAGCGTCGCCTCGGTGTCCGTGGACGAGGAGGCGAACAGCGTCAGGTCGGCCGTGCCCAGCACCACGTCGTCCACCACCACGGACACGGTGGAGACGTCCGCGTCCGCGATGACTCGATAGGTGTGAAGTTCTCCGTCGTTCCAGCCCACGTCGAACGCCGCGACCTCGAGTCCCGTCTCGAGAGAGAACAGGAACACCTGGTCCGCGACGCCGCCCGTCGCCGCGCGGAGCTGGAGGCCGACGCCCCTAGCAGACCCGATGGGCCCCACGTCGGAGCCGAAGAAGATCCCGGTGTCTCCGGCCGGGTCCGTCGTGGTCACGCTGGCGACGCGGATCCTCGACTCGATGACGCGCCCGTCGCCGGGCGGAGGATCTCCTCCCGTCTCGACGAGCACGAGCGCGTACACGAGCGTCTCGCCCGTCGCCTGGACGAACTGGAGCCTCTGACCCTGAACGCGCTCCGTCGTGAGCTCGCCGCCCCTCGACCATCCCTGCTCGTCCGGGAGGAGGAGCCCGGAGAGCGAGAGGTTCGGCAGGTCGAGGAGCTGGCGTTCCGTCCCGGTCTCCTCGTAGAGCAGGGTCGCGAGGCGCACCTCCCTCAGGCCGTCCTGCACCACGTAGAGGAGGTCCCCCGCTCCGAGGACGCCGCTGTCCACCTGGAACGTGCTATCCATGTCGATGGCGAGACGCCGCGTCAGGAACGGCTCTACCCTCGCGTAGCCTATCGTCAGGTCCTGGTCCTCGACGCCCGCCTGGTTGTTGGCTGAGGTGGCCTTGAGGAGCAGTTGGTCGCCCGTGAAGTCGATGATCCGCGACCCGAACTCCTGCGTCAGGAACCAGATATTGTTCGGATCGTCCTCGGGCAGGTCGTTCATCTCGGCCGCGACGACGATCTGCCGGAAGTTCAGGGTCGTGGCGCCGGGATCCAGCGCGTACCTGACGAAGGACCAGCTGCTCAGGTTGCTCGCCCTGCGGTCGAGCGAACCCCAGAAGACCTCGCCCTCGTTCCCGGTAGGGTACAGCAGGACGCCGTCGGGCGGGATGGCGAACGGAGGTGCGCCCGCCAGCTCGAGGGCGCGCCCGGAGAACGAAGCGCCGAGGTACAATTCGGCGAGGCCGTCGGGCACCAGCTTGACGTCGTTCTTCACGACCAGACGGTACGTCGCGGGCCTGCCGGGCTCTCCGTCGCCGTCCCACCTGGACTCGAAGTAGACCGTGAAGTCGCGGTTGCCGTACAGGGCCGGATCAGCGGGAAACGGCGTCGTCGGAGAGAGGGTGATCGTGCTGGTGCCGTCCGTCTGGTCGACGATCTCGACCACCTCGTAGACTCCGGTCTGCGTTCCCGCGAAGATCTGGAAACGCACCAGGTCATCGGAGATCAGGCGCTCCCTGACGAGCTGGGGGAGCTCGTCGCTCTGGGCCTGGCACGTCGTGGCGTCGAGCACCTCGACGTCCGTCGCGTAGGCTACCTGCCACGAGTCGAGCAGCTCGGGGAAGGACGGGTCCACCAGCATCCCGACGTGCTGCAGGTCGTTGACGCGGAGACAGCCGACCAGGTAGAGGTGGTTGTTCGTGTGGCAGCCAAAACCTACTCCGACGAAGACGCCGTCGGGAATCGGGATGGCATCGCCGTCCTCGGTCTCCGAGGGGAGCACCTGGAAGCGCACGACCATCACGATGGAGGACGGGAAACTCGTGTCGATCTCCTGCGTGTAGAAGGTGACGTCGCCCTCACCGTAGGGGCCGCTGACAGTCTTGTAGACCTGAAACACCCCGTCGAGGGTGGAGTCGGGATCCACGTTCGAGGGGTTTACGGGATCGGGGCCCGCGATGTCCGCGTCGTCGAGCCCCTCCGTGCCCACGAGCGTCCACGGCGGGTCGGCGACCGTGGGCCCCTCGGTCCCCTCGTAGAACACGACGACGCCCTCGGCGTCCCTGTGCTCGCTGGAGAGCGCGACCTGGTGCGGGTCCCGGTTCAGGAGCAGGGTGGTCGGACTGTTCAGCGCCGCCGTGTACGGCTTCTGGTAGGCGACGAACCTCGGGCTCCGTAGCAGCGGCTGCCTCATGGCCCGCGGCCCGAGAACGACCGCCATCGGGAAGCGGGAGAGCTCCACGCCGTTGGTGCCTCCTCCCGGGAGTCCCACGCCCGGAGAGTTGCCGCCGGTCGGGGTGATCGGCCCGCAGTCGTACTTGTTCAGCACGAGGCCCGGCGTGTTGAGCCCAGCCATCGCCATCACCGGCGCAGGGAACCAGATGTAGTCGACCGTGACCTCCATCGTCCCCGGAGGCGTCAGGGGAATCGGGATGGTAGGGAAGATGCGCCCGTAGTAGGGGTTGACCGAGTCGACCTCCACGGGCGTCCCGTTGACGTAGACGACGACGTCCTGCTTGGTGGCCGGAGTCGCATCGCCCCACCCCTTGACGAGCGGCCCCTTCCTGGTCAGGAGCGAGTCCCTGGTGAGGGCGCCCGACCCCACGAAGGGAGCCTGCTGGTTGTGCAGGAAGTTCCACGCGGCGGAGAACACGGTCTGGGTCGCCGTGAACAGGAGCGCCTTGAGCGGGAGGTCGACGACCTCGTACGTCCCGTTCGGATCGACCATGAACTGGACGCCGGCGGGGAATCCCGGGGGCGCCGTGAAGCTCGCGGTGGGGCCCGCCACGATGGGTTCCCCGTTGACGACCACCGTATAGGTGTCCGCCTTCTGGTTACGCGCGAGCGAGACGGTTGTCTCCTGGGCCGTCCAGCCGATGCTCGACGAGGCCACGAACGCGCCCGAGGCGACCTCGAGGGTATCCACCCCCACCACGCGCTTGAACGACAGCTCGACCTGCACGGCGCCGTCGTTGATCAGCACGAGCACGACCGGGTCGACCCCGGGGGCCGGATCGAGGAGGACGGCGGCCGACGCGTCGAAGGTGACGTCCACGCGGTAGCTCGAGTTCGGCAGCACGCGCCCCGACGTGTCGAGGAACCGCCAGCCGTAGGAGAACCCCACCGCGCTCGAGAGCAGCACCTCGTCTGTGCCCTGGGTGGTCGTGCCGGTGCCGACCTGCTGCCCCGTGAAGTCCGCCTGGGGGTCGTCGGGCAGGTAGGTCCCGTCGTAGTCGATGGCCGTCGCGGAGCTCACGATCCCGAGGTACTCGGCGGCCGTCATCCCGACGACCTCCACCTCCACGTGCTTCGGGTTCCCGCCGAACGGATGGTCCACGGCGACCGGGATCAGGTTCTGGGGATAGTCGGTCTCGTAGTCGTAGGCGTCGGTCTGGAGGATCCCGGGGGTGAACCCGCTCTCGGGCAGCATGTCCTGCTCGAACTCGTAGAGCAGGTCCGTACCCGAGGTGGGCGTGATCGTGAAGGGCGGCGGCTCCCCCTTGCAGAGGCAGTCGGCCTCGTTGAGCGGCGCGTACGCGGCGATTTCAACTCCGGAGACGTCGCGCGGGCCGACCACGGTCACGCGATAGAGGCCGCCCAGCGTCGTCCCCGTGTGGTGCAGGAGCACCGAGGTAGGTCCCCACACGCCGGGGACGCCCGACTGCACGCTCAGGACCGTCGCCGGAGCCGCCCCGGCCAGGTCGGTCAGAGTGTAGCTTGCCGGGTCGAACAGGTCGGCGTCGGGCGACATCTCGTTCGAGAAGAACACCTCGATGATGAACCCCGTGATCGACACGGCCGAGATGACCATGGGCGGCATCGTGAGCATGCCGATGCAGCCGTAGGAGTTGATCCCGTAGCCGCAGCCGCCGAAGCCGCTCGTGGTCCCGATGGCAGGCGATCCGAAGCTGCCGAGCGACCCGTACGAGCTCGTCCCGTAGGCGTAGCCTCCGTAGCCTCCTAGAGGAGGCACCATGGCCGGAAGCATGACCCCGCCGAGCCCCCCGTAGGGGCCCATGCCGAAGGGCTCAAGTCCGTATCCGAGGACGCTCATCTAGCACAGCACAAAGTCGATCCGGTTACACCGTACCCGTGAGGGAGACGGTGAGGCCATCCGTTCCGGCCGCCGCCTGGGCCGGATAGGTAACCTCGATGAGGAGGATCGCCGCCGTCAGCGGAGGCACCGAGACGGGCAGGATCGTGGCGAGGGGCATCGAGAGACCGGGTCCGGTCGGGACGCCGGGCGGAATCGGAATTCCGGGCAGCGTGCCCAAGTCCAGTCCCGTGGCGGCGTAGACTCCCTGCGGGCCCGTCGCGCCCGGATCGAGGATCGGGACGAGTGCTCCCGCGGGTCCGTAGTAGACCTGAAGCCACGTGTCTGGCGCGAAGGGACCTCCCACGTTGAAGTAGAACTGGAGCGGACCCGGACCCGGACCGGCGGGCTGCACTCCCGGATTCGCCGGCGCGAGGAAGCCAGCCGCGCTCGTCACGTAGATGACGTCGAACTCCTGCACGACGAGAGGAGGCACCGGGATCGCCTGCGTCGGGATGAACATCTGCCGCGAGTACGTCTGCTCGACGATTCCCGAGGCGGTGCCGGGACCGAGGCGTCCCTGGGCGTCGACGACCACCGTCGCGTTCGTGTACGTTCCCGGGGCGATGCCGGTGTTCGTGAGGTCCACGGAAACGGCGTTCGGGACGGCCAGGTTCACGGCCGTGCCGCTGCCCGCGCTCAGGACGCGCTCGTTCGTGAGCCCTGCCGCGACCGCGTACGTGACGAACTCCGCGTTGCTCGGCGCCGCGCCGCCCCCGCCGCCGCCCGCGATCTCGTCGATGGCGTCCTGCACGTTCTCGGAGACGAGGCCCGAGATCGTGTTGTCGTAGTACAGCGACGTACCGATGGTCAGGGCCGTCCGGGTGACGGCCCCCACCGTGGTGATCGGTCCGTACTCGGACGAACCGAGCCTCAGCTCGGCGTTGCCCGGCACGTTCGTCTGGTTCATCGAGATCCCGAGGTAGGAGGCGGGGACGTTGCTCTCGTCTCCCAGGAGGGACCGGCGCACGCAGACGACCAGATCGGTGGCCGCCCCGGTCGCGTCCGGGTTCGCCTCGATACCGTCGGTGATGGCGCCGAGCTCGACGGTCAGCTCGCTCTCCTCGACGATGAGGTTCTCGCCCCAAGTGCGGATCGCGAACGAGGTCGGGTCGATGCCCGTCTGCTGGAGCGAGCACCTCGAGAGGACGGCGGTGTTGTTGCCGACCAGGTTCTGATCCACGGTACCGATGCTGGGACCGATGAAGGCCGACTCGCGGGCGATGAGCTGCGCGCTCTGGGCCGCGGGGGACTGGACCTGGAAGGCCAGCGATGTTCCGCTGAAGGTGTCCTCCTGGATCGTCCGGCAGTCGTGCATGAACACGCGGCCACGCTCGGGTGCGATGCCGGGACCCTGGTTCGGTGCCCCGCCGCCGCTCTGAAGGAGCTCGCAGTTCAAGAAGTAGACGTCGCCCTCACCGACCTTTCGGACCAAGCCGTTCGTCGTGGCGCCCGTGTTCTCGAAGACGAGGTTGGCGACGTAGCAATACTCCCCGAGGTTCGGGAGGTTCGCAGTGTGCGTCCCGGCCGGAGGGCCGCCCGAGTTGGCACAGCGGACGGTCACCGACCTGTCGTAGTCGGGATGCTCGCCCCGGCCCCCGCCCGTACTCGGCCAGCCGATGACGTGCACGTACGGCTTCCACAGGAGGTCCTCCTGATACAGGCCCGGACGCACCGCGACGATCATGGGCTGCGTCGCGCTCGGCGGGATGCCTCCGTTGTAGTTCGCGTCGGTCTCGGCCGCCAGGATGGCGGAGTTGATCGAGTAGAAGTCGGCGAAGCCCTCGGCCACCGCGGGATCGTTCTGCGCGTGGAGGTTGTCCTTGCCGCGGTTGGCGTCGACGTAGATGATGCGACCGCTCGCGCTGACGTGCTGGACGAGCCAGAGGAGCTGGTTCAGGTTGAAGTTCTGGTCGTTCGCCCACCCCTCGGCATCCACATCCACGGGGATGATTCCCGTGCCGTCCCGGCGCTCGCCCGCGGCGACCAGCTTGAGGTCGGCGAAGAACGTGTCGTACCTGAGACGGACGTACTGCTCGTCGAAACTCGGGAGGCCAGCATCGGTGACGAGACGGATGAGGTAGGGGCCCTCGTTGTCGACCGTGAAGGTCACGGGGCCCGGGCCCAGGACGTTTCCGACCAGGACGGCGGCGGAGGGGTTTCGATTCCGGTCCTGTGGCGCGAACGCGATCGACCAGGCGTACGTCGAGGCCGGGGGGCCCACGTGGTCCAGCTGCACGACGTCCCCGGCACGGAGGTCGTCGCGGCTCGCCCCCACCACCGGAGGCTTCGGCGTGGGAGCGATCACTTGGCTCTGGATCAGTGCGGTCATGACGATTCCTCGGCCCGGATTTCCACGGTTCTATCCTTGATGCCCTTATAGGCCCGCCACCGAGCTAGATGTAGAACTGAGCGGACGCGTCCTCCCCCAGGACGGTGAAGGGCGTGCGTGTTCCGAGTCGTTCGATGGAGACTCGGTAGGCCTGTCCTGTGGCCTGTCGAGGCATCCGAGTGAGGATCTGGAGAATGCTAGGCGCGACACGCACTCGCGTGACTCCAGAGCCGGGAGGCACCTTCCCGACCGGCCCTCCCGAGTTTCCCAAAAGGGTGCCAAGCCGGTAATCGCCAGCGTTCGTCCCTCCGAGGATCGTGAGAACCTCGCCCTCGACGGCATCGGAAAAATCCTGGTTCGTATCTTCAAGATCGCCGTCGTCGTTCAGGATCGCGAGCGTGCCCGAGAGCCCGGTCGGGCTCGTCGTGTACTCCTGGATGTCGGGGACGACCTCGCCGTCCTCGTCCGTCTCGAGCTCGGTGATCAGGCGCCGGACCCCCACGACCCGGTAGAACCCGAGCGTCGCGAAGTCGTCGCCCCCGCTGGTCGGCTTGCTGTTCGGGCCGTCGAGGACCTCGAGGTTCGCGCCCGAACAGACGGAGCTGAAGTCGCGGGTCACGTCGGAGAACAGCATGCGAGAGGCGAGGGTCTCCCCCTCGTCTCCCGAGACCTCCTTCATGCCGCAGCAGAACTTGCGGAAGTCCTCGTAGTACCAGGGGTCAAGCTGGATGAAAGGTTCGGCCGTGAACAGGTCCCCGAAGGCGTCGAGGAAGAGGTGCCGGTACTCGAAGAGAGCCTTGCCCGGCTTGAGGGCCCTCAAGATGCGCAGGTTGTTCCGCAGCGCGACGAAGGGATCGGGCGGGAAGCCGGTGCCCAGCGCGCCCTCGATGAGTTCCCCGGTCGTCGGGTCCGTGAAGATCGTCCGACACAGGACGTTGATCTCGAACTCGTGCTGCTCGCCGAAGCCCCACGCCGAGATCTCCCGGTCGCTCCAGTCCACCTTCGCGATGACGTCGATCACGGCCTGGGTAAGCAGCTCCAGCCCCTGCTCCTGCACCTTGAGCGTCGCCCCCTGGAGGAGCAGGAGGATCATCCGACGCAGGAACTCCCGGTAGGTGAGGTCGCCGTCCACCTCGGGGATGCCCACCGGCGCCTTCGTGGTGTCCGGGAACACCAGGGTCCCGATCATCTGCCAGAGGTACTCGGGCCGGGCGAAGTCCACGTCCGACTCGAGGCCGATCTCCTCAAGAGCGAGCTGGATCTTGGCGAGCTCCTCCGCGGCCGCTTGGAACTGGAGGACGTAGTACGGACCGGGGATCTCCGCGACGTAGTTCGAGGGGAGCACCTGCTGGAAAGTCCGCAGGATGGAGTCCACGATGTCGCGGAGGGTCCTGATGGCCTGCTGTCCCGTCTGGGAAACCGGGGCCGGGTTCTGGTCCCGAGTGAACGGGAGGTACGGGTCTTTCGGGAAGACGAGAGGGTCGTCTTTACACGACATCGCGCACGTCCTCCGCGAAGGTGAAAATGAAGTTGCCCACGGAGAAGAACTCAAGGCTGCTCGCCTCGAGGTCCTGCACGCGGGTCTCCACGAACGCCACGGCGTAGGTCGCCGTGAACGAGTGGAGCTGCGGCCGGTCGTCGGCCGCGAGCGAGACCAGCACGCGGTTTCCCGTGATCTGCTGACGTACGTCCTCGATCTCCTCGGGCGTGTTGGCGGCCGGGTAGTTTGCCTGGATCGTGGCGTCGTCGCTGAAACCCGGGATCACGAGTCCGTCGTTCCCGATGAGGAACGCCTGGTCGGCCCTGTTCTTGAGGGCCGTAGGGTTAGAGGTGAGCAGCGACATAAGGACGTCGTCCTTGAAGACGCCCGCGAACTGCGTGCCGTCGCCGCCTCCCTGCGACGTGGGATTCTCGAGTTCATTCTCGAGCAGCCACGTCTTGACGGTGGTGGTCGAGTAGGGCACGTCGCTCGTGCCGAGGAGCATCTCCACCTCGCCGGTTGTGGACGGGACGCTCTCGCGCACGACGAGCGCCCCCTCGGAACGCGCCTGTTTCGTCAGCGGGTTCTCCACGAAGGAGACGCCTCGCGTGTTGTCAATCACTGCGATGATGTCCGACTCCCGGACGGCGCCGCCCTGCGGCACGGCGCGCAGGAAGGCCGTCAGGTTGGTCCTCACGTTGCTGTCTACCGTGGAGACGCGGGAGCCAGATCGCGTGACTATCGTCGCCGTGAGGTCGACCGGAACCGGGATCGAGGCCTTCGCGAGCTCGTCCGCGGTCGCGTGCTTGCGGGCGTCCAGGGCGTCCTGGACGGTGGGGATCACGAAGTTCGACTGGTACTCGACCGTGAAGTTCTCGGCGTGCTCGTAGTCGACGAGGACCGTCTCGCCGCTCCTGATCTGGCTGTTCAAGGTCCTTCGGATGGCCAGAGCCACCGTCTGCGATCCGGGCACGATCACGTAGTCGGGTTGGCCGCTCGGGTCCTCAGGTCCCTTGAACTGGACGGTCCCGGTCGAGTTGAACACCTGCACGGTCAGGGGGTTGGCGCCGAGACTGTGCAAAAACTCGTTGTACTGGCCGAGCAGGATGTGCTGCTCGCTCGTCACGGACACCAACTCTCCGCTTGGGATCCCGTCGACCTGCACGATGTCGAGGTACGCCTGCGCCCTCGTGGAGCGCCCGTCGAGGAGCGGATCGTCGGGACGCACGAAGCTGTAGTTGTCCTCGGGGAGCTCCCCGGAGATCTCTCCGGTCACGCTGACGACGGAGTCCACGGGCTGGCGTGTGAAGACAAACCTCGTGGAGGTGACGTACCTGTAGTCCCCCAGGACGATATCCCCGAAGGTGACCGTCGGCTGGACTACGTCCGTCGAAAGCTGGACCGTCCGGTAGTCGACGACCTGCACGTCGGTGAGGTCGAAGAAGATCCCGCTCGACGCGTTGCGCAGTCCCAGGCCCAGCGTCTCGTCGTCGAGCATCTCCGCGATGGGGTTGCTCTCGGAGAGGTTCGGGTCGAGGGCACGGAACGTGTAGCTCAGCGGGTTGCCGATGATCTGGAACTGGACGTCGTTCGCCACCTCGAACGAGAAGGCGAAGGTGTCCGTGACGGTGCCGAGAGACTCCCCACGCGCCCACACGTCCACCTTCCCTCCAGTGTGCTTGTCGTAGTCGGTATCGAAGTCTCGCTGCATGAGCGAGTCGCCGCCCGCCACCACGCGCACGTCCTGGACGCCGGCCACGTCGGCCGCCGTCTGGAGAATTCCGCGCTCCGTGCCGCTGTCCACGGAGGCCAGGGCATTGCGCGCCCTGACGGACAGCCGGAGGTTCGTCTCCTGATCCGTGCCGCCGAACGTCGCGTTCTGGTTCGTGACCGAGAGGCCCGGCAGGGCGCTCACTATGGTGCGAATCTGGCCCGCCCCGAGGATGCTCGCCGCACCCGGCTGCTCGGCCTCGACGGGTACGTCGATCTGGTAGAGCCCGGTCGTCGGGTTGAAGAACGCCCCCACGTTGCTGATGGGAATCGAGGCGTCCGTCGTCGTGACGAACTGCACGGTGCCGCTGGCGACGCGGGTTCCGAGCGGGATGTAGATGGTCGAGGTCGGCGTCGTGCGCGTGAAGAACGTGACGAAGCCGCGCGCCCGGATGCCGGCGCTGCGGAACACGTTGTCGCGCGAGGCGAGCTGCTCGAACGCGGTGTCCACGATAGTCTGGACGTCGTTCGGATTGCTGATCTCGAACACGCGGGCAAGGGCCTGCTTGTACGGGGAACGCAGGACCGGGGTGGAGGTTCCGTCGGGCTCGATCCCGTCGACCTGGAGCAGCGTGTCGAACGACTGGACCCGGTACATGAAGTCGACGAGCAGCCGAAGCCGCGTCACCTCGTTCGAGAACGGATCCACGAAAGTGTCCCGGATGACGGCCCCGGGTTGGACCGCGAGCTGCGGGGTGGTCCGGGAGAGCGAGGAGATCGTGTCCTCTACGATCTGAAGACGAGCCGGAGCCGGGAAGGTGCCCACGTTCTGCTCGATCAGGACCGGCTTGCCGACGACCTCGGCCGAGAAGGGGGACTCGATCTCGACCTGCCGATCAGAGTCGAAGAACACGGCTGTCGCGACGTAGTACAGGGACTCCGTGATTGGCGCGCTAGCGAACTCGCCGACCGGAATCGTCGGCGGATCGTTCGAGGGACCGAACTGCCGGTTATGCCGGAAGGTGTAGAACGAACGCTCGACGACCAAGTCGACCGTGACGGTCGTCCGGAGAACCGTGGCGGTCTCGGGGACCTCCGTGACCTCGACGAAGTCGGTCTTGAGGAGGTTCTCCTGCTCCTGCTCCGTGATTGCGGCGGCGAGCTCCGGGGTCAGCGTGATGTCCTCGAGGTCCTCGATGACGTCCGGGCTGCTCGTCTGAGTCTGCCTCGTCTTCACGTAGAGGGGATCGGCCGCGGGGGTACCATCAGGATTCGTGGCGACCGCGTTGTCCGACTCGATGGTCGCCAGGGTGCTCGTCTCAAACACCGTCTCCGAGTCCGTGATCGTGTTGACGTTGATACGCTGGAAACCCGTGGCGCCGCCTCCCTCGAAGCGGGAGGCGTAGAAGTTGCAGCCACGAAAGGTGGCGTCCGAGACGCCCTCGATGCGGATCTCGACCTCGTCCTCGCGCTGCTCGATACTGATGTCGGTCGGCGTCGTGCCGATCAGGCCGACATCCGCCTCCTGGACGAGGGTGACCTGGACGACGGCGGACGCCGAGACGGCCCCGGAGAACGAGATGGAGCGCACCTCGATCACGTTGAGCCCCGCCACCAGCTCGAGGCCCTCGGGGAACACCGTCGTGTTGGGAAACGCGAAAGTATCACCCTCGAACACAATGAGGTCGGGATCGGAGGTGAAGGCGCCTCCGCGAACCGAGATCTGCATGTCCACCGTGTCGGAGTCGATGGTCCCCTGGAAAAACCTGGAGGACATGGTGGTCGAGAAAATGGTGGTCTCGCGCGCCACGCCGTCGGGGCCGATGACTTTTGGAGTGGCTACCATCGTTGACTCCTAGCTGGGCGCCATCCCTGGAAGCGCCCGCGTGCGCGGATCCAGTCCGAATCCCTCGAGTCCGAGCGACAGCCCGTTCGAGCCTGCCAGGGCGGCCGTGCCCGGGGCCGCGTACACCGTCGAGATCACCACCGGGACGTTGGCCGCGTTCGCGGCCACGATGACGACCTCGAAGATCGTCGGATCGAACGGCGACGGGGTCGTGTCTATCGAGATGACCGAGGCCAGCCTCTGCCGCGCCGTGATCTCCTGCCAGCGGCCCGCGAAGTCCTGCGTGCGCTGGAACACGGTCAGGGCCGTGATGACGTCCTCGTTGATGGTCGCCACGCCTGTGCCGAGCGCCTTGGTGCCTATTCGGTTCAGGAGCTGCGTGCCATACTCCGGATGGAACGGGTTGGAGTTCTTGACCGTGCTGAGGACCTTGAGGCAGTCCTGGTTCAGGAGGTCCTCGTTCTCGATGGTCGAGGGTTCGCCGTTCGCCCCGACTCGGTAGTCGTTCTCGATGCCGTATCCGAGACAACGCCGGCAGTGCTGTTGATAGGTCGTGTAGGAGACCTTGAACACCGGGTTGCCCCTGACCGGCTCGCGAAACTTCGGGAAGCGCGTGGGCACCCTCCTCACGTTGAGGTACCGTCCGGTCTCGACGAGCTCGCGCTCCGCGAAGTCCCAGGCCGGATAGACCTTTCGCCCCCGGGCGCGCGTCTGGTTCACGAACCCCAGAAAGGCCGCGGCCGGGCCCTCGACCCGAATCTGGGACGAGTTGCCCTGGTCGGAAGAATCCGTGAGGACGAGGGAGCCGTTCCTGTTGACCACGCGGATCTGGACGTCGGCGTTGCGGACGGCCGAGTTGAGCACCTCGACGATACGATCCGTGGGCACCCGCGTCCCGGTGGGGAGCACAACGTCCGCGACCGACTGGGTCCGGTTGGAGAGGGTGACCTCGTTCTCGTTCTTGACGACCTTGAAGGGACCGCTGCTCGAACCCGTGAGCGACGCGTTCGAGAGGAGACCCTGGCGCGGGATCGACACCTGATCGTTGGCGGTGATGCGGATGTGGTTGGCCGAGGCCACGGGTTGCCGGGTCCTGAGCTCGCGGCGGTCGTCGCCCAGGAGCACCTCCTCCTCTATCGTGAGGTGAGGACACGCGTGCGCGAGCTGGAAGTCGAAACTCATGGTCTACCTCGGGGTCTTCTATAGGCGAATCACTCCGCGAAGGGATCGGCCCCCCTGGGATTCCGAAGGAGGCCCGGCTCCCCGGAGATGCCCGCCACGACGACGTTGTGCGGATCCGACGTGTCACCGACGTTGATGGTGTTGAAGTCGAGGCTCCCGTCCTCGTTTCTTTTGTAAAAAGCGCTGTCGATTTCCTGAATCTTCGTCAGGTGCAGGTTTCGGGCGAACCTGTCGGGGTCGGGAGCGAACGGGAAGTCTTCGACGGAGCCGCCGACGGCCTGCTGGATGACCATCTCTCGCTCGTCCATAAGCTGCTCGCGCAGATCCATCAACTTCATGATCCGGGCCTCGAGGGCCTGGATCGTGGCGATCTCCTGCCTCACCCACCTGCGAGCGTGGTCGACCCTGATCGCAATCTTCGCCGTCTCGTCCGCCTGGGCAGCATCGCGTCCCATCTGCGTGGGCACGTCTCGGATGAAGGTCGGCAGTCCTCCCACGTAGCGTCCGCCCGGCCCGTACGAGTCCGCGCTTCGAGGGGCCACGACCCCGCCGTACGGCTGGTCGAAGGGCGTGCTCTGAAACCCCTTCTCCGTCGTCTTCTCGTTCGGGTCGTCCTTCGCGTCGGCCGTGGGATCGTTCTCCGTCGTGAACTGAACCTGGTCGGGCTGCAACCACAGGGAGATGGACATGGGATTGCCCCCGGCCGCGACGTAGGCCTGAACGAGCTTCTCGAGAGATGACCCAGGCGAGACGAAGAAGGCTTCGCGCTCCTCCGTCACCGTCTCGAGCTCCCGCACGGCGCCGTCGGGCGTGTTTACCGTCTCCGTCCTGCGTCGGTAGAAGACAGTGATGCGTCCGATGCGACGAAGCTCGGCGTTAATCACCTTGAGGCGCGGAGAGACGCTGCGGCGCTCGTTCAGCACCCAGTTGCGGAAGAACCGCCACTGGGTCTCTCTCATCGTCCCGAGAAAGTTGAAGGGCATCAGGTGTCCCCCCTGAAGAGCGCCCGGAACACGTCGAGGGCGAGGTTGGGGATCCCACCAGCGAACAACACGACGCCACCCGCGTAGGAGTCCGCCTGCGGGTTGGCGGGTTCAAGCGGCTTGTTCTCCGCCGAGAGGAAGGCCGTCGTGACGCCGTCGGTACCAGGCGCCGCCACGATGAGCCCGGCGGCGGGCGTGATGGAGAAGAAGAAACGAAGCAGCCGCTGGATCAGGGCGTTCAGGCGATTCAGGAACGACTGTAGCTCGCGGAGACGAGACTGGAGGAACTCGATGTAGCGGCGGATCGTCTCGGCGATGCTCTCGATGGCCGCCTGCACCGCCCGAAGCAGGGCGAGGATCTGGTCGAAGAACCTGTCGATGGACGGGATGCCCTGCGGGAAAACGCGGAAAGCGATCCAGCCGCGCTCCTTCGGCCGCACCTGGGGACCCGCGGCGACCTGAAGGGCGAACTGTGCCCCCTCGTACACGCTGTCGGGGACCAGGTTGCGGAAGAACTCGATGTCCCGAAGCCTCGAGCCGTCGCGGCTGTAGACGACGGGCGCCATGTCCAGGGAGCCTCGCCCTCGGGTGGTGTTCCCCTGCTGCGCGAAGAAGAAGTGGGGCTCTCGGGGCAGCACAGTGCGGTCGCTCGTGGAGACCAGGACCCCGTCGGCCGCGCGGCCGTCCGCTATCGCCAGCGACAGGGGGTTCGGAGACACGCCGAAGAGCGTGTCGTCGCTCTGGAGAAGCTCGAGCACCGAGCCGCCCTGAAGGTCGCCCGGAAAGTTCGGATCCACCGTCGAGATGATCGTGTCGGTCAGGGACCGGAGGATCTGGAAGTTCAGCAGGTCCTCCGCCTTCTCCACCACGAGCTGGCGCGCGGGAAGGGGCGGGAGGTTCTGCGTGAGCATTCGATTGGTCAAGTTGATGCAGCTGATGAACAGCTTGCGACGGAACTTCGCGACCGAGGCGTCGGCGTCAGCAAAGTACTTCTTGATGTGCCGTCGCCCGATGACCTTCACCATGAGGAACTGAGCGACCTCCTCAAGTCCCGTGGCGAGCCGCGCGTGATCTTGGAACGCCTCCCAGAACGGCTCCCGGAGACCGTTCGCGAGTACCTGACCGGCCGCCATCGGGAAGTCCACGGGACCCTCCTTCCCCAAGAGGACCGGGATGTCCGACCGGCTCAGGACCATGATCGCGAGGGCCTCGGCCACGGCCCGCAGGTAGAGCTGCGTGCTCGCGTCGGGAAACAGGATAGGCACCACGAACGATGGAGGTCCGGCGTCGTTCAGGTCGACCTCGTCGGACTTGACGAGCGGCAGGACCGGACCGTCCCGGTCGCGGAGGCTCGTCTGGTCCACGAGGAATTGGTAGTCGTCGGCGTCCTTGATCGCGCGGCTGACGGCTCGTATGCGGACGAAGTAGCGCTCGGGTTGGCGGTCGTCGTTGATCCGCTCGAGTTTGCCCCGGTCGACGCTGAAGAGGCCCGTGTTCAGTTCCCACTCCGCCGCGTACGGCATGTCCTTGAACTCGAAGGTCGCACCGTATCCCTTGCCGGGGAAAAACACGTTCTGCGCGAAGGGAACGAAGAACGTCCTCTGGAGGTAGTGGCGGTCTCCGTCCTGCAGATCCGAGAGCTGAACCGGCGAGTTGTCGGACAGGTTCTTGATGGCGTAGGCACGCACGGCGTCAGGCTTGAACTCTCCCTTAAAGTTCACCGCGTCGTTCCAGTCGACGGTCCCCTCGATCCTCAGCGACTCGGCCCCGCCGCGCACGAGGATGACGTTCCCGTCCTCGTCCAGGCACTCCACAACCTCCGTCTTCGCGGGCTGGTTCTGGAGCTGCATGTCCTGGGCCGAGCCCTCGATGACGCGCTCGCAGACCACCTTGAGCGGCTGCTCGAGCGTCGAGAACTCCACAAGGAATCCGGCGGGCGCCATGATCGGGTTGCTCGGGATGTCCTGTCCTGGGATCGGGGCCATCTCCCAGGTCAGGTTCACGGCGTTGTAGGGTTCCGTAAAGTTGTCCTCGATGTTCTCCTTGTTGAGCTGGAAGCCGCGGAAGAAGCCCTTGTTGAACGAGAAGATAGTGGCCCCGTCATAGCCGTACGTCGCTCGGATGTTCGTGACCTGGTTGTGCAGGCGTCCCGGGAACTTGCGCCTGAAGAGGCCAAGGATCGCCTTGATCAGCTGGATGATCCGGTTGATTCCTCGGATGTCCGCGCTCACGTAGAGGAACACGGCCAGGCACGTGGAGAACTGGCTGATGTCCGGCCGGTTCGGGTCCGACGTGTCCGTCAAGCGTGCCGTCATCCGGCCCTCGTAGCCGAGGTAGCCGCCCTTGAGCGCGGCGAAGTCGGGGCCCTCGATCAGGTAGAAGTCTCCGTGAATGTAGATGCCGAGCTGCCGCAGGTCATTGAGGAGCGCCTCTATCAGGTCTCGGATCGCCTCGATGATCGCGATGAGGGGGTCGAGTAACCCCGTGGCGAAGACCTTGAGGAGCTCGAGGACGGCGATCAGGATGTTGAGGATCTGAATGAGGAACGAGAAGAACGCGTCGATCGCCTCGCGGACGGGTTCAAGGAAGTCCGGTACCTCCAGCGAGACGCTCTGCCATGTTCCGAGGACTCCCTGCTCCTCGGGTCCCTGTTCGGGATTCGCCACTTACTGACCCCCTCCCCGCTGCAGGCGCCGCAGCTGGTAGCTCAGGTCGTCGATCTCGCGCAGATCGTGCTTCTTCTGCTGCTCGAGGAGGTCTCGGATCCGCATGAGCATCTCCGCGCACTTGGTGAACGTGGGGAGCCGGGCCTTGTCTCCCTCCCTGACCCGGCCCTCGTTGCTCACCCAGGAGTCCACCGGGAACCCCTCCGCGCGGAGACGCTCCTTCACCTCCTCCACGGACATCTCGCCGACGTTGAAGTCGAACGGACTCTCGTACTTGGCGCGCGTCACGTCCCGGCGTCCTCCACCGACTGAGACAGTCGAAGCTGCTGGATCTCCTCCCGCCGCTTCTTCGGGAGCGCGGCGACGAAACGCTCGATCTCTTCAAGGGTGCCGTCCTCGCGGTTCACCCGAAAGTCGAGCCACGCGAGGCGCAGCTCGCGGAACTGATCGTTGTTGTCGAGCACGTCGTCGATTCGGTCGGGCAGCACGGGGCGTCCGTCGCCCTCGTCGGCCGCCGGATTGTTGGCGTTGGTCTCGAGCGTCGAGTAGCTCGGGACCGCCGGAGGCGAACCCGGAGGAAACTCCGAGTCCAGCCGGTAGTCGTTGACCCAGAACCTCCGGTCGAGGACGGAGAGGCAGTCCGTCGTGTTGGCAAACGGACTGATCGCGACGAGCCCCCTCACGCCGTCGATGAGCTCGTTGCTCATGACGCCCTTCCCCTCGTCAGGGATCAGGGGATTGCCGAGGTCCGCAACGTGCTCGTCGCGCTGGAACACGAAGTAGCTCCCGTGCTTGCTCTCGGAGAAGAACACGTCGAACTCCTCGAGGAAGCTCAGCGTGCGTTCGCGCATGAGGAGGACGAGGTCGATGGCCTCGTCGCTGAACAGGGTGTTGGGCCGGATCACCTTGTAGGAGAAGGGAGCTATCGAGAAGCCATTGCCGAGGAAGGAGTTGGGGGGCGACCCGAGAGTCCCCGCGAACGCCGTGGGCCTCAGGTCCATCTGGCCTTCGACGCCGGGACCTCCCGGCGGATCCGCGAAGGCGGCCGTCGAGCTCGAGATGGTCGGCAGCACGGCGTACTCGGCATCTACGCCGAACGTCACGAAGCCGCCGCCAGGATCGGCCGAGAACTCGGTCTGCGAGCTCACGACCATCTGGTCCTCGCTCACCTGAGTGACGCGGTACCAGCCGCGGTTGTCGTCGAGCTCGGAGGGTGCCCCGGCGACGAAGGGCGCCTCCTGGCCGGTCGTCGCGGTCGTACGGCCCGGAACGCTCCGGTCCCCGAACGCGCGCACGCCCCTCTCCTGACCCGTGGTCGGAACAGCTCCGAACTTTCCCGTCAGGTCCCCGGCCGGATCGACGATGACGATGTCGCCCTCCTCTATTCCCAGGCCCGCGAAGTCTATGGACTTGTCGGTGTCTTCCAGGACGCGCGGATCCGTGGGCTCCGCCTGAACGGGAACCTCGCCTCCCTCCTGGAGCGACACGTCGGCCTTCCGGTCGAGCAGGACCGTGGTGGTGACCTGACCGAGGAGCTGCTCGTTGCTCTGAGTGTGCGGTACCGGAACCTGTCGCAGATAGACCTCGAAGGTCTTGCCCGGCACGTCCCCGGCGGAGATCGCCGTGATGCCGGGCTCCTTCAGCCAGATCTGGGTTCCGCTCTGGACGCCCCCGATCTCCACCTCGTCGAGGAGGGTCCCGTCATCGTCCAGGAGCCGGAAGGTGTCGCCTGGATTGACGTTGACGAGCTCGTCATTGAAGGGACCGAGGTTCGTGCCCGCGCTGGCGATCACCACGAAGGGGTAGTCCACCAGGTCGGGTCCCACCTGGTCCTCGCCGTAACCCGTCACGACGCCCGAGCGCGTCTCGTAGACGTACCGAAGAGGTCCGAGCAGCTCGCCCACGGCCTCAAGCTCCTCGTGGAATCGCCGGACGCGGCGGACCTCCCAGCCCACGGCCTCGACGGGTCCGGGCTCCCCGAAGAGGGTCTCGTTCCTGAAGCCTATCGCCCCGGCCGGAACCGAGTGAGCCGCGTCCACGATGCGCTCGTTCGCTCCCGCGAGATCCAGCGTGGGCCTCGGCCACGAGGGTTCAAGGAAGATCCCGGCCTGGGCGACGAAGCCGACGGTCAGGACGCCGTCACTGGTCGTGAGGCTGTCGCCCGGAAGGAGGGCCCCGACTCCCGCGGCCGAGTTCGCGTGGACGAGGTCCCACGTGACCTGCGTGAGGTTCATCTCCACGTACTGCGGGACGTCCTGGTACACGTAGGCGTTCTCGTCGTTTACGAACGCCGTGTTGGCGATGGGCGTCGCCCGGTAGACGGCCAGCTCGTCGGCCGCCGGAGGCACGTCGAGCACGAGGTCGCCGCCGCCGTAGCTCACGCCGAAGCCGCCGGAACCCATTCCTTGGCCGCGGACGAACACGTGAGAGAACCCGGCCGCCGTGGTGATCCCAGAGTCGAACCCGACCACGTTGCGGGGGAGGTTCTCGGGCACTTCGAGCAGTGGAAGGACGTAGGGTGGACCCGCGAACTTCAACCCGACCCGATCCATCAGGACGTCGAAGCGGTAGAAACCGGTGACTATCGTGGTGTCGGGGAGGGCCTCGATGGCGTCGACGAAGGTCTGGAGCGGAAGGGCCGAGCCCGCGAAGTCCGTGGCCGTCGTCCTATCGACCTGGAAGAGGTTGCTTGCCGTATTGACGCTCGTGTAGTCGACCTTGAGGTTGCGCGTGCCGTAGTCGGGGTCGTCGGGGTCAGGCCGTACGACGAAGTAGAGCGTGCCCCCCGTCGGGTCGAACGCGCTCGTCGTCCCGTCAGACTCGAGGAGGGTCCTCGACAGGACGACCTCGTTGGCGACGCTCAGGTCGGCCGAGACGAGCGTCGGAAAGTCGACGGCCGCCCAGCCGCGCCCCGTGTTGTAGGGTAGCGTGGTCGTCCGCATCATCAGCTCGCGCGTCTGCGTGGCGCTCGCGTTCGGCTCGATCACGTGCTTTACCAGGTAGGTTCCCGCCTTGGTCGAGGCGAAGCCGGACGCGCTGGACGAGATGGAGAGCACGTCCGCGGGCCGGATGTCTCCGAGGGCCCCCGTCGTCGCGGCCAGCGACGTGACCCCGTCGCTAGAGATGCGGAAGTCGCGGTCGGTGCCGACACCTCCGACGCCGGTTCCCTCCGCGATCTTGACCGCGCTCCCCGTCGCGTAGGCGCTCGACGGGATCGCGGAGAACACCACGTCGCCCGTCGTCGTGATGGGGGTGTTCCCGTGTCCCTCGAACCCCATCACCCGGACAGTCCCGCGGCCGGAGCCGGCCGGAGCGGGATCGAACGTCCCGACCTTCGGGGCAAAGTCCGAGCGCGCGACGAAGGTGAAAGGCGTCCCCCCGTTCACCTCGGCCATCGCGTTGACGGTGCAGTCCTGCACGCTCTCGCTCCTCACGAACGCGACGTCGAGTTCGCTGAAGACCGGGACGCCCGCGACCGCGGGCTCGTCTCGGGGGAGCACGGCACGAAGGTCGAAACTCTCGTCGAGCGTGAGCCTGTCCGAGCTGATGAAGCCCGTCGTGCTCGCGCCCGTTCCGACGCCGCCCCCGACCGTCAGGTCGATGTCGACGGTGAACCACAGGGGAAGGGAGTCCCCGGGCGTCGTGGGATCCGCGGGCAGCTCGGGCGGCCCCGCGAACCCGATGGAGAGGAAGGGCGCCACGGTGTCGACGTAGATCACGTTGTCGTCCGCCGTCACGGAGTTGATCACCGAGGCTCCGAGGTTTCCGGTGACGGTTCCCGCACCGAAGTCGATGACCACGCTCTGGAGGAAAACCGGCACCGGGTTCGCGTTGGAGGCCGCCGTCCAGAGGTTGATCGTGACGACGTTGTTGTGCGCGCCCACGAAGGGCGGACTGAAGATGTCGTTGAGCCCGCCCGAGAGCAGGCCAGGAGACCCGTCGTTGAAGACGAGGATGCCGGTCGAGATCGCCGTGATGTCGAACTGGGTCACGGTTCCGACGATCCGAGCGACCACGCCGGGAGGCTGCTCGAGCACCGCCTGGTTCACGAAACCCATGGCGGATCGGAACTTGTAGCGGATGCGGTCGGCCGCCGCGGCTGGAGGAGCCGTGGGGGACACGAAACGCGGAGGCTCGACCAAGCTTTCCGACGCGGAGCCCCGCACGTACCCGACGGACAGGATACCCTGGGAACCTGCCGGGAGACCCTTGGCCGTCTGGCCCGTCTCGATGAGTAGGACGTCGAAGGGGACCACGTCACCCACGCCGCTCAGAGGCGTGTAACCTCCCGCGGTCGTCACGGGCGTCGCGTCGAGCGAGGTGTTGAGGGCCGCCGGGAGAAGCGAACCCGTCAGCACTCCGACGATCTCCCCGTCGGTCCCCTGAACCTCGTCGGGGAACGCCGCGCTCGGGATCGCCGTGTCCGCGAGGACGTCGGTGAAGAGGCCCTGCACGATGCCGAGCTGGTCGATCTCGGTGTTCTGCGCGTAGAGGTACGGTAGCGTGTAGTCGCCGCTGTCGTTCGTGAACCCTCCGACTAGGGCCGGAATGGGCGCGGGTTCCGTGCGGCCGCTGCGGAAGGTGACATGGCCCTCCAGGTAACTCAGCGGCTTCGGAGGACTCTGGCCCAGGATCTCCTTGATACCGAAGAAGCTCGGGTCGGAGAACGAGGAGAACGTGATGTCTCGGAACTCGCCGTCGGGCCTGTCCACGCCCAGATCGAAGCCGATGCGGTAGCTGGTGAGTCCCTCGAGTTGCGCCTGCTTCTCGCTGTTCGTTGAGGGGTCGTCGATGTTGGCCGCCGGGACGACCTCGGCATCCGAGGGGGTCACGAAGACCGTGTCCCCGCGCGACAGGTCGATGGGCCCGGCGGCGGCGGCGGGGTCCTCGGACACCTCGAGCAGGTTCTCGTCGCTCGTAATGAGCGTGGCCGTGTCGCCCGCGTCGTGAGTCTCCTCCGCGAACGTGATGATGCAACCCAGGATTACCTCGCCCACGAACACGGACTTGGCGACCGTGTACGCCACCGGAGTCAGCGTGCCGCCCGAAGGCGGGAACTCGAAGGTGACAACCTCCGAGGTCTGGACGTCTATGATGCGCCCGTCGGGCCGTCCGAAGGTGATCTTGGGACGGAAGTTGCTCGCGGCGTCGGTCTCTGCGAAGGGCGGTGTGAAGAGATCGGGGTCCCCCGTCGTCAGGTCGATGACGTCCCCCCCGTTGGCGACGAACTGTGCCACGTCAGGAAGGCCGTCCTCGCCGAGCGGAAACTCGTGCAGCGGGAGGGGCGTCGCGATGACGGCGGGTCGAGGCTGGGACGCGAAGGTCGGGAAGCCGACCATCAGGTGATCGAGCTCGGGGAAGCCGGTTCGGGAGTAGGCGAAAATTCGCGCCCGGGGCAACCGCACGCGGGCGCTGACCGACCCGACGTTCTCGACCTGTCCGAGGACCGGATTCCCGATGTCCGCGATGGGTTTGAGGAAGGTGCTAGCACGCTTCGGGAGCTGAATCTTGAGGCGGCCGCCGTCGCCCTTGATGGACAGGCGCCTCACCTTCTTGCGGAAGGCGTAGACGCCCGGATCGACAGGATCGGCCTCGAGATCGGCCTGGATGCCGGGATCGGTCAGGGTAAAGAGCTCGGCACGCTCAGGGAAGATCCGGGAGTACCGGCTAGGCTCTCCGAGACGCTTGTAGCGGCCAAACGCCTCAAGACGAAGGGGGCGGATGCGCAGACGCTTGCGCGTGCGAGAGACGAGCACCACGTCGTCCACGTCGTTGGTGGAGAACCCCCTCTGGAGCCCCTGAAGATCCCCGAGGAAGTCGGGGTCGATGAAGGCCCCCTCGAGCTGGTCCCCGGCGAGGACGAAGTTGGTCGGGTCCACGAGGGGGTCGCGTACCAGGAACGTGACCTTCGGGTTGTAGCCGAAGAAAACCTCGCTGAAGAGGTTGCGCTCGTTCAGCTCGCCGGTGATGGCGTCCTCGTAGCCGGGGGGCGGAACGTCCGAGCCGCGCCCGACGTGGAACCTGAACTTGCCGTCGCGGTCTCCGACGATGTTGCCAGAGATCGTCTCCTGCACCTGCTCGAAGCCGACGATGGCCTCGTTGTAGAACTGGAGAAAGACGCGGGCGGCGCGGTCGGTGTCCTGGAGGTCGCGCAGCTGGGACTTGAGTCCGAGCCGACCCTGATCGGCGTTCTCGGTCGGCGGGATCACGGCCGGGGCAGGACCGAACGAAGGGAGCTGCGCCGCGATGTCCTGCGCCACCTCGTCTGAAACCTCTCCCAGGTAGTCCAGGAGCGGGAGCGTCCGGTAGAAGAACGTGTCCGGGTTCGCGAAGCTGTAGGTGGCGCGCAGGATCTTGCCGAGGCGGTTGTCCTCCTCGGACGGCGTGCTCACGTAGACGAACTTCGCGACGAAGCGCGGATTCAGGAGGATGTCCCCCGAGACTATCGGAGCCACGGACCGCTGTCGCGTGTGCCGTAGATAAAGGCTCTGCGTAGGAAGGAGCGGACCCTTCGGAGGATCGAGGAACTCGACCGCCCCGTCGTCGGTGTTGAGTTCGTAGTCGATCGACGGCCGGAGCGTCTTTCCAGGAAGTAGGTTGCCAGCACCATCTCTCTCCCCGAAGAGGATCAGCTCGAAGGGCGCGTCGGGGAGCACGGCCCCGCGCCCGATGAAGCTAGTCGGTTGCGGTTGGTAGACGGGTCGGACGCTGATCTTCGCGGCGTCCTGACCGAAGGCGAATCCACGCGGGAAGAAACTCGTCAGGTCGACCGCGGTCCTCGACCCGTCACCGGACAGGCTGGCCGCGGCAACGATGAACGGCAGACCGCCGAGTTCAAGGAGATGCCCGGTCACGGCCACGGCAGTGAGGTCGGCGTGGAAGATGATCTGATTGAAGCCCCGATTCACGGGCTCGTAGGGCACCACGACCTCAGCCCAGAAACCGTCGGGGGCCTCGGGTGCTAGGTCCGTGGCGAGCGGGACGTCGGAGACGAGCGACAGCGAGTCCGAGGCGGGGTCGCGCGAACCCACCTCGACATCCGTCTGTGGCGTGAAGTCCACCGTGGTCTGGTTCGTGCCAGAGTCGTAGGAGACCGCCGTCACGTAGAATGGGAACTCCCCGACCCGGAGCAGCTGTCCCACGAACAGGTCCTCCGTGCGGTCCGTCTCGAGCGTGAACCTCGTCCTTCCGGCCTCGATCCTGAAGGGAGGGCGGTAAACGGGGGGCGTGCTCACCGTGTACGACTGCTCGCCTCCGAACGCCTCAAACACCGCGTAGGTCACGAGCACCTCGCTCGTGTCCGCCACCGCGTTCTCAAGGATGGCGACGCTGTTGGGCAGGTCGAAGGTGGCCGTCGGACTGCTCCCGACGTTGTATAGCGTCGACCCGACGTAGAGCGCGGGCTCCACGTCCTCGTCGACGGTACGCTCGGTCGGATTGAACTTCCACCTGTCCGTGGCGTTCGGCTCCTCGGGAGTCGCCTCCTCCAGGCGCACGAACAGGGGAAGCTGCTCGGTGATTTCGACGGGCTGCGTGCCCTGAGAGGGGTCGTCCGGATCGACGGACTCTAGCCGAAGGCTGCCCGTTCCCGTCTCGGCCTGGAAGTAGTGAACCTCGACGATCTGGAACTCTCGCAGAGCCTTCGTGAGCAGCAACGAACCCTGAATCGGATTGAGGGTCACGTCCGTTCCGTTGGTGGCCACGAGCTGCTCGACGAGATATGCCTCGACTCCGCCGTAGTTCTGCATGTCCACGGCGGAGAAGTTGAGCTCGCCGTCGCTCGCCCGGTACTCGACCTTGCTCGGCGGGAGCTCCTGGGGACTGGAGTTTGGCGTCAGGAACTCCTCCACGTAGACCGCGTCCTGACCGTCGAACTGGGTGAAGACCTCCGTCCCGAAGTTCAACAAGCCCGATCCCTCTTGGACCTCGATCACGTCTCCCACCAAAGGATAGGTCAGTGCGCCGGAAACCTTGATCAGGTCTCCCGCCGCGAAGCTGTAGGTCTTGGTTCCGACACGGATCGAGAAGTTGTCGTTGGCGAACCGCTCCGAACCGGGATCAGGCACCGTCAGCGCGGAGTTCGCGATCTCCCCGAGGTTCTCCTGACCCAGGGCGACCATGCTCGCCTCCTGATTCTGCGGTTCTCGGCCGAAGCGCACCGAGATGGTCCTTCCGCTCGCCAGCGCATCTCCCAGGACGGCGACGAGGCGCTGGGCGTACTGAGCGTCCTGGTCCACCGGAACGTCTCCGAGGGGCGACAGGACGCGCACGCGGAAGGTTTCGTCGGGCAGGCTGCTGAAAGGGACGTACTGGGCGTCCGCCACGAGGCCCAGGTCGAACTCCTCGCGAGTCACCCCGTCGTACAACTCCCACGGAACCGGGCCCCCGTCCGCCGGGAAGCGCTGCTCGACCTCCAGGGTGTTGGTCTGCGTCGCGTCCTGCGCGACCACGTACGTGCCCTCCGCGTTCCCCTGCGTCACCTTGAGCTGGTAGCCTGCCTTGACTCCGAGGACGACGAAGTCCACGTCGGGCGAGTCGTCCGTGAACGTCGTCGTGCCGCTCGAGAACGTCCCGGCGCCTCCGAGCTGGACCAGCGCGCCCACCGTGTCTATCAGCGCCGCGACCCCGGGAGCCCCTCCGTCGAGCATGAGGAAGTCCTCGTCGAGGGTCTGGTCCTCCAGAGGCTGACCTCCATCGGAGACCCTCAGGCCCTTGCCGGGAAGGCGGAAGGAGTCGGGAATCACGTTCGTCTGGCCCACGAACAGGCTGTTCGCAGGTTGCTCGAGCGTGGAGTTCTGGGTGTCGTCGTGCACCCAGGAGAAGCGATCGATGCCGAACTCGTGGTAGATCTCCTCGAAGTTGTCGAGGTCGCGGCTGACGAGACCGTCCTCGATACGGAAGAAGATGCCGTCGTCGTAGCCGGCCACGTCCTCGAGCGGGGCCCGGTCGAGGAGCACTATCGGAGACTCGGGGATCGAGCCGAGCATGACCGCGTCGTCGAACCGGCCCAGGTGCCGGACGTCGGAGATGTCGTCCCTGGTTCCGTTCAGGTTGAACGGACTGCGGAACACTCCGAGGACCGTGCCGTTGTCGGGAAGCCACGTGAGATCGGGCGGAGGGTCGACCTCGGACGGTCCGGCGATGCGGATCTTCCAGCCGGGAAGGAGGCCGAGTGCCGCGGGGCCCGAGAGGTTCTTCTCGCCTCCCGGACCGAATCCGATCTCGATCTCGCCGTAGTGCGCCTGGTTGGAGGTCGTGTCCGTCTGGAGCACGAGACGACCCCCCACCGCCACGACGCTCCCCGTCGCCGCCGCAGCGTCGAGGCTCGCGGCGATGTCCTCGGGAGTGAACGCGCCGCCCGCCGAGGTCGGAATGCCTCCTGGATCGGCCGAGGCGTCCCACGTCGAGGTCGAACCCCCGATGCGAAACACCAGAACCTCGTCGCCCTCGAGCACGAACTCGTCGCGGACGCGCGAGTACATCCGCGCCTCCCTCGCGAAGGCCGACGGCTGCACCCCCGACTGGACAAAGTACATCTGCTCGCCGTGGAAACGCTTCAGGTCCTGGTTCCCTAGGATGATCTCGCTGCCGCCCGAGCCCTTGCGAAGGTCGACGTACGCGGTGCCACGAGGAATGCGGAAACGGAAGCGCGGGACCTCGTCGTCGTCGTCGAAGGTGCGGATCGTCCTGATCTGACCGCTCTCGGTGAACAGGAGCACGTCCCAGGGCCCCTCGAGAGCACGCACGAGTCCCGAACCTTCTCCGGCACGGATGCCGGCGTCCGTCGAGGTGTTGGGGATCGTCCCCGTCCCGTCCGGAAGGTGGAGAATCCCCGAGACGCCCGGGCTTGGCGTCGGCTGGGCGTCCGGGATGTACAGGCTGTTGTCTTTCCCGTCCACGACCGTCGGGGAGCCGCCCTTGCCGACGATCTCGACCGGGCGCCGCATGGGCACGGGCCTCTGCGTCAGGCTGACCCCCTCGTAGAAGACCTGGGCGGACAGGTAGTTCTCGTCGAAGCCGGGATCGTCGGGGTCCGCCTTGGCCACGTCCGCGTCCGAGAACTTCAGGCGTCCGGTGGAGAACGCCAGGCCGACCTGACCCTCCTCGACGGTCGTGGTCGAGAGGAGTGCCTCGGTGTCCGCGAACACGACCTCGAGAGCCTGCCGGGAACCGATGCGGACGAACGGGTACTCCGTCGGCCCTGGGATGGGCGAGAGGAACAGGGGTCGCAGGTCGGCGTCCTCGAGCGACCCGAGCGGCTCAACCTCCGCCTGGTCCACGAAACTCCGGTACGAGTAGAACACGGTCTGGCCCGCGTACTCGTCGAGGAACGCGGGATTCCACGCGACGGATCCGGTTGCCTGGCCCACGACCCCAGCCAGCATCGGCTCGGCCCCGAAGTCGTAGTCCTCGACCTCCTCGTCATTCACGACCTTGATGCCCCCGAAGCCGGAGGCGGCGACGGGCTCGGCCACGGGAACCGAGGCCGCGTCGGGACGCGTACCGATCCGCACCATCGAGTAGGAGTCGGGTTCCGCGCTGTTTCCCGGCAGGTAGTTTCCCACGGTGATCGTGCTGGGCGCGGGAGAGAGCACGTAGTCCTCGTCCTGAAGGAGGGCCCCCAGGTCTCGAGGGGGCGTGCCCCTGAGGGGCCTCCACCGCTGGGTCCGGCCGTCCCAGAGGAACCTGTTCTCGTACCTGTCGTTGCGAGACCACCAGAACGTCGGGGCCGCGAGCTCGTACTTGACCTCCCTGGCCCTGTCGCCGCGAGGGGCCGAGAGGCCCCCGCCGAGCGCCGTCAACAGGTCCTCGTCGGTGACCGTGAACACGCCGCTCACGGGATTGAAATCGCCACCGTCGACGAGCTCGAGGTCCTCTCCTGTGTCTCCACGACGAACGACGAGGCTCGTGAGCATGTCGACGGTGCGGTTCGCGTCGTCGACGACTATCGCCCGATTCGAACCCGAGGCGCCGAACTCGGAGTCCTCGTCGGTGACGATGGTGTCCCCCTGCGGGAAGGTAACGCTCCCCTCGTTCTCGACCTCGAAGCTGGCCGAGTCGCTCAGGTTAGCGCTGTTGGCCGCCCACACGAGGTACTCGGTCTGCCCGTCGAGGCCCCTGAGCAGGACCGCGGCGCGATACTGGTCCGCCGCGATTTCCACGAACTCCGGCGCCGGAATCGCGTAGTCGTCGGACAGCGGCTTGAAGTCACGGTCGACCCCGTTCGAGGCTTCATCCGTCGTCGTGAAGTTCGACGGGGCCGTGCGCGGCGCCCTGAGAACGAATCCTGTGAGGTCGAAGCTCATGAGTCCTTCAGAATACCGACGAGACGCTCGTGCTCACGGTCGCGACGGGAGACGGAGAACCCACGACCGCGCCCGTTCCGAGGCCAGTCCTGACGAGGTCAGCGATGCCGCGAGACAACCCGAGCGCGAGCTGTGCCGACGTGGCCCCCGCGACCGTGACGGAGGCCAGGTTGGCCTGGAGGATCGGGAGCAGCGCGGCCTCATTCGCGTACAACACGAAGGAGGCGTCGCCGCCGACGCCGACTCCCGGAGAGACGCCGACGTACTGCGTCGCCTGGTTCAGCGCCGCCCATGTGCCGTGTCCGACGGCCAGACCGAGTCTCTGGGCGTTCACGCCGGTCAAACCCACCTGGTTCAGCGCGGCGACGACGAGGCCTGCGTTGCCCGCGAAGAACATCTTGCCCGTGACGGCGCCGACGCCCGCCAGACCCGCGGCGGTTCCGGTCACGAACACGTTGGTCGGGATCGGAATCCAGGCCGGGATCGAGCGTCCCACGGCCGAGGCGATCCTGGGAAGCACGCTCGAGCCGGCGAACGTCGGCTGTCCAGCGAGGATGATCTGCTGGGTGATAAGGGCCGCCGAAGCTACGATGGCCATGCAGCTAGATCGCCCCCAGGCGATGGGTGGGGCTGCCGACGCCGAACGTGGCGAAGGGCAGGTTGGTGAGTGGATCGCGGTCGCTCGAGCAGACGATGCCGCCCGCCTTGCCGCCGCCCGCGGTGAGGGTGATGGACATCGCGGTCGAGCCGACCCTGGCGGGACCGAGCGACTGGAGCGTGAGGGTGGTGAGGGCGCGACCCGAGATGGAAAGCGCCTGAGTGGACGCGACGCCCACCGTCGACGTCTGGACGCTCGTCGGAGACACCGTCACGGAGCTCGTGGCGGGGGCGAACCCCGTCGGGATCGGCACGGTGCCCGACGCGAGGCGGACGGTACCGAGTCCGGCCTGCCACGTGGCGTTGCCGACCGCGACGGTGGTACGGTGGTTCCCCGCGACGAACGTCTCCTCGCGGTCGCCGAGGAGCATGAAATAGCTGTCGGTCTCCCCTCCGAAGTGTCCCGTCAGCGGGTTCGCGATGAACTTGGTCGAGCGGATGGGCCGGTTCGTGGGCAGGAACGTCTTGGGTCCCGAGTAGAGGTTGTCTTCCTTCCCCTGGACGACGCGGCTGCTCGTGTTGCACTGGAGAGACCACTTGTCGGAGAAATTCGCGTAGTTCTTCTTGGCTATCGCCGTGATCTCGTCCGTGTCGCAGATCTGCACGCCGTTCGCGGCCGAGATCTTCGCGAAGCGCCCGGCCGAGACGTGGACGTTTCCGTTCGGACTCTCGACGGCGACGGAGGGCTGGTTCTGCTCCTGGTTGTCGGGACTTCCGGTGCGCGCGGAGAAGCTAGACCTAGTCGTCGGGCCGCTCGAGCGAATCAGGATGCCTCCCGTGTCGGACTTCAGCGCCAGCGCCCAGTTGTCCAGGTCGCTGCCCTGCGAGAAGTTCAGGACCGTGTTGGGAGCGTTGAGCTCGAGCGGGCCGTTCGCGTCGAGCCGGAGGCCCCCGTTCAGGGCAAGCTCCACGGAGTTTTCGTTCTGCGGTCCGCTGATGAATCCTTTGACCCTCCCGTCCTTCGTGGTCGAGAGGAAGGTCGGGGGAACCGCCGTGGGATCCTCGACCGGGGGGACCACTCGGAACAGCGAAGCGGCGTGCTCGCCGAGTGAGATTCCGACGCCCGACTCGAGCCTCGGATCGACCGTCTCTCCGTCGAACACCCTCGGCACAAGGGGCAACCCGTAGACTTGGCGTCCTCGGTTCGAGTACGGGTCGTTGCCCACGACGGAGCCGAGCACCCACTGGACGAACGGACCCCCGAAGCTCACGGGACTCTCCTGGACCGCGTCGGAGGGGAGGCGGTCGGCGTCGAATCCGTCGGTCTGCTCGGTGACCGGAAGGCGCCCATCCCAGGAGTGGTCGACCTCGATCCGGTACTCCGTCAGGGTGTCAGCCTCGGTGCTCTCCTCCGCCGTCAGGCCGTTCGTGGGAAGCGCCGTGTTCTCGGGGCTCGGGTCGATGGACACCCGGAACATGGGCTTGCCCGCGTACTCCGCGTCGGAGGTGACCGTCGCCGGATCGAGGGCGAAGCCGTCCGTCCCGATGTAGAAGCCGCGATTCAGGAACGCGTACGGGTCCACGTTGTCCTGGAGCAGGACGCCGCTGTCCGCGAAGGGCTGGTTCCCGTCCGAGCGGACGAACACCTCGTGAGGAGTGAGGCGGTTGATGGACTGCGGACTGGAACCCAGTGCAGACGGAGGTAGAGGATCTCCGTTCGAGTCCTGCTGCACGCTGGCGGCCCAGTCGATGCCGTCGCTGAACATGCGCCTCGGAAGGAACTGCGCATCGCGCTGGACCATCCCCGCGTAAACGCGGGCACCCCCGGTCGCGTGGAACTGCTGGAGGGAGCGGAACACGATGGCCTGGTCGGGATCCCGCAGGACGATCTCATTGCCCCGACGGTTCGTGAGCAGCACTCCCTCGTCGAGCATCACGTCGGAGCCCTGACTCGAGGAGAGGTAGATGCAGCCCGGGCGCAGGGGGGGCGTCTTGTACCGGGTGCGCGAGTAGATCCCCTCGAAGTGCGTCCGCGTCTTCGGATTCATGTCCGCCTCGGTGGGCAGCACGTCCTGTACCGGGAGCCACTCCAGGCCAGCCTTCCGACTGTGAGGAATCCAGGAAAGGATGATGGGGCTCTTCGGTTCGGTGGCGAGCCACCCCACGATGCACATGTCGCCCGACTCGGGCATCGCGGTCATGAGGTGCCGGGCACCGGCCGCCGGGCACGTCACGGTGATTCCCGCGTAGGGAGAGACTCCGTGCTCTCCCGATATGACCTGGATGTCGATCTCGTTCTGTGCGTAGTCCACTCGGGTGACTCGGGCGACGGACAGGCCGAAGGCTCCCGGCCCAGTGCTCGGATCGCGCCGCCTAAATCGATGCTCAGGCGACTCGTCGAACTGCATCTGCATCGAGGGAATGACTCCCTCGTCGTGGATGGTGCTCGGAGGTCGTCTTTTCTCTGCCATTGTCTAGCCTCCCGTCGTGCCCCCTCTCGGATTTGTCTTCGCGTCCGGGGCCGCGCCCTCGGTGATCGCTCCGCGGTACCGACGCTGCTGGAGAGCGTGCTGCTCGACCTTCTTGAGCATCTCCTCGCTCTGGAAGGCCGTGGCGGGGCTCACCCGAGGATCGATGCCCTCCACCGCCACGAAGTTGCGACGGGTGTAGGCGGCCAGCATGATGTCGGCATAGGACCCCCGGCAGGTGCACGCCTCGCCCGCGCGGGAAACCAGGTGACCCGTGAGGTCGGCGAGCTGGTAGGCCGCGTTGGCGGCCGTGGTCTTGAACACGTCGCTCTTGCCGTAGTTCACGGCGTAGTTCACGAAGTTGCGGGCGAACTGCGTGTCGGTGATGTCGAAGGAGTCCTGCTTGAGCAGGTTGGGATTGTCGCCGTTGGCGACGAGGAGCTCGCGCAGCGTGTCCTGTCCACGGGCCGTCTTGCCGAGCGCCGTGACGGTCTCCGCGAGCCCCTGCACGGACCCCTCGATCTCGGCCCGGTCGCGGTCGCTCAGCCCGACCTCCTGCACCCCGAGCTCCTGGAGCGTGTCCTCGCTCTCCACGACGCCCTCGGCGGTCGTCTGGCCCAGGGTGTTCGTGAGCGGCTGCTCGCGCTGGCCGAGCACAAACTCCGCGATCTTCGCCAACCCCTCCTGAGACCCCTTGAGGATGTTGCTTGCCACGGAGGTCTTCTGCGTCTTCGTGAGCAGGAACACGCGGTAGAACTCCTCGGCGGTCTGGGCGGTCACGTTGGTGAACGGGTCCTGGCCGCTGTGGATGAACTCGAACGTGCCGCCGGGCTCGACGGACAGCCCGCGCCCGTAGCGGTACGCCCCGTAGTGCTCGTAGCCCTTCTCGTCCGACACGGGGAACACCGGCGAGTGAACCCCCGTCGCGTTCTTGCCCTGCTTCGGCGTCTTCTCCTCGGTGGTGTTCTCCTGGGTGGCGACCACGGCCTGCTCGGAGCCGAACGCCTTGGCTGTGGCCTCGTTGATCGCCTTCTGCACCTTCTGAAGGCGACCAGGGCGCCCCGGACTGGGAGGCATCGCGGCGGTCTGGCCCTTAAGAAACGCGGCCTCGATGTCCCTGGCGATGCTCTTCGCGTAGTTCGTGCCGAGGGCCCTCGTCGCCCTCTCGTACGACATCCCGTCGTCCTTCTGCGTGCCCTGGACCTTGTATCCGGGGATCGTCGCCAGCTCGTCGAATCGCAGGTCGGGAATCTCGACCTGATCAAGTGAGGCCACCCCGAGACTGGCGGCCAGTACCGTGTCAAGGTCGGGAGGTACGTCATCGGGGGGTACGACAGCGTCCCTGAAGTCGCTGAGTTCGATCCTGAAATCGCTGAGTTCGTTCCCGTTCTCGTAGAGTGGGATCTTCACCGAGGCTAGGTCCTCCTTCATCTGCTCGTAAACCCCTCCGAAAACCCCGGCGACCGTCGTACTCGGGTCGTCGAGGAAGGGTTCGGATGCCTCGTCGAACTTCGCCGCGATCTGGAGGGCGAGGCCAGTCGCATTGAAAGAGAGCCTACGGCCCGCCTGCGAGGTCCCCACGACCTGCGTGAACTTCGATGCCTGGTGACGAACGAACGAGATCGTCTGGATTTGGTCCGTCATGATCACGCGAGGTGCCTTCTGGGGCCCCAGGGCGATCTGCAAGCCCTTGCGGCACTTGCCCGTCGTGAGTTCGGCTTCGGGTGCCCGGTGAGCCCCGTCGGGAGCACTGACCGTCGGCTTGAACTGGACGACGAGTCTCGCGACGTCGGCGTCCACGTCGCGGGTCTTGATCGTAGGACGCTTGTAGATCTCCTCTGCGCCTCCTTCAGTCGTCGGTGGAGGAGGAGCCGCAGCCAGCCCGGGTTCAAGCGACTGCCCGTAAGGTGGCAGTTTTCCACGAGGACGGCGTGTGGGGGCCCCCTGGTCGATGGCGGTGCGGAGCGCCTTGTCCAAGCGCTCAGGACCTATCTCGTCTCGGAGAAGTTTCTGCCCCCTGATACACGCCGGGACGTTTCCCGGCTGATCTCTCTTGCAGTCCTGCACGATCTTGTCATTCTCTTTGTAGGTCTCGACACCCTGTACCTGTGCCCAGCGTCCAGGACGACGGGGGCCCCAGAACACGTCGATGTGAACGAAGGGTTTTCGACTCCCATCCTTGCGTTCCTCGTAAAAACCAATCCCACTGATCAACCCCTCCTGGTACATCTTGGTGGCCTCCTCCTTCAGGGCCCTGTAACCGTCCCGCAGTACGGGATCGAGGTCCTCCACGGGCGCCGCGTAAAGATTGCTCTTGTCCTTCTTCGGATCAGGAGGAATCCTCCTGGGAATCCCAGGTCCCCGCGGTCCAAGATCAAGAGCTGCCCCGTACTGGTGCGCGCTCGCTCTGCCGGTACCCTCCACGCTGGCATTCACGCGCCACGCCGACCCGACACTCAGAGTCAACCCTCTTCCGCCGAAATCCGACCGACCAGCTAGACGGTCAGCCAGCACCTGGCCAGCTTCCGAAACATTGGTCAGATTCTCGGCGATATCCTTCGTCAACGAAGCATTACGAACCTCCTCTTCCGAGCTTTCGGCGTCGGTGCTCGATCCCTCATCACGTTCCCTCAACAGACTATCCGCGCCAACCCAGGTTATTCCACTCTCTTCAAGTCGTCCCTGTAGGTTGGCTGCCTCTCCTCTCAGCCGTCTGTTGCGATTGGTATCTGTAGATATGGGGGTGCCGGGCGTTTGGGCGCCGGGTCCGTTCTGTCGTGTCTGGCCCGTCGAGGGAGTCCGCGACGGAGGACGCTCACCGTCATCCCACTCGATGATCGGCATTCCCTGCATTTCCGGATCGGGATGCGAGCAGGAGAAGTAACGGTAGTGACCTGGTAGTGCCCCCGCGAGGTACTGCGACTTCAGGTGTGTGAGGCTGTCGAAGTAGGACAGCGTGACGTCGGAGCCTGGAATCCCGCCGACCCTGCGACGGATGGCCTTGTTTCCGGAAGGTTGAAGGGCGTCGAAAATGAGCGCAAGGAGCTGTATGTTCCTATTGTTGCCCAGGTTCTTGCGAATGTTCTCAAGGGCCGTCTGCTCCTCCTGGGAGAGTCGATCGAGTTCGCTCAGGGAATCCCGACGATCTATGCTCGTGCTGGGGGGATCTACCCCTCCTCGAGCAGGATCGAAGGCGTTTTCGGAAGATCGTGCCATGATCTCGGCAAGCGTCACGTCCTCGATCCGCCGCTCCGTCGCCTTGAGATCTTCACGGACATCCTTCAACGCCTGGAAACCCGATTGCAGGTCCTTCAAATCGAACTCGATGAGCTCGTCCTTCGGACCGTATCGCAGACCCAGCCTCGTAGGCTTCGTCGGGTCGGTCGGTGTTTCCCTACCATCCGCATCAGGCTCCGGTGCCACGGTCTCAAATGCCTCGAGATCGGCCACATCACGCACGAGCAGGTCGAACAGGAGATCCGCCGGGCCGTCCACGGAATCGAAGTAGTCGATTCCGGCCCCCACGAGTGAGAAGCTGGCGTTCATCTTGCGAGGGTCGAGTGCCATGACGACGTTGGGGAACCCCGCGATCCTTGAGATCCCGTTGTCGAAGATCTCGAGGGGACGAGGTGGCAAGTCGGGACGATCGAGATGAATCAACTTGATCGCGCTCTCGCCTTCGGGAGCCGCTTCCAGAATCCCCGGAGCATGCCACTTGCGTCGGCGACAGGTCAGCACCAGACTCGTCGTCGGGCGCCCCCCGAAAGTGAACTGGTGACTCATCTGGCTGATGTAGTAGTAGGAATCGACGAACGGTATGTAGACCGGATATCCAGGACGTAGTTCCGGTCGAATCGGGATTGTCACGGATGCGCCGAAAGTATCGACGTTCGTCGCATCGAGACGTCCCACCGCCATCCAGAACAGGACCTTCGGGTCCGTCTGGTAGGTGATATCGACGGACGGCGCGGGACGCCAGCCGAACTGCGCCACGAGCCTGTAGTCGATGTACATGGCCCGCTTGTGCTGCGGCCCACTGTTGGAGGTCGCATCCGACACGCCGGCGATCCAGACGCCACGCACGATGATGTACGTCGCCTGTGGTTCCTTCTCGACGAAGCTGATGTTGATGATGTCCTGATCCTCGAGCCGGTAGTAGCGGTTGGGCGACGTGTCGAGGTTCCAGAACGGGGGCTTGAACACGAGGTCCCCGTCAACGTCCTGATAGAACTCGTAACCCGTGGCATCCATCACCGCCTGAGCGACGTCCATCTTCGTCTCGTAGGTCGTCACCCACTTGTTCGTGACTCCCAACTCGCTGAGCTGGAAATTGAATGCCCACATGTCCAGGACCGAGAGATTGGCGAGTTCGCCGTCTTGACCGATGAGCGGCGACCAGATCAAGTCTGCGCCTTGGTCCTGGAGTCCGAGAGCCTTGGCAACGTCCAAACGACTAGCAAGAGGGTCATGCTCGGTTCGTGTCGTCTGCGGATCGTTGTACGTCGGGTTAGAGATGAACCCCTCCATCTCCTCTTTTCCCGCCTTCCCGAACCACGCCTGCTGGGCCGCGTTGAAGAGCCTTCCATTGACCCCGTACATCCGCAGGCTCTGGACCCTCGTCTTGAAACGCTGCTCCCAGTAGATGGAGATCTGATGATAAAGCGACTGCCCTCTTCGACTAGTCGTCGCGGCGAGGTTGGACTCCTCGTCAAGAGCGTAGTCGAGGCCCGCCGCCGCACCCGCCACGTCTCGATACAGGGTGTAGATGATCGAGAACGGGTGCATGTTCGAGAAGTTGTGCCCGTAGAGCGTGGGTCGTGCCTCGGCGCCCTCAGGGAGTTTGCCCTGAGCTAGCCACGCGCCAGCCGCCACGACGTTTTGGAACTTCCAGAAGTGGAGCAGGGACGCGCAGTTGAGGCTCCCGTTGTAGAAGCCGTCGGCGTACTGGTAGGTGACCTGCGTGACCACCCCGTGGAACACGGGGTAGTAGGGGTAGCTCGCATACTTGGAGAGATCCAGCTCGTCGTCGTCCGTCGGGTTCGGGAAGTTCACGTTGCGCCCGGACTGAGGATCGGCCAGGTGCTTGAACATCCCCCGCACCGGGAAGTACCCGCGGAAGAAGACGTGAACTTCAAGGCCCGCGCGGAGGATGTTGTAGCCGTCGATGAAGACTTGCTGTCCTTGAACCCGCGGAAGCGTGAGGCTGATGTTCGCGGAGTGGGATCCCGGCTCGGTTCCGGCCTCGACACCAATAGACGTGACGTACCGCTGGATGTCGAGGCGTCCCCGACAGCGCGGGCAGCCGGGCAGCGACGTGTCCCCGTTGATAAACACGAGCGCGTCCGGGGTGTACTTCACCACCGTCCGGTTGTTGAGCTTCCACGTGCCCGCGTAGGGCCTGTCCTGGATGCCCGCCATCGTCGACTAGCCTCCGGGCTCCAGCGACGGGAGCGGGTCGATCACGGGGTCGAAGACGGGCTCGGTCCGCGCCGGAACCTCGATCGGCTGCTCGTCGATGACCTGGATCTGGACGGGGTCCTCAGTCATGCCGCCGGACGTCTGCGCGCCAGGCCCGAGCGTCGGAAGAGTCTGGGTGAGGGTCGCCTTCGCCTGCTGGTTCGGGATGAAGGGAACGTCGCCCTCGGGAGCCTCCGACGGGCTGGGCGTCGGAGGGGTCTGGTAGGGACGCACGGCCTCGCGCTGGTTTCGGTCGAAGATGTAGGACGCGGTGAACTCGAAGCTGAACTGCACGGCCCCGTGCTGCTTGTCCTCCTCGTAGTTGTAGTTGAAGTTGTCGAAGTTTCCGACGTAGACCCACTGGTCGTAGGCGATCTCGATGCTGCCGATGAAGAGGTGCGCCTCCGACTTGGGACGCCCTGACGTGTCGTAGATGTAGCCGTTGTTGCGGTAGATCGTGAAGAGGCTCATGAGGTTCTGCCACGCGGCCGAGTCCCACTTCGACGCGTACTGGTAGCCGCTCACGCCCGCCGTCTCGGAGACGGCGAGGTTGCCCCCTCCCGAGGGCTCGAGGGCGAGGTCGAGGTCTCCCGGTCCTCGGGACCCGACGACGAATCCCGCCGACCGTCCGGAGACGGAGAGACGAACCTGCTCCTCCCCCCACGACTGGAAAACGTAGTTGAATCTGTTGCGGTCGGTGTACGCCTGCCTCTTCGAGTAGGTGATCTGCAGGGACTCGGGATTGACGAGCAGAGTCAGGGACGGAGTGGCCAGGATGCGATTCAGCTGGAGGATCACGTCCAGCGCCTGGGTCAGGTCCGAGACCGCCGCCTGGTTCGCCTGCGACTCGTTGACGTCGCGCGGATTGAAGCGGACTCCGTTCCTCGCGATCAGGTTCTCAAGCCGCGTCAGCGTGGCGCCCCTAGTCGGACCCGTCGCGAAGAAGTTGGACGCCCTCAGCTGGTTCCGCCGCTCCACCAAAGTCGAGAAGTTGCTCATCGACCGCTGGGCGCCCTCGATGATGTCGATGTTCTGGCCCGGAGCTGGAGCTCGCGTCCCGAGCATGCCCTTGCGCGCCGCCTCGACCTGCTCCGCGGTCGCGTTGCCGGCCTCGAACGCCGCCTGGGTGACGAGGAAGTTCGCCTCGGCGTCGTCGAACGCCCTCCGAAGGAGGGGATCAAACACGTCCTGCGTGCGCGCCTGGCCGCGACCCAGGAGGGCGTCGAGCAGGATGGACGGGGGCGCGAAGTTGAACGTGAAGGGCGACCCGAGCCGCGCGTCTCGGAGGCGTTGCTTCGTGCCGTCGAAGGCGACCGACTCGCTCGCCATCGCCGCCCGCACGAAGTTGACTCCGACGTCCGGGCCGCTGTATGCCTCGAGCGGCTGGAACCTGGTCGGCTGCCTGTCGGTCTGGGCGGGCACGGCCTACAGCTCCTCCTCGAAGGGGTTCGCGGTCTGAGACCGGAACGGGACCGCCGTCGGACCGACGTAGTCGCGACCCTCCAGCCCGACGAAGGGGTCGGCCAGCATGGTCGAGGTCGCGCCCTCCGGCTGGTCGCCCAGGCCACCCGGAGCGGAGACCGCCTGGGCACCGTAGTCGAAGAGGTTGGGCGAGCGGAACTGCATGATCTCGCGGTCAATGAGGAACCGGGCCGAGAGGCTGAACATATAGGGGACGTTCGCGTCCTCCGTGACCGTGAACGCCCCGTCAAACCATCCGATGTGCACGCCCCCGTCGAAGATGATCTTCAGGTAACCCTGGAGTGCGATGTTTCCGAACATGTCGTAGATCGCGCCGTTGTTGTGGAACAGCGCGAGGAGATCCAGGTACTTGTCATAGGCGATCGTGTCCCTACGTCCAGGCTGGCCCCCCCCTGAAGACGCGATGTTCGAGAGCCCCGTGTACATCCGCATGAAACCGCCCGTGGCCGCGTCGAACGTGATCTCCTCGACCGCGTCGCCCCAGTGGTACTCGACGAAGCCACCTCGCGTCAGGAAGCGTTCAGTCTGTTTCGTATAACCGAGCCGCATCGTCCGCGGGTTGACGTGGAGGACCAGGCGCAGGTCCTTCTCCGCCAGGTCGAGCAGGCTCGTCTCCCGGTCCGGAGCGAGCACGTCGAAGATGACTGGGCGACGCCCGCGTCGGAGTTTCTCCTCGTCGGGCCCTGAGAATGAACCCGTGAACACGGCTCTCTGTTCAGGCATTTCCGGTCACCTTCAGGGCACGCATGACGGTCTCGTAGACCTTCTTCTGGTCGCCCCCATAAACGTTCACGTTGACCGTGCCGCCTCTTCCGGTTATCGCTTCCGCGACGGGACCTCCCGGTTGCGCGGCAAAGATTGTGTCGGCCATGTCGGTGATGATCGGGGCACCTCCTCTGGCAGGCAGAATCAAATCCTTGGCCGCCGTGGCCCCTGTCCAAACCTGGACCATTTCCTGCAGCCCTCTGATGAGCTGATCGGTTTCCGCCTTACGCTCGGCCTCCAGTCGCTCCCGCTCGGCCTGGGTGGGAAGATTGGCGGCAAGTGCGGTCGAGGCAGCGGCGGAGAATATCGCCGCGAACTCCTTCTTGTTCTGATCGGTCCACCACATGTCCGACCAGTCCTCGTGTTTCATCATCTGGGCCATGCCTGCCGCGGCAGCCGATCTCACGTTCTCGATTCCTCCGGCCTGTTCAAGCAGTGCCGGCCTCGCCGACATCTGGGCGATGAACTGTTCGGCGAATTTCTTGGGCTGCAGCTCTTTCGCCGCACGCTCTTCGCGAGTCAACGGGCGTTGACCTGTAAAGAGACCCAGCATGGCCTCGGAAACCTTCATGCCGAAGGAGGCCTCGGTCACTTCCTTGCCAAGACGTGGTAGAACGTCTTCGAGGGCGGTTCCGAAGGATTTCTTGAAGGACTCGCTTCGAAAGAGTTTCACCCCGGTTGCACCTTCGATGGCGTCGACCTCTGCCTTGAAACCAGCTCCCTGCGCGGCGATCTGCTCGGCCGTCAAGTTCTCGGCCGTCCGCGCGGCCGCCTCCGTGGCCACCGCCTGACGGGTTGTCTCGTCGGCAGCGCGGGTAGTCTCCTTGAGGTTCTCCTCCGCGAGGGCGATCTTCTCCTCGTCACCCCCGGCTTTGGCCTCCTCCAAAGCCTGACGAGCTTTCCTCTCCTTCTCCCGCGCCTCCTCGGCCTCCGCCTGTGCCGCTTCTCGCTGTTTGTGTGCCTCGTCTAACGCGGCGAACCTCGCCAGCTTTTCCGTTTCGTCCTCGAAGAAGAACTTGGCCATGCTGACGAGCACGTCGTAGATGTCATTGAGGACGCCAAGGACCGTCTGCTGCATGACTTCCGTCAGGCCCGTGATCCTGTGGGAGATCTCCGTGGCGATCTCCTGGTCTTTCGTCATCTGTTCTTCGATCTCCTTCTCGCCCATGGTGGTCGTCTCGGTGACGGCATCCATCACATTCTTCAACTCTATCCCGGTACCTTTGATGAGCTGTTTGTTCGCGTCGAAATCTCCCTTCATGATCTTCTTGGTGGACTCGTCAACATAAATGCCGAACTTATCACGAAGATCCTCCAGGATCCTCTTATCCTCCTCGGAGAGTGGCGTCCCCGTGGCCATCTTCTCTTGAATCTGTCGCAGGTTGCGGAAATGTCCCTCCATCGTGGTGAACTGCGCTCCCACCGTTTCGATCAGGTCGCGACTGAGACCCGTGGCCTCTTCAAGGGCGGCCATCTGTGCGGCTGCCTCAGGGCCCGTGCCCATCTCTCGAAGCACCTCGTCGATGCGCCTTCCTCCGAATATGCGCGTGGCCTGAGCGGCCATGGCGACATCGAACCCGGGCCCGGCATACGGCATCGCCCTCTCCATGGCCCCGAGGCCGCCACCAGCAGCGCGGCCCACCAGCCTGGCGCCCCGGAATCTCGCGATCTCCTCAGGTTTCAATCCTTGTCTCTCGAGCGCAGCGGTCATGCTAATCTCATCGAGGGCCAACAATTCCCTGACCTCCTGAGGATCCATTCCCAGCTGCGTGCTGAATTCCTGACCGAGCTGCCGAATCCGGCGTTCGAAGGCACTCGCGAACTGTTCCTGCGCGAACTCCTGATCCTTGAGGATCAGTTCTCGTATCCGATCCTGTGCCCCTTTGTCCTTGTACTGTCCGACGAGCCTCTTGAACGCCTCCGCGCCGACGGCCTCTCCGAGGAGCGCGTCGAATGTCTTGAGGAGCTTCGTGGTCTCCTCGATTCGTACCCCGTAGAAGGCCATGCCCGAAGTGACTTCGATCACCGCGGCGTAGAATCGCTTCGTCACGAACCCCGCGAGCATCGCCTCCCGGGAGATGATGCTGAACTGCTCGGCGACGTCGCGAAGACCCATCCCCGTCTCGAACGCGAACTGACCCATCTTCTCGGTGACCTCGCTCGACTCCATTCCGAGGTTTCGAGCGTAGGTGAGTGCCAAGGCCGTGATGTCCGAGTAGGACTCCATGAACTTGGTTCCCTTCCGGATCTCCTCGCTCATGCGTGCGAACGTGAAACCGGCCTGGTTGAAGCCCGCGAGGATCCTCTGCTGCTCCTCTGCACCAGCTCGGAAGGCCATGAAGTTCTTGTTGAGCCCCGTGGTCTCCTTCCGCATGCGTTCCAGTTGATCGGCCAGCTTACCGCTCACGATTTCAACATGAGTGAGACCAAACTGGGCCGCGCCCGCCGAGCCGATCAGCTCCTTGTTCATGTCCTTGATCTTCGATTCAAGATCGGCGAAGAGTTTGATGAGCATGAGGAGAGCTCCGGCAACGGCCGCGAAGGCAACGGTCGCCTTCCCGATGGTCGCGATGGCCTTGCCCATCTTGGCCATGCGGTTGGCTCGGGCCGTCGCCGCCGGATCCGCTTCTCCGGCGGCCTTCTGCAGCCGTCGGCCTCTCTCCATTCTCTCCTCGCCCAGACGTCGTGTCAGGGCACCGCCTCCGCGAGCCAAGTCAGCGAATCCCGCAAGCCCTCCGAAAAGACCTCGCTGCAAGAAACCGATTTTCTCCTTGAACTGGTCCGTGTGTTCTGTAAAGGTCCGCGCCTGCCTCTCCTGCATGCGAGCGAAGGCTTCGGCTATCGAGTCGGCCTCCTTCTGAAAGCGACGCGTGCGTGATTCCAAAATTCGCTCAAGTCTCTCGGCTTCCGCGACGTTGCCGGCTCGAAGCTCCTGCATGAACTTCCCGTAGACGTCCGCGATGTTGGACTTCACGAAGGCGCGCATAGCCGCGCCGCTCTTGCCGGAAGCCATCGCCAGCTTAAAACCAGCGTTGGCCCCCTCCGCCGTCGTCTTCTTGAGCTCGTCGCGCCACGACGTCGCGGCCTTCGAAAGCAGGCTTCCGAACTTGTTCGCGAAGTCTCGCGCACCCCTCGTTTCCAGGATGACGTCGGCGATCAATTGCGGACGGTCTGGCATCTGTTACCGCTCCTCGTCCTCCTCGATCACCGCCACGGGACGACGCTTTTCGACTAGGCGTTGTAGCGGCGTTTCTTCGCCGGTCCCCGGGGCGCGCATCATCTCAAGCAAACGAGGATCGACGGGGCGCTCCGAGATGATGCGGCCATCTTCGGCAACGCGAAGTTCTCCTGCCTCGGGATTGTTGGCGATGTACTTCTCGTAAGCGCTGTTGTGTCCCTTTTCGTCGTGCACTCTCGACAGACCAGGTACGCGAGCCTTCATGCGTTCGATGAACTCTCGTCCCGCCTCGCCGACGAGTGGGACGAGCCCGGTTCGGGTCATGCCCTCCTCCTCCATCGCACGCTGGAGAGCTATCCGACGCTCCGCATCTTCTCGTCGGTGCATCTCGACCTCGTGTTTGATCCGAGCCTTTACCCCGTCGACGACACGATCATGGTCGTCCTTTACTCCGAGGACCCATCGACGCATTTCCTCCCTGAGCTCCTCGGGAGACTCGGCCATGTGTACTTCCTGGAATCGCCGTCTCGATTTCTTCCCGTTGGCATCCCGTTCTCGCCTGGGAATGACGCCTCTCGTCTCGTAGTAGGCGCGATCCATCACGCCCTGCCGTCTATTCCGCAGGTCGGTCTCTCGTTGCTTGTCCTTGGCGTTCAGCTTCTTGACACCCTTCGGGACGTGCGGACCTGCCACGAACTTGGCCAAGGACCAGAGGTAGTCGTCATGCTCGCGAGCGTCTTCCATCTGATTGAAGAAGATCCACAGCTGCAAAACAGGGTTGTGCGAACGCAGCAGACCTGGGCTTCCAACGCGGGCCAAGACGGCGTTTCCCTCGCTGCGCCAGAGCTGACGCGACTCCGCCTCGTACAGGAACGCTTCGATTATCTCTGTGGCACGCCGCATCCTCCGCATGAGACCATCGAGGATTCCATAAAGGTCGTCGAGAACCGTCGTCGGGAGCCTGCGACACATCTCGACGAGCATTCGCAGCGCCTCTTCTTCACCCATGTAGACGATGCCGTCGGCCATCCAGATCGACGATGCGACCACCCACGCGATCCACTCTCGATCCCGGAGACCGTGTGCTCTGAACCTCAAAAGATGCCAGTCCGAAGCATCGAGTGAGCGCATGACGAAACGCGCTCCGTGCACCTCAAGAGGATGAGCAATGAATCCGGGTACGATCAGAGCTCGCACGTCGTCATAAATGGACGTCCTCTCGTCTGAGGTGGTCTTGGGAAGCTGCATTCTCTACCGTTCGCCAGGACCTCTGAATCGCTCGTTCCTCGATCCCGGAGGCGGGTTGATCGGCACCATGGGTTCGCCTTGATCCGGCGTTCCGGTGGCCTCCTTCCTCTCAAGAGTCTGTGGGGGCATCTTGTAGACGGGCTTGCCGTGTAAGGTGGCCGTCGTCCCCTTACCGGATCTCTGCGATCGAGGAGTTGGGGGGCGCGCCGACTGAATGCTGCCGGTGCCTGCGTCGAAGACGGCATCGGAGACGTTGGCGGCCTCTCTCAGGGAGCTCGTGCGAGGATCGAGCCGAGCTGCCTTCTGCGGGACCTGCGCCTGTCTCTGGGCCTCTTGCGCCTTTCGAGCCGCCTCAGCCGCACTCGGCATCCCCAAAGCCTCGCGTCTCTGTTCCTCCAGCCTACGTTCGCGTTGTCGGAGGATGTGCTGCCGATGCAGCATCTCCTGACGATGGGCCTCGATCTCCATGGCCTCATCTGGGTCAGTGGGATCAAAGAAGGAGTCTCCTCCATGTGGAAGTGGAATGTTCTGTGAATCGACGGCTTCGGTACGCTTCGACGGGGATTCGGAACCTTCCTGGTCCTGCGTCTCGGCGCCGCCGAGAGGCCCCTCAGAAGCGTCCGGCCGATCGACTTCAGGCGGAGGCCCGGCATCGGGGAAAGCCGAGGGCCGCTCTCCCACGGGTCGAGAGGTCGTCTCAGCCGAGGAGGGCCGGGGTTCGACTGCCGAACCGTCGCTCGGTGCGGGTTTCGACGCCTCGACTTTCTCTCCTGAGGGCTCCGACGCGCTCGCGGACTCCTCGACGTCCCCCGTCGCCGTGCCGCCGCGGATGTTGTCATGTTGCTGCTGCCGAGTCCTCTGAATCTCCGTCAGGAGACGCTGCTGTTTGCGTACGTTGTCCTCCTCAGGAGATGCCTCAAGAGTCTGCTTCGCGGCGCGGAGCTCGGCGAGCCGCCGTTCCACACGAGCGATCTCCTCGTCCAGGTCGACGGCGTCGAATTTCACGCTTTTGGACGCTCTCAGCTCCACTCGTTCGAGAAGTTCTCCGAATCGCGCGAACACTTGACTGAGCATTGAGCGCGTCCACTCCTGCCCGATCATGTTCCGGAGACCCTCCCACTTCGGCACCGAGACGGGCCTGCCCTGTTCGTCCTGCTCGCCAGTCTCGACGTACTCGACGTCCCGAAGATCCAGGTCCCCAATCTGCACGATGGCGAACGCCAACGAAGCATGCCGCATCCTATCCATGAAGTCAGCGAAGGCCGCCTGAGTCGCCTCACCCTCCTCCAAGTCCTCCATCGCGATCTGGGCATATCGCTGGACCTCGGTCTCTTCGTCGGGACGCAGAGGTCTCAGCGTGATCTCGACGTCATTGGCTTCGAACGAATACTCGAAATCGCGGATGCGCTCGACCTGAACGATCGCGGCCTCAAGGGCTTTTAAAGTGACCATGACTCTCTCCACTCTGTCGTGGAGCAAGCCGGTGGGTCGTTTTCACAGCGCAAGAGATTCACATTGGTTCGATCCCATTCTCGTCCACATCTGACCGTCTCCCGAGGGAGAGGAGGAGGCTACAGCTCGAGGGATCTGTTCGTTCCCATGTGTTTCACATTCACGTTTGCGTCTGCGACGCTCCACCGATTGCTCGGTTAGCACTAAGACCTCCCAACCCTGGGGCCGAGAGGCACCGTGCGGGAAGGGCGCTTTCCCTCACCCTACCCGCGAAGTCTCAGGGTTACGTCGTGATGAAGTCGGAGGCGGTCCGCTGATCGCCCACGTTGAACCGGACGGACCCGACCTGACCGATGGTCGGGTCGTTGCCGGTGGCGAGGAACTCTCCGTACTCGGAGCTGAAGTCGTGGACGTCGCTGATGGTCACGTCCCCGGTCTCCATCAGCATCCCCGTGTCGCGGCTCACGTTCGTGAGGGACCAGGAGTTGAACCAGCAGGTCTCGTAGAGCGTGATGATCGCCGTGTGACCCCGGAGGTCGCCGGGGAAGTTGTTGGGATCGTTGGTGACCTGCGGGTAGACGATCTCCTTCACGCCCCCGTCGAAGGTGCCGCCGCCCCCGTTGAACCCGACGCCCGCCTGACCCGTGAGGTCGTAGTCGGCGAGGGTCGAGAACACGAGCTGCTGCTCGATGTCGAAGGGCCAGCGATGGTGCCGCAGGCTCCTGACGGGGCCCGAGGCGCCCCCCGCGTAGCCCGTGGCCTGCCAGAGGTTCGAGAGGTACAGGAGTGCCCGCTCGAAGCCGGCCGTCATCGCCTCCGTCACCGACGGCACGAGCTCGGCGATCATGTCGCCGAAGCCGATCCCGCGCAGGGTGTCGATCGTGCGCGTCTCGTTCGGCGTGAAGGAGCTCAGGACCCCCATCTGGAACAGGAGGTTCGCATCCGAGCCGTAGGCCGGCGTCAGGAGACGGACCTTCTGACTCACCGCCGTTCGCGTCTGCGGGGACGTTCCGAAGTCGTAGATGTAGCTCGAGCCCTGTACGCCGTTCGCGGGGGCGAGGTCTTTGTTAGCCATGTTGCCTTCCTCTCGTCAGGCGGCTTACACCGCTCAAAATGGGGACAGGACGGTCCCCTCCTGTAGATCGACCGCCTATAAACGTAGAAACGAAGCCAGCCACGTGCGGGCGACGCGCGAGGCACTCCGGGTCAGGGGATTCCCCTCCGTCAGCCGCCATGCCTCGAGGGCCCGGCGCATCGCTCGGCGCTTCTCGGGGTCATCCTCTCTTCTGAGCCGACGCGCGAGCTCGGTCGGCGACACGTTCATGAATTCGGAGAGCCGTTCGTGAAAATCGCTCACGGCCACGTCCGTGGGATCCAGCGACTCGACCGCCTCTCGACGCGGAGGCGTGCCCTCACGAGCCTCTCGACCGCGAGGTGATCGAACTGCTTGCACGAGAACACGTCGAGGCAGAAGCGTTTCCGCAGGGGCCACGTGTGGATGCTCAGGTGGCTCGTGGTGACGATGACGGTACCCGTCACGCCGCCCTCGTCATGCTCCGTGTCCAGCCTGGAGGGATCGCAGGGAATCTTCTTGAACGCCGGTTCCCCGAGGATCTCCATGTCGAGCACTTCCACGAGATCTCGGAATAACCGTTCAAGAAACTCGGCGTCGTCCAGACGCTCGGCGTGCTCGGGGTCTACGAAGGCATCGAAGAGCAGATGCCAGCCCGCGTACAGGTCGTCCCGCATGACAGTGCCCTCCTGATGCCGAGGGGGCCCGATAGGGGGAAAAGCGGAGAGATCTACGGCTTGCGAAAAACGACTAGCGGGTCCTTCCATGCAGATCGAGAGGTCCGAAGGCGCCTGACGGGCATGAAAACGACGGGCTGAACCCCGAGACCAGCTCGTACGGCGATCTTGACGGCCTCGTCGGCAAGGACGACGCCGGCGCGGGGTTTGGCCGGAAGATTCAGGATCAAGTAGGCGCCGGACCTGAGATGCTCGGCGCCCTTGTTGATCACGGGCACCAGGAAACGCTCAAGCCACTCGCCCACGTCGGAGTAGGCCCGAGCATCGGACCGCGACCCGTAGCTTTCAAGGTCGTAGTACGGTGGAGACGTGAATACCAAATCGAGGGGGGACTCGGGATCGAACTCTTCGGCCGCCGCCTGAACCACTTGACATCGATCGGAGACGCCGATCTCCTGCGCCAATCTCCGATTTCCCTCGACGATCTCGGGCTCGACGTCCGTGCCCAGGTAGGCCCCCACGTGCGTTGCCATCGCGCCGAAAAGACGCCCCCCGTAGCCGGCACACGGATCCCAGACGGTCCCCCCCTCGCGACAGTAGGTCTGACAGACGTATTTGGCGACTCCGGGACGAAACACGGAGGGCGTTCGACAGATCATCTGGAGGGCCCGCAGCACACGGTGAGGGGTGGTGGGATGTCCCGCCTCCATCTGTACCCGAACTGCCCTGCGCAACCTGTCGTCGTCGTCCCACGCCTCCAGCACGCTCGGCGCCCCCTTGTAACGGGCCCGGTACCTGTTCGGAAAAAAAGAGGCACACGCCGTCGTGCCTCGCGTCGTCTGTGGACGGATCGTTCCCGACGAGTCCAGATAGATCGTCTGTCTCTGGAGTTTCGTGAATTCGGCGCGTGTCTTCGGGGAGGGAAGGATGTCGGGGAATCCCGAGACCCTCAGTTCCCGCAGCACCCTCTCCACGTCGTCCCGGCGCTCGCTCTCCGACTTGTTGGCCCACAGCGCCCGGTCGTCCTCCAGGAGCCGTCTCCAGAAGCCTCTCTCGTGAATCGCGTCCCCGTACCGGACGACCTTCACGGCAAACCCGAGCTCCTGAGCGCGCCTGAGCTTGAAGCGATCCAACTCGCGCAGGCGTTCGAACTCCTCGTAGGTGCGGTGCCACGCTTCGATGAAGAAGAAATGCTGGTCCCCGTGAGCCTCGATGATCAAGTTCCGGGAAGGAAAGAAGCCATCGTAGTGAAGCTTCCGGCCGGTTGCCTCGTTGACGATCCTTGAATCGGTCCACTCCGACTTGTAGCCGACGCCCAGATACGACGCGGCACGATCCAGGACCGCTTTCTGCCAGGCGAGCCGCCGTCGGGTTTGCAGCCCCAGCTCGTTGCACGCCCGACGAATTTGAAACTGCGCGCACCCGAAGGCCCTCGCCGCGGCGGCCGCGACAACGCGCCCCTCATCCATGAAGGGCACCAGCTGCTCCTTCGTTAGCACGAGCTTCGTACTCGGTGATTTCCGCTGACCAGCCCGACACGCCGTGAACGGCGCATCCGGATGACGAGTCACGTACTCTGCAAGGTCGTGTGCGGATCGGACATGAGAGATGAGAAATTCTGCCCGAAATCCACACTCTCGACAGGAGACGTAGTCCTCGGGTTCGCTCTTCCCACACCATGTCTTCAGTTCGTCCTCTGCCCTGCACTCGTCACAGCGTAGATCGTGAAGCGGCCCCGCAAAACGAGAGACCTCGACCTCCGTTGAACACTGGGGACATGCCACGATCTTCCGCGTCCCCTTTCCAAAGCCGCTGGCCGAACGTGCCTCAGAGGACCGTCGCACTCGTGCTCGTTCTGCCGCCTCGGTACGCCAGCACGCACCCGGCCACTTTCCGACATACTCGGAGGGTGTCATCTCGTGTTCCGCCTCAAGATGCTTCCACAGATTCCGAGCACGATGGCCGCACTCAAGGCACACCACGTGCCCGTGACCCTCCTCTCCAAGACGCTCTTCTTCCTGGTGCCGAAGATACTCGCGATGGACCTCATCTTTGGCGCTCCCTAAGTGGCTCGCGAGTCCCCTTTTCCCGACGCAGAGTCGACCACAGACGGGACACGCGGTGTCGGCCCCTCGTTCCGACTGCTCGCAGGAGGAACACACGATTCGCGAACTTTTAGCCGCCGAGATGGTAGAAACCTCAAGATCCCGACCGCACGCGTCACAAGGTACCGAGATAACGCGGACCTTTCGCGCTTTTCCCCTGAGCCTCTCATGGTTAGCACGAGTTCGAGTCCTCTGAAGGGCACGGCCCCGCTCGGCCACCGTCTCCACCCCGTAAACCTCAACCCACCACTCACGAATCTGCGTGTAGTGAACCCCCAACCGGAGCGCGACGGCCTTCATCGCCTCCCCCTCTTCGAAGGCAGCGATGGCGGCGTCGCGAACCTCAGTTCTGGCCGAGTTTCCCGAACGACTCTTCGCCAGGCCGCGAAGTCGGTTGCCCCGATCCCGAAGAGCTCGCGGTCCGAACTGTTCTTTCCAGAGCTTGTAGACGTGACCCCGTGGCACACCTGTGCATTTCGCAATCACGGCGGCCGCGTCGTCGGACGCAAACGCCGCAAGAACCTGTTCGAGTTGTTCAGGGGTCACGTGCCAATCCTACCACCCGGTAGGACTGCCGCAACCGCTTAGATCAACCTCCAAGGTTGCTGCGAAGGTTGAAGGTTATAACGATGTATAAAAGCGGGAAAATCGGCTGATAAAATGCTTCGATCTCCACCAGCGTCGGGTCGTTGGTGGTCCGCGCCTGGATGCCCGTGAACGCCGCGATGATCTCGGCGTTCTTGAGCGCCTTCATGGTGGTCGCGAGCTGGCCCTCGATCTCCGAGAGGATGCCCGGCAGGAACTTGACCCCGATGAACCTGTCGAGATCCCTGCGAGCGGAGCGCTGCACCTCGTCCGCGATGGTGATGACCGTCGGGAGCTTGGTGAGGATGTTGCTCATGTCCGTCGTGAGGCCCTGACGGACTCGGATGATCGTGCCGCGCTGGTCCAGGACGGTGACGCCCTGTACGGCCACCTGGTTCTGCTCGACCGCGTCGAGGGTACGGGCGAGCTCGTCGAAGCCGACGATGCGGGCCCTCGTCCACGGGGTCGCCACGTCGATCCTCGGGGCGGCTCGGTTGCCCGAGAGCGCCGCCGCGAGGAAGGTCCCGTCCACGAGGAACTGCTTGTCGTTCCCGAGGGCGTCCTGGATCGTGAGGGTCACGATGTCCGGGTACACGAGCCTGATGCGCGTGTTCGCGATCTGCTGCGCGATGCCGCCGACGTCCGTCGGCTGCGTCCCCGACGAGACCCCGATCAGCCCGGTCCGCTCGGAGCGGTACCGGATGCTCGACTGGATGTCGCAGTGGTTCGACAGGGAGAGGAACAGGTCCTCGTCGTCGCCCTTGAGCGGCGTGATCGTGTCCAGCGTGGCGCCTCCCGGCAGCGGTCCCCTGAGGTCGTCGAGCGCGTCGAGGTAGCTCTGGGTGCTCGCCTGGTTCGAACCCGGGATCTTCGGCACCTGCTTGATGGCGAGGACGACCCCGCCGTTCAGGAAGCCGAGGTAGGCGGCGAGGGACACCGGGTTGTCCGGGTTGACCTCCCCGTAGTTCGCCTCCACGGCCCGCTGATTCGTGAACAGCATCGTCTCGAAGTCGGCCTCCGTCTTCGAGAAGTTGTAGGTCACGAAGTAGGAGTCCCCCACCGCGGGTTCCTGGCCGCCCCGGTCGAACGTCTCGACGATGGCCGTGTCTCCCTGCGGGATCGTGGATCCCTCGGTATTCGCGACCGTCATCTCGAGGCCCGGGATGGAGTTGACCGGGATGTTCGCGTCCGTGGTGACGAGCTTGCGCACCTCGAAGGTGAACCAGGCCCCCGCGCCCGTCGGGTAGGCGGAGCCCCCCTCGCGCTCGAGGACGGTGAAGGTGAGGCCCGTCACCGCGTCGCGGTACGTCGTGCCGATGATGCCGTCCTGGCCCGTGCCGTTGTTGAGGGACGACGTGTTGGCGGAACCCGAGCCGTCGACCGGGTCCGAGCTCGTGACGTAGTAGCCCTGGAATCCGCTCTCGCCCGCGGCCCCCTCGCCCGTCGCCACGCCGACTCCCGTCCCCGTGCGCAGCCACGAGTCACTCGTGGCGGTGAGGAACGTAATGTTGGACGAGGCCCCGAGGCCCACGATGTTGTTGGCCTGCGACTCGATGAAGAGGAACTGCGCGTTGCTCGAGTCGGTCTCGACGCCCGCGAGGGCCTGCTCTGCGAAGTACGTCGCGTCGGGGTTCTGGTAGTCCAGGAGCGCGTCGTTGAGGGACGCGCTGTGGTGCATCATGAGCGCGGAGGCCGTGACCTCGGGCTCGACCAGGGTCCGGGCCGCCGTGGCGTCGTCGGAGAAGCCGAGGACGTCGTTCGCGTTCCCGGCACCTATCGTGACGGCGGAGTCCGTGGTGGCGGTGGCGCTCAGCAGTCGGGTGCCCGCGCCCTCCTGGAGCACGACCGAGGCTGGCAGTCCGGCGCCGACCGCCCCGGCGAGGATCTGGGCGAGGACCGTGTTCGCCGTCGTGACCGGACCGAGAGGCACGCTGGCGCTCCCGGCCGCGGGAATCGCGGCCCCGACGCCGTCCGTGAACACCACCGTCACGGGCGTCCCGTCGATGTTGAACTTGAACACGTTGTTCTGGGGATTGATGCCACCCTGGGCGTAGAACATCACCGCGGGCTGTCCGTCGCGCGAGTCCCCGTACGTCCCCGACGCCACCTGACCGTCCTTGAAGCCCACCTCCCCGTACAAGGAGGCGGACCGGATCGTCGCCTCGATCCCCGCCGATCCGAATGCCCTCGGCTGGAGGCCCGTCTCGTCCTCGGCGTTCGTGCCCTCGATGACGAGCTGGGTCTGGTCGACCTGAGACTCGGCCGCGAGCGACCCGCTGCCGGGCACGACGCGGTTGCGGACGACGAGCCGGTCGTAGATCAGGCGCCCGGAGCTGCCCGACGCCGTGAACCGGCGCACGAGATCTCCGTCGACGACCTTGGTCTGCTCCTGGCTGGGCAGCGCGTCCGTGGAGAGGCCCGCGAGAATCGCGAAGTCCTCCGCGACCGTCGCCGCGTCGAGGAACTCGAACACGCCGCCGCCGAGGCCGGCACCTCCCGTGAGGGTCGCGCCGGAGACCGGGAGGCGCCCCGCGTCGCTCGAGGCGAGCACGATGAAGTTCCCCTGCGGGCCCGGCACGGCCGCCGTGACATCCACGACCGCCGAGGTGCCCCCGCTGTTGTCGGCCGTCACGATTCCGTTCAGGCCGTTGGCCGCGTCGTTGATCGCGGTGACGATGTTCGAACCCACGCCCACCACCGTGTCGCCGCCCGTGAAGTTGGCGCCCGAGACCGGGAGCCGCGTGCCCGTGGACGAGGCGATGGTGTTCGTGTTGCCGAGCACGCCCGGAGTCAGGTCCCACACGGTGACCGTGGTCGAGGTTCCGCTGGCGTTGTCGGCCATCACGTCCACGGCGAGCCCGTTGCCCGGGTCGTTGATCGCCGCGACGATGCTCGTGGCGACGCTGAGGTCGGTTCCCGAGCCCCCGGCGAGGGTCAGGCCCGACATGAGCAGGCGCGTCGCGTCTGACGACGTGGTACCGATCAAATTTCCGGCGTTGCCCGGCGTCACCGCCGTCATCGTGACGACGGCCAGGGCCGCGAGGGCCGTCACGGAGGTCACGATGCCGTTTCCGACGTCGTTGATGGCCGCCGCGATGGAGGCCGCGACCGTCGTGTTGTCGCCGACGCCGCCGAGCAGCGTGGCGCCCGAGAGCGCGATCCGAGCTCCGGCCGTGGACTCCGCCAGGAGGACGCCGTTACCGACCAGTCCCGGCGTGTACGAGTCGATGGTGACGACGTTGGTCGTGCCCGAGGCGTTGTCCGCGACGACGCCGCCGACGAGTCCGTTGCCCGCGTCGGAGATTGCCGCGACCAGGCTCGTCGCCGCCGAGATGTCGTCGCCGACCCCTCCCGTGAGCGTCCCGGCGGACAGCACGAACCTCCCGGCCGCCGTCGTGGTCAGCGTGATGAGGTTGCCCACGGCTCCGGGCGTGACCGCCGTGAGGGCCGCCGTGTCTCCGGTCGTGAGGGCCGTCACCGCCGTGGCGAACGAGTTGGCGACGTCGTTCACCGCCGCCTGCACGTCGGTTGCGGCCGTGAGGTCGTCGCCTACGCCGCCCGCCATGGTCGCCGCCGACGGCACGAGCCGCGCCGGCGCCGTGGAGACGAGGCTGATCGAGTTGCCCGCGAGGCCCGGGGTGAGGGCCTGCAGGTTCACGACGTTGGAAACGCCGCCGGTGTTGTGCGCCTGGATGAGGCCCGTGAGCCCGTTCAGCGGATCGCTGAGCGCCGTGACGAGGGCCGTCGCGGTCGTGACCTCCGTGCCAACGCCGCCGGCGAAGCCGACGAGCGGAGAGAGCATCGGATCGGCCGTCAGGTTCACGATGCCGTTGGCGACCACGCCGGGCACGTTCCACGTGAACGTCACGTCCGAAGGACCGGGCCCGACGGCCGCGCTCATGAACGCGGAGAACACGTTGAGCGGATCGTTGATCGCCGCCGCGATGTCGGCCGCTATCGCCATCGTGGTCCCGAGCGTCTCGTCGTAGTCGTTCGCGCCCGGGGTGCGCGGACCGCCCGCCGGGATGAGCGGGAACGGTCCGCCCGCCGCGCCGCCCACGTCGATAGTGATGACCGCGGGAGGCGTCGGGACGCCCGGAGCCAGGAGCACGGTCAGCACCTCGAACGCCTGGGTGCCCGCGTCGAAGTTCAGGCCACCCGGAGTCGTGACGTTGTCCGCGACGAGGGCGATGCCCCCGACGGTGATCGTGTCGCCGTACAGGACGCCCGTCGCCGGGAGCGCGTCCACGACGACCGTGACGCTCCCGAGCGCCCTGGTCCCGGCGTCGAAGTCGTCGGCGCCCGGCGTGCGCGGCCCCTCGTTCGCCGTCAGGACGTTCCCGCCGATGGTGACGGTGTCGGCCGCGGTCACCGGGAACGGCGCGATGGTCGCGGGCCGCACGCCCACGAGCTGAATGCTTCCCGTCGCCGCCGTGCCGACGTTGAAGTCAAGGCCGCCCGGGGTCAGCGTGTTGCTAGCCGTCAGAGTGACGGGACCTCCCCCGACCGCGGTGGTGTCGATGGAGATCGTGTCGCCGTACTGGACCCCGGTGAGCGTGGCGGTGCCGGTGGCTCGCGTGCCCTCGTCGAAGTTCAGGCCACCCGGGGTCTGAGCTCCGAGCGCCGTCAGCGTGATCCCGTTGATCGTGACGGTGTCGTTCGGAATTGGTCCCGAGACGGTGATAGTGCCCGTCGCCTGGTCCCCCTCATCGAAGTTCAGGCCACCCGGGGTCTGGGCGCCCAACGCGGTGATGGTGATCGGGCCACCCCCCGCGTTGATCGTGAAGTTGTCGCCGGGTTCCACGCCGGTCGGCACGAGAGTCGCCCGAGCCTGCCCGGTGTCGAAGTCGAGACCGCCCGAAACCTGCGTCAGAGCCCCGGTCAAGGTCACCGTGTCGATGGTGATCGTGTCTCCCACGATGGCTCCCACCTCGGTGACGGTCCCGCTCGCGGAGGTGCCCAGGTCGGTGTCGGCCGCCTTGTAGGTGAACCGCATCTGTCCGTCGGCGTTCGCAGTCACGGCGATGTCGAGGCCCGCATACCCCGCCGGCAGGGCCGCGATGGCCGTGTTCAGGGCCGTGTCCACCGCCGCGGCCATGAAGGCCGGGGAGGCGTACGTTCCCGGGGCGATGACGGCGGTCACCGGGCCCGTCGCGGGGTTGGTGACGCCCGTGTAGTTGAACACGAGCTTGTCGTACTCGCCCGCGGTCACGACCGTGGTCCCGAGGAACCGGGTGGTGCCGTCGAGGTACGGAGAGTTCGCGGACAGCTTCGCCTCGGCGTTGATGGCCTCGACGTAGGCGTCCGCGTTCACGCCGGTCTGGGCCGGGACCGTCACCGAGATGACCACGCCGTCCACGGACATCGACACGTCGTCGTTGATGCCCGCGAGGACGTCGTAGGTCGTGGTGCCGGTATCCTCGTCGTACTGGATCTCCTCTCCGAGGAGGCTCGCGCTGAAACCGAGTCCCTGGATGCCGTGCGGCGCGGACAGGTCGATCCCGGCCGTGCCGCCCGCGAGGGCGCTGCTGTCGATCATGAACCGGGCCCTGTCGGACTCGCCCGAGACGAACGCGTAGGGACCGCTGCCGCCGACCGTGAACTTCGCGATGGTGGCGTCCTTGTCCGCGAACTGGACCGTCACCGTCTCCTCGACGGGACCACTCGTGCCGCCCTCGAAGTGCACGTCGGGGGTGAGCTCGGAGCCCGAGGGGAACGAAATCGTCACCCCGGTCATGGCGGGGCCCTTGCTCCCGAAGGTCGGCGTGTAGACGGGGTTTCCGTCGCCGTCGAAGAGGAAGTAGGTGCCGATGCCGGACGGTCCCGAGGTCTCGACCTGGACCGTGTACTCCTCGTCGACGAGGATGTTGTACCAGAAGGTCGCCCAGACGCCCGCTCCGACGGGAACGGACTCCTCGAGGGTGATGATCGACCCCTTGACCTCGGTCACAGTCACGGGACCGCGCTGGAGGGCGTCCTGCACGCTCCAACCCCAGTAGGCCTTGACGAGGTTCGGGTTGTTGGTCGGCAGGTCCACCCGCCGGTTGGAGATGGACAGGAAGACGTTCTGGCCGAGCGGTGTGTCGCGGCCGTTGCCCGTCGTGGGTTGGGCCGGGAGCTGGAACTGCCGACGGTTCTCGACTGGCGGGGAGACCGTGTCGTCCACGACGACGGTCGTCTCGGACAGGAACCAGCGGTTGTCGACCAGAAGGCCGCTGATCTGCGTCGGCCCGAAGGCCGGGGCCCCGACGCTCGTCACGCCGGCGCTCACCAGGAAAGCGCTCCCCCACACGATCAGGTCGTCCTTCAGGACGAAGTCCGCCTGCTCGATGAAGTCGTTGTTGCCCGGCACGATCCCGCAGCGGAGGACCTCCGTCACGTTGATGTTGGCCAGGTAGTCGAAGGTGTCCTGCCACGTGTTGAAGTAGTACTGAATCGTGACGAGATCGCCGGCGGCCGGCGCGAAGGGCAGCGTCACGGTGCGGTTGCGTCCGTCGAGCTCGGTCGGGATGACCTGGGTCCCGTTCACGCGGACCGTGACCTTGGACGTGTCTGTCGTCGTGATGCCCCCGTTCGTCCCGTCCACGATGGGACCGTTGAACGTCACGAAGTTCTTGTTGCGGCTCGTCGCCTGGCCCTGCGTGAAGCCGAGGACGACGTTGGCCGAACCGCTCCCGATGAGGAGGTTGCGGTCCGCCACGAGGCGAACGGCCGTGAGGCCGAAGTTGTTCGTGTACTCCGACGCGATGAGCGACGTTCCCGCCGCGGCGCCGTTGATCAGCGAGACGACCGTCGAGGCCGAGACGCTCCCCGTCGGGAAGGTGGCCGTCACGACCTGGTTCTGGTCGTCGTCCACCGTGACGGTGAACACGTTGTCGTCCGAGGTGAACTCGAAGAGGTTGCCGATGGCGCCCTCGAGGATGGCCGACTCGGGAGTCACCTGGTCCGACACGTTGTCCGTCATCTGCGTGTCGTGCCGCTTGAAGAAGTACGTCACCCGCACGTCGTCGTTCAGGTCGGGCGCCGTGCTGATCTCGATGACGCCGATGTCGGCGCGAGCCACGCTCAGGACCACGTCGGGCCTGCCGTTGATGGTCACGAGGATGGAACTCGGGTCCGTGGCGGTGGTCCCGCTTCCGTCTCCGTTCGTGATCGGGAAGTTGCGGACCTGGATGCGCTGTCGCGCGCCGTTGAAGTCCCCGAGGGTCACCTGACCCGTATCGGAGATGCTCACGACGGCACGACCGGTCTCGTCCTCCTGCGGGACCTGCTGATCGACCGAGCTGCTAGAGCCACGAATGACCTCGAGGTCCTGCTGCTGAAGCAGCTCGTTGCCGGTGCCGATGAAGACGGGGATGCGAACGCCCGCCAGGACGCCAGAGACGGGGCTCTGGAACCTGGTGCGGGTGTAGACGCCAGGAGGCGCGTAGATGGTCCCAGGGAAATTTGCCATGGTTTCAACCCCTTGCGGGCTCCTGCGGAACCCGGTTGTCTCTGGTGAACGTGGAACCTGTACGGACGGCTCGCCCGCTCGTCACCGAACGTCGGGCTCGAGCCATCACGAGTCCGATGCCGCGATCAGCGGCGCCCTGCCAGGTCGCAGGGGATGTCTGAATGGAAAGAGTCAACGAGAGGTAGCCTCTCCGAGCCTTCAGGGCGCACAACTCCTGTGGAGCTCGAGGCCCTGGTTGCAGTCGCGGTTTGCCCGCTCAGCGCGGGCTGACATTCACATCGCGTTCAGGTCCGCATTCGTTCCGTCGGTTTCCGTCTGACCGCCTCCCGAGGGAGGGGAGTCTGTCTCGTCCGCTAGGCGGGATTCGTCTCCATCTGATCCGTCTGTCTGTTCGTCTGGGTCCTCCCGAGGGAGGCCGGGGTTCGCGACCGCTTCCTCAGGAAGCAGCCTCGTCGGGAATCTCGTGGACGCTGGTGAGGACGCGTTCGGGCTGGCCGCCGTACGCGCGTCGCTCCTTTCGGTACTCGACGATCCGTCTCATCGCCTCCTGGTTGTAGAGGCGCGCCTTCTTCGCCGCGATCCTCTGCTGCTCGGTCATGACGAAGTAGTCGCCGTCGTCGAGCCGACTGAGGTTGTCGCCCGCGGTGCCGTTGGCGGCGATCACGCGACGCTTGTGGTCCTGGCGTTTCTGGAACTCGCGGAGGTTCTGCTTCGCGCTCCGGCCGATGATCACGTCCACGTCGTGGTCGACCGAGCTCGCGCCCGTGTTCTGGGGGCGAGGCCCGTCGGGTCGGTGGCCGAACTTGAACTTCGACGCGCTGAGCTGCCGAGTCGCAGGTCTGCCGCAGCGCCTGCAGGGAAGGGAGTCGCGCACCCCCTCCCGAGGCTGCATGGATCCGAACCGCAGGGCGCAGCTCGGGCACTGATACTGGAAAATCGGCAAGCGCGCGTGCTCCGTCTATATCGGGACCTACATAGGCCCATTAACGGAGCATCGGACCCGTGCCGTAGACGCCCGGGTGGCCCTCCTTGCCCACGAACCACGGATCCCATGGAGCCCGCAATCCGAGGTCGGCCATCTTGCGGAAGTTGGCCTGGATCTGGGCGATCTGCTCGTCCGTTAGGCCCGCGATCTGCTCGACGAACGGGGCCACGAGGGGAGCAGTTCCGGGCACGATGGCCTCCCCGCTGCCGGGCTCGATGGCCCGGATGCAGATGCCGAGCGGAACGTGGATCATCCAGTCGGTCTGGACCTGGATGCTGAAGCTGGCATTGTAGAACCAGTCGTCCGCCACGTCATCGTAGGTCTCCTCGGTCTCGCCTCCCATGGTCACGGCCGAGATCTCGATGCCCTGGCTCGAGAGCCTCGGCCGCGCCGTAGACCAGAGGTACAGGGAGGTCTGATCGAGAATTTCACGTTGCGAGTCCGGGTCCCGGGCGATGACGTCCACGTCGAGCGAGAGGTCCCAGCGCCCCCCGTACTCGAGGGCGGCGATGGTGCGCCTCTGCTGGACGACCACGGCGAGCCGGTCGCCGGGAGTGACGCGGCGTCCGAAGGCCAGGACGCAGCCCGGGATGGGCTCGCGCAGGGCGTACTCCTCCCGCACGACCCATGGTCCCGTGCTCTCGGCGGGACAGCGGTAGTCGGCCGAGAGGAACTCGTCGTCGGTCAGGGTGTCGATCAGCGTGACGACACCCGTCTCCGGGACGGCCGTGTAGTTCGTGCCGTCGTAGAGCCTGATGTTGCCCGGCATCCGGTAGAGTCTGAGCGTTCCGGCGAGGAACTTGCCCTCCTCGAGCTGGTACTGGGTGTCGTTGATCTTGAGGACGGTCTCGTCGATCACGTCGAGGAGCGGGTCGACGTAGAACGTCTCGTCCGTGGGGTTCCCGTTCGCGTCGCAGAAGTCGAGGTAGTAGATGCCGGGAGGCGACGGGAACATGCCGCCGTTGTCCTGGATGGCGATCATGTCCTCGCGCACCCACTCCACGGACAGGTTCGGTCTCCCCTCCACGTGCGCCAGGTAGACGTAGGAGTGGACGTACCCCTGGAAGTTGTCCGCCGCCAGCTGAACCTGGTTGCCCGAACTGTTCTTCAGGACGATGCCGTACTGCGGCCGCTCCCGGTGCGAGTACTTCCCCTGAATGTGCTCGACGATGTCCGAGTACTTGGGGTGGTACCGCCAGTAGCGCCGAAGCTCGTGGATGAACTTGCGCTGGAGCTGACCCGTCAGGAAGTAGTACATGGACCAGCCTCTTCAGCCTCGCTGATCTCGGCCAGACGCCGCTGAATCTCCTCGGGCCCCCCGGCTCCCGCGTTCAGCTCGCGAAACGCCTGGGTGCGCGCCGGGTTCTCGGGCCAGACGTTGACCAGGACGAAGACCTCTCCCTCCGGGATGAGGACGTCTACGGGCTCCTTCTCGTGTCGGACGCTGCGAGACGAGACCTGGAGAAAGCGACCCTCCCACGGAAGCGAGAGACGGTCCTCGCTGGGAGGGTGGCCCTCCACTTGCAGCCGCTCCACGAGCTCGCTGCTGACCGAGAAGGAGGGCCCGTCCTCCGTGCTCGGCCGCGCGATCCGCATGATGTCCGAGACCTGGCTCGGACTCTCGGAGACGAGTGCGAGCAGCTCGTCGGCCGCTTCTTCAAACTTCGCCTTGACGGCGCGGACGCGTTCCTCGAGGGTCACAGCGCGGGGCCTCCTGATCAAGATCCTACCGAGGGGCGCCCGATAGGAGAATCATTCGCTCGAGGTGCCCAGGGCCTCGTTCAGGACGGCAGCGATGGACTCCCGGTCGGAATCGTCGGGCCTCTCCACCGTCTCGCACAGTCCCCACCGGAAGCAGCCGCCGCCCGGCGGGACCTCGGTGAGCCTCACCCTGCGGCCGTGTCCCGTACGCGCCCAGTCCACCACGTCGTCGATCTTCGCGGGGACCGTGGAGTTGCCGCGCTCGATCACGGCCTCGAAGAAACCGGGATCCTCCTTGCCGTAGCGCCCAGGCCGCTCCCTGTTACGGCGCGTCCTGATCTTCTCGAACAGCTGCTCGAGCTCGCGCACCATCTCGATGCGCCCGGGCTCAAGCTGAGCGATGAGGCGGATCTCGTCCTTCCGCGCGAGGATGCACGGGTAGCAGCCGACGCGGTCGTGGCCCTTCCTGTAGAGGGGATTGACGGGAATGCCGTGCCTCTGGTGGATGCGGAGGACGTCGTCCGTGCGCCAGTGGTGGATGGGCAGCCACATGTAGCCGTCCCACTGCCGGTCGAGGTACCACGTCTCCCTCCGGGCCCTAGACAGGCTCTCCTCGGCCCGGACGCCCACGACGTTGACCACGTCTAGTCCCGTCTCGTCGCTCACGCGTTCGTGGTACGCCTTGATAGGGCGCAGCTTGTACTCGATGGTGCACCACCGGCCGATCCTCAGCGGCGTCCCTCCCCGGTGCAGCATCCCCCTCGGGAGCGCGCCGAACCTTCGACCGAGGCGCTTCTCGGCCTCGGCGACGAGCTCCTCGACCCACGGCTCGAGCTCGGGCGGCGTCGTCTCGACGACCTCTATCGGGATGCCGAGCTTCTGGCCGATCTCCCGGACGTAGTCGGTGGTCTGCTCGGACTCCCAGCCCGTGTCGGCGAAGACGTGCCGCGCCTCGATCTCGTGCTCTCGCAGCGCGAGGGTGGTCGCGACCGAGTCCTTGCCGCCGCTGAAGCTGACGACGGGCTGGTACTCCTCGAGCCGCTCGGGGACGCACGACAGGTCGGTCCTCGTCCCCGTCCAGAGCGACAGGCCGTCGGACCTACTCATATTCCTGGAGGGCCTGGACGAGCAGCCCCCTGGCGACGGCGTCGAGCGGCTCCTTCGCGGCCCGGACCTCGCTGACCTCGATGGGGAACTTCCGGCGCTTCTCCTCGAAGACCCGCGTGAAGAACTCGAGGAAACCCCCGGCCTTGCTCGTGCCTCCCGAGACCACGATGGGGATCGGGTGGGGCAGCGCGAAGCGACCCTTGATCTTGTCGAACTCGCTCGCGATGTGGTCGAGCACGTACTCGACGAGGGACTTGTAGTAGACGCACAGCGCCTCCTCCTCGCGTCCTCCGGGTTGCATCAGGTTGAGGCCCTTCTCCTTGAGAGTGCACATCCGAGCCCGCGTGAGGTCCGTGCTGCTGGCCGCGCCGCGATCGAGCCAGTCGCCCGCCCTGGCGACCGAGAAGCTGAGCCCCTCGACCGTGTTGATGGCGAGCGTGACGTTCGACAGGCCGCTGCCGAAGGAGATGCCGATGCCGCTGAACTGGTCCTGTGCGCACTCGGAGTAGATGATGGCCAGCGCCTCGCTCGAGGCGTGAGCCTGGTAGCCGCACTCCGTGATGATGCGTTCCAGGATGCCGCGGTGGTAGATCACGTCCCTCCCCGGCTGATCCACGGGAGGAGCAGGGACGGAGAAGTAGCAGATCTCATCCTCCTGGACCGGTTCCTTGAGGACGTGTCGGATCAGGATGGCGAGGATCTCGAGGGCCTCCATCTCCTGTGGAGAGACGACCCCGGAATGCAGCGGACGCCTCACCTCCTTTCCGAGGACGTTGGCCATCTCGTAGGCGGCGTCCCCGACGATTACCAGGTCCTCCCCCTTCTCGACGTAGTTCACGTTGGAGAGCCGGAGCATCTTCTTGTGCTCCCGGGGGAGGTCGAGGAAGGCGTCCCTGATGCGGGTCGTCACGACGCCCTCCTTGCTCCGCCTGGCCGCGACGAGGTTCATGGTCCCGCAATCTAGCCCGACGCCGTGGATCGGAGTTTCACGTTCGGTCATCGTCTCAGCTCTCCTCGCTCTCCTTCGTTTTACCCGCGTGGCGCTTCTTGAACTTTCGGAGCGCGTCGGCGGCGTCGTCGAGGTCGGCGCCCTCGTCCTGAGCACGCTCGCTCACCCTGATCCTGACCTTGGCGTCCTTGTCGACCAGGTTCTCGGGCAGGTAGAGGGGCCTGTCGGGAGACGGAGGAGCCGTCCGAGCGACCGGAAGCGCCACAGCACCCGCCAGGCGCCCCAAGACCGCCTCCAGGGCGCTTTCCAGGGCGGCCGCGTCGACCGTCGGGGGCGTCGCCTGGGCCCTTTGGGGCGTCGCCTGGGCCTCGAGCAGCCTGCTCATCTCCTCCGCGATTATCTCCCTCATGTCCCCCAGCAGGGCTCCTCGCACCTGGCGCGCGACCTCCTCGGTGTCGACCTTGGTCTCGACGACCTCCACGACCTTCTCGATGACCTTCTGGATGACCCTAGGCTCCTCGCGCTCCCGAACCTGGGGTCGAGAGCGCACGACGAACGGAGGGGGAGGACGCTTCGGCTCCCTATTCACGGGCCGCGTCCTCCGGTAGACGCGGACGTTCCCCTTGCGCTGCTCCGCGCGGAGGTCCTCGGAGTTCCCCGCGACGACCTCCGAGACCCACTGCTCCTGACCGGGCAGCATCGTGAGCCCGAGGTCTCGGATCTCGCACTTCCGACAGCAGATGATGTGGGCCTCGATCATGCAAGGGGCAGCTTCTTCAGGGTCTCGACTATCTGCTGCTGGAGCATCGTGTCCATCTCGCGCCGTGCCCGCTCATACCCCCGACGAAGGAAGTTGTTCTTGCGGAAGCCCGGATGGATCCAGGCGTCCTCGGAGCTGGCGGGGGTAGTCTTGATCAGCACTGTACCGCCCGGGCCCTTCATGGGCACGCGGGAGATCCCGGCCTGCTGCGTGAGCCAGTCCATCGGGTACGGGCGCCTGCCCTCGGTGATCTGCTCGATCTGGGGCCACGAGCAGTAGATCTCGACGGTCTTCTCCGTGGTCCTGAACTTGAACGACTTGTAGAAAGCCTCGTCGGCCGGAATCCCCTCGGGTTGTCCCGTCGGCGTCCGCGAGCCCCCCTGCTTGGCGAAGTCCTTGCGGGCCTCGTACACGATGGACTTCACGAAGAGCCTGCCGACCTTCTGCAGGAACTTCCGCGTGATGAAGTCCTCCGACGCGACGTTCGTCCAGGTCTTGCCGCGCGTCGTCCTGATCTTGATCCCGAGCATCGATCAGGTCCTCGGATCAGTACGATATGTTGGACCAGACCGGCGTCCGGCCTCTCTGCTCGCGCTCGTCAGGGACGTTCTCCTTCTCGGTCTCCATCGGAGTCTGCTGGTAGTCGGCGCCCACGGGGTGCGGACCCTCGGGCGGATACTCCGTCTCCCACGCGCCCCGCTGCAGGACGGCCGGACGCTCGCGGGTCTCGGGCCAGCACAGCTCGGTGGTGTCGAACAGGGGCACCCTGTACCGGATGTCCTGCTCGTCGAGGTACCGGATCTGGAAGTGCTGCTGGAGGACGTTGCCCCGGTTGCTCGGCTTCCGCACGGGACCGATGCTGTAGCGCTCGTTCGTCTGCTTGACGATGAAGTCTCTCTGCGTGAGCATCGGGCTCGGGCCCGTCCACACGTCCTGCATGTGTTCGAGGTAGCGCCCGTTCGGCGTCTGGCGCACGGCACGGTCGGCGTCGTCGGGGGCGACGATGGCGTCGTAGGGCCCTTCAAACCCACCGATAAAACCCGTTCCAAAACAGTTGTGGGCAACCGCCCCGTTGGCCACGTAGGAATGGTCCTCCTCGACTTCAAGATTGTAGACGGAGCCCTCGTACGGGATGTGACGAACGCTGCGGACGGGATAGAGAACGAGACGACCTGCACTGACAGCCCATCCTCCTCGGCGCCTCTCCGAAGGCACGTCGGTCATCTTCTGCATCGTACTGGCAAGCACGTGCATGTCTGTCTTGCGAACAGCCACCGTGTGCTCCGTCGTCTCGTGCGTGCCCGGACGGCCCGGATTCGCAACCCCCGTGCGATACCGAGAGTCGAACCTCGGAACTATTCCTTGTCGGAGAAGCATGACCTCCACCTGCCGCGCCATGGCGTACGAAGCGCTACTCACTCCAAGGTGCGTCCTGGACTCGTTCAGACACTGCCAGCCATCCCCGTTGAAATAGGCGCCCAGGAACTCGCGCGCCATCTCTGGACGCTGCCACGCGAGATTTCGGCTGAGTCGCTTGGCCACACTGTACTTCCCAACGTGAGCCAATATGTCCTTAGCCACGGCCTGACGACTCACGACCAAGGCGCAGCCGTTCTCGGTGTTGCTGCACGGCTGAACAGAAGAGGAGGCCCCGTACTCATCCCGCAAACATTCTTGAAGCTCGGTCACGAACGACGGAATCTCATCAACGTGGAATCCGAAGACGGTCGTCTTGTCGTCCGGGGTCGTCGACCCATCATCCTTGCGCTGCTTCTTGGCCGTGTTTCCTTCGGCCGCGTAGTACCCGAGCACACGCAGCCGGTCACGACTCATCCCGTTCGTGAAAAGTTCGTCGCTCGGCAGGCAGAACACGAGATAGTCTCCTTCGCGGACCTCGTCAGCCCTCACCCACTGGGCATGTTGCTGCACGTCTCGTTGGCAAGGATCCGCCCAAGACTTGCGGGTGCAGATGACTTTGCTCTCCGGCCCCGTGCACAAGCTCCTCTTGTTCCTGACGCAGCGCGCGTCCTCACGTCTGACAATGAGCACCGGATGATTCCCGGTCGGAGAGAACCCCACACCGTGGGTCGCTTGGATGTCGATGAGGCACTCTCGAACCGGACGGCTCATCGTCTCGTAGACGCGGCGGACTTTACCTGCGTGGGTCAGAACTTCGTCTCCGACTTGCACCTCCTCAATGGGTTTGCGGGTAAAGTCTCCCATCATGACCTCGGTGCCAAGCGGGAAGCAGGTCTCGCAGCGCGCGCTCGGGTGCTGCGCGTATTCCATGGCCCGCGGGTCGCGCCCGCAGAAGCACTGCTCGCCCGAGGTCTTCTTGACGAAGATCTTGACGCGCTCGCCGCCCTGCTCGAGCACCCAGTTGTTGCGCCTGATCGCCTCTCGCCACATGTAGTCTAGGGACTCGACCGCCCTGTGCGTCGCGGGCTCGGCGAAGTCGAGCGGCGTCTCGCGGAAGCCCGTCGGAGAGCTCGGATCGGCGGCGACCGTCGTGACCCGATACCAGATCTTCCTGTCCAGGCTCGTGCGGATCGCGTTGGCGTTGTAGCAGTAGCTGAGCGACACCGCCGTCTCGGGCCCCGTCGGCAGGGTCGGCTCGATCCAGCGCTCCGTGGCGAAGTTGTAGCCCCGCACGTTGATGAGCGTCACCTCTCCCGTCGGTCCGAACACGGCCTGGACCGGAACGATCTGCCCGTCGATCACGAGGCGCACGTCCATCGGGCTGTCGGCCGCGATGGCCTGCCCCGACTTCTTCACGATGGGGTAGCGGCTAGTCCTGAAGACCCACTTGCGGTCGTTCGACTGTTCCCCCCTCGAGAGCCAGCTCGTGTCCCAGTCGACCACCTCGTCCTCGACCAGGACGTTGTCCGTGAAGTCTCGGTAGAACAGGCCCCCGACGGGCGTCCTGTTCAGGCGCGCGTAGGGACCTCGCTCGGAGGAGTCGCTCCGGTAGACGTTCACCCCGACCACGTTGAACTTGCCGTTCTTGGCCAGGATCGCGGGATCATCCCACCGGACGTCGAGGGTTCCCGCGAACAGCGGGCTCACGACCTGGACGTTGGTCGGCGGAACCGGGCACTCGTTGGGACCAACTTCCCAACCCACGCAGCCCGGTCCGAAGGGACCCGGACTGGGCGACGGATCGGGACACGGCGGCGTGTCGGGCGGCGTGTCACCGTCGTCGCACGAGGCCGGCTCCAGGGGATTAGCCTTGCTGGCCCACGGTTCCTTGCCGCTGTTCACGCACGTCATGGACACCTATCCTGAGGGTGGTCCTGCTCCCTCCTGAGTCTGGACCGGCTCGCCGCGCTTGACCAGCCGGATGGTCCCGTCGGCGACGGCGACCCACTGCTGCCCCTCCTTGATGCCGAGGCGCTGCGAGATTCCGTTGACGAACTCCTGCTGCTTGCGCTCGAGCTCGTCCAGTCGCGCGAGGATGCGCGTCTTCAGGAACTCCTGCTCTCCGATCTTCAGCATGAGCTGCTGCTGCTCGCCGCGAATCGCCATCATGGCCGCCTGCTCCTCGGGCGTGACCTTGCCGATCACGTCTGGATCCTCGGGCGGCGTCGCGGCGCCGTCGTCGCTTGGTGGTGTCTCGGGTGGGGTGTTCATCTCGGTCTCTGACACGCCGGAACTCTACCGACCGGCGAAAATCCCTTCGTGAAAACCGTCAGGGGCCCTCCTCCTTCTTGTTCTTCTCTTCCTCCTGCTGGCGCCTGAACTCGTCGAGGATCTCGTCCAGGTCGTCCTCGACCTTATCCATCTGGACCGTCTTCTGCTCGAGCAGGTCGCGGGCTCCCTGCGCGGCGTCGGCGACGTCCCGCGCCTTCTGGACCTTCTCCAGGGCCTCCTGCTCGCGCCGCTTGAGCAGCATCTTCACGTACTTCTTCGACCAGCACTCGCCCTCGAATCGCATCTCGCCCAGGCGGCAGCCGTCCCTCCCTCGCTCGGGCCGCTTGGTCTTAGAGACACCGTCCTCCGGCGGCGAGCCAGGATCCGCGTTTTCGGGCGGAGGATCGTCCTCGACTCCGGTCTGCTCGGGAGCCTCGGACGGCGGAGCTCCGGGCACCGGAGGTGGAGGCGGTTCCTTGTGCTCGACCTCGCCCCCGCCCGCCGCGCGAGCCGGGACCGTGGCGTCCCTCGGTTCGGCGCCCTCGCAGGCAATCGCGAGCAGAAGGAGGCTACTGACCGCGGTCGCGAAGCAGCGTCTTGACCTCACTGATCTTCTCGTCGACGTTGTCGAGCTTTCCCTCGAGCCGGACCAGCGCGAGGGAGTTCGCCTGGACCACGTTCGTCACGTCGGACAGCTTGTCCAGGTCCTCCTGAAGTTCGACGATCCTCTCGTCCTGGATCGCGTTCTTCACCTCGAGCTTCACGGCCCAGATGATGACCGGGATCACGAGCATCGAGAGGACTTTCAGCGCAATGTCGAAGAACCTCATGGCGCCTTCCTTCGTCGCGATGGTCGAGCTAGAGGGCATCTGGACGCAGAACTCCTACAGAGGATCTGCTATAGAGGCGCTATCGGGACTTCTCGCAGCTCGCCAAGAGGAACCGGCGCGTCACGCGGGCGATCTTGTGGAGGTGGACCTGACTGCCCTCCTTCTTGACCCAGCCCTCCTTCGCGAGGCCGTTCACGATCTTGTTGAAGAAGCCCTCTCCCTCTCCGTGGAAAGGATAGTGCCGCTCGATGTCCCGCGCCATCGTCGCGACGTCCACCGTGGCCTCGGCCGGGAGGCTCTCGAGATACCGGATCACGAGGCTCCGGGCCTGCTTCTGGTAGTCGCCCGCGTTGTCGTTCCGCAGGTCCGTCCCGTCCGTCATGCGAGGGGTGAGGTCCCCCTGCAGGAGAGGTTTCGTCTGGGGTTCGCGGCGTGCCATCGCGGTCGACTGCCCTTTCAGGTCACGTGAGACCAACCATAGTGAAACATAGGCGCACTACCGAGCGCCGTCACGGGTTGATGGAACCTTTTCTTCATGAAAATCAGAAGTGGGTGCCGAAGAAGACGGCGTTTCTCATGGGTGCCCCCGCGAACCACGGACCATCTACAAAGTCGTCCATCTCGCCGAGCTGGAGAGTCATCGTCTGACTGCCATGTCCGATAGGACGAGTCGCCGCGATCTTGATCGCGAAGTGGTCAGAACTAGCCCCGGCGGTCCATGCGGGGTTAGTAATCGACGCCAGATGCAGACCGCTTCCAGAAAAAGCAGATTGACTTTGCGCGATGAGCTGGAGTTCCGTATCGAGAGCGCCGCTGAGCCGGGTGAATCCTCCCATGTAACCGCCTTGATTCAGAAGACCAAACGTCAGGTCAACACCGGCCGCCACACAATCAATCTGACACCGATATGTACCGGAGGTAGGCCAGGCTGCCGAAGCGGGTTCGCCAACCGGAGTTGCCGCAGCCCAAGCAAAGGCACCCTGATGACTTACGGAAGTGGTCTGATTCGCAGCCCCCGCTTCCGCCAGTCCTAACTCATTCTCATAGTTGGCCGCATAAACTGGAATCGAAAGCGCCACTGCATTGTGGTAGTACGTCCGCGTTCCCTTCGCGGCCTCATAGCGTCCCACGGCACGCTGAACTCTCACGCGACCCTGAGCATCCAGCTCGGCCGGATCAAGACCCTCCGTCCAGGTTCTCCACCCATGAACTGCTTGTTGTTTCTGGTGCCCGGCATGTGCGGCGTCCGCAACCCATAGCCCGTGCATTGGATTCGCACGCCTCGGATCGAAGTCCGCCCAGTCCCTGACGACGACTTTCGGATTCTCGCCGTACGCGGCCTCTAGGGCACCTTTAATGGCGCTTTCGGCGTAGATGACGTGGGTCTGATTCGTGTTGATCGCGCCGCCGAGTCGCGGGTCCGAGTCGGGAGCGAGATGATGGAAATAGACTTCGCGTGCCCATCGTTGGCCCACAGGCCAGTCATCTAAATCATCATTCCAAAGAACAACCCGTACGATCCCGGTCATGACGGGCTCGACCGAGTAGTGGTCGGCGCCGTCGAGGACGACGCCCTGAACACACAGGGCGTGGCACGTGAACGGATCGAGACCAGCCCACCCGGAGGAGTCGACCTCCTTCCATCCGGTTGGACTCGCCTGAGTGGGCTGGTACAGGATGCGCATCTACGCGCCAGGATACCCTACCAAGGTCCGGGCCTCGGCGAGCTTCTGTTCATACAGAGACCCCTCTCCCGCATCGAAGACGATCCAATTGGATCCGGCTCCCATGACGGACTCATGGAACACCGCATCCAGGTACGTGAAGCCGGTGGGGTTTGTCAGGTCGTTGAAGTAGCTCTTGACCCTGACACTCGGCTGAGTACCCGGTCCCTTCACGTCGCGCACCTTCATCTGGATGCCGTCGTATGCCTCCGCGACGCAGTACTGGTCGTTGCCGCTGTACTCGTCCCAGAAGGGACCGCCCTGGTCTCCGTTGATGTCGCGTTTCACGAACACGGCGACGACCTGCAGGGCGGATTTGACGAGCGCCTCCACGTTCGCGCTTCCGTTGGTCGGGTTGAAACTCACGCTCCGCTGGATCAGGTTTCCGGCGGGGTTGATAAGCACCGCATATACTTGACTATCTGCTGCCATGGTTTCCTCTCTCTCTCTCTCTCTCTCTCT